>Ga0164295_10005463_pt1 | contig 10037 bp, 1 predicted proteins | sample GEODES006metaG_FD_111798 | JGI IMG/M metagenome (GOLD analysis project Ga0164295, IMG submission 111798) | Oligotrophic lake water microbial communities from Sparkling Lake, Wisconsin, USA - GEODES006 metaG | ecosystem: Environmental > Aquatic > Freshwater > Lake | place: USA: Sparkling Lake... | reverse complement strand
TACTAGCGACGGGTCGACCAAGTCCATCGCTGTAGAAAGACTGCGTCCGTCCTCTTCAACACCGCTTAATTCGGCTGATCCCAAGATGGGCTCTGCAACCATCGGAAGCATGTATTCAACCTTTGCGTGCGCAGCAATAATCGACAATGCCTGCTGCACGAAGGGCAAAGGAGGTCTGCTGGTTAACACAGCGCGCAGCACTGGAAACAAGAGGAGGTACGAATTTGAGGAAAGAGGGCTTGGGCGAAGATTCGCAGCAGCAGTTGCAGATAGGGTGGCGGCTCCCGTCATTCCTCCTCTGCTCGAATCGTCGCTATCGAGCAGCTGCGCGGCTCCAGATCCGCCGTCATAACCGCCGCCGATATCTTCTCGGGGCAGGCCACCGGGCTCCCCGCGAGCTATAACGCGGGGTGACAGGGTCGTTAAGACTCTCTGAAGCAGTGACGCGTGTGGCGTGAGGTTAGCTCCAACAGCTCCGCTTTCATCGCCCTCTTCTGATAGAGCTGACAATGGAATGTTAAGATCTACGCTCTGCGGCTTGTTTCTTGATAACGAGGAGGACAAGGACGACGTTGAAAGAAATGAAGATGTCGTGTAGGTTGCCGCGATCGCATAACCGCCTGTAAAGGCGCCTCCAGATGGAACGTGAGTTGACGTGACTGGTCCGCTTCCATATCCAGTTTGTACAAGGCAGAGAGCTCTAACCCAATCGTTAACCAGCCCATGTGGGAGTGTGGGCACTGCGACTGACGAAGTTAAGAGCAAACGTCTAAGAATGTTCGAGGTGCAAAAAGAAGCATGAGCGTGCATCATTGGACTGCCCAGCAATGGTAATAACGCAGTTTGAATGCGCGGGGTCAATGCGTCTAATGAGGACAAGGACGAGCTTGCGGATGGTTTAGAGGGAGAAAACTCTGTAAAAATGGCCGAAAGTGTATAGAGGCATCCAACACAGGTGCTGTAGAGTTGCTGAACCCTGTACCGAGCTGCAGCTTGACCCCGAGCGTCGTCAGCAACGACCGCTCCCTTCTTGCTCTCTTGCCTTCCACTCACTGCGCCGAGGTCGTCATCGTCCATACGAACAACGCCGCCTTTTCCACCCACTTTACCGCCAGCAGAAGCAGCTGCCTTCCAAGCAGCCTCTTTGGCTTCTGTGCGCTTCTTATGTTCCAGCTCGCTTCGCAAAGCAAGCACCCATCCCTCAGTGGAACTCACTTCCGATGAAGCGATTTCGCCACTTGCCTCAGACTGAGCAGTAGCGATAAGAGAGTTTGCTTCATACGAAGAGGATGATAGAGACAACAGCTGGGTTCGATCTTGCCTAACCCTATACCATCGAGCTTCGATCGATCGCTTAATAGTGTCAAAGTCTGCAGGGAAACCATCTCCTCCTCCGCCACCAGCTGCAGCTGCTGCTACAGAAGCTGCAGCAATGAATGACTTCAAGTCACCTGCTGACAGAACTGCGCCATCTTTTCCATGCTTCCAGAGAGCAACGTCAGCGTCTGTGACACAGTCGGCGCCACCTAGCTGCCCGGCTGCCTCCCTCTCTACATGCGAGGAAAAGACCTTAAGAAGCGATGGTAGAATGATTCGAACGATGAGACCACGAGCTCCGCTGCCCGCTGTTCCACACACTTCGTTCTCACTGTTGCTTGCTTCATTTCTCTCCTTCTTGGTTGATTCAATACCCTTCATCCAAGCTGTTCCTGAAGCAAGGAGAGCACACGCTCTGCTAGAGGCAACTCGAAGGCAGTGGGAAGGCGAGAGAATGCCCCACACAGATTGCGACACAAGCAACTGCGATGAAATCCCCAGCAGAGTCAACATCGCGTGCGAAAATTCCTGACTTTGAAGCAGAGAGTCAAGAGATACTGCTGAAACGTCTGAGTACGGAGAGAGTCTCTTCACAACGTCTACGCTGTAAGTAACAGTCGCTACATCAGTCATCGTAGAGATAGTTTCGTTTTTGATAGCAGAAGCCTTTTTGAGCACAATCATTAGAGTAGCTCTCCACAACTTGTCAGCATGCATCGCTCCTCCTCCACTACCAGCCAGAGCGGAAACAGAGAGAGATGAATAAAGCGATGCCTCGTAGGCGAAGATTCCCTGCGCAAAAGCTGCTGCTGCTCCGCCGTTTCGAGTTCGGCCTATCTTATCAACCAACACCGACCGGCTCCTCGCACTGCACGCCGGGTGCGAGCAAATGAGAAGCAATATGGGAAGAAGACGATGTACAGCCCCACTGGAGGTAGAGGCGATGATCGAAATGAGAGCCGACTGGAACAGCTTTGGCGAAGGAACTGGCGGAAGGGATTGATGATTATGCGAGCTTCCAGGCGACGTTGTCACGATTGTTAACAAGCCAAGTATTCGACCTTCATCGATTCCGTTTCCGTAGAAACCAGACGACCCAAGAGTTGGAGTTTCTGTCAATGTGCTGGTTGAGCTATTAGAGGAGGCAGAGGTCGATGAGGAGGTACTCGTCGACGAAAGGACAGCGAATCCAGGAGCAGTAGAAGCAGACAGAATGCTAACAGCGCCTCCGCCCCCGGCTGCAGACGTGGGAGACGCCAGCTTTGATGTGCCAGTCATCGCTGAAACGAAAATGCCAGCCTCAGCGAAGGGGCCATCTCCAACGCCAGTGTCCCGCGGAGACGGAACACTGCTTCCTGTTGGCGCAACAACGTCACTTTCTCTAGCTCTGTGCCACAGAGCGTGAATGAGACATAGAGTCATTGTATCAGCAGCAGCAGAGCTAGAATGATTTGAATCAAAAAAGGTTGAAAGGGAGGTTGCTGCAGTTTTTCGAACTTCAGGGAGCGCATGCAAAAGCAGCGAAAGAAATCCGCCCACAAAGGGACTGGGCTTTCTAGTTGAAACATTTGCTACGTCGTTAGAAGAAGCTGATGAAATAGAAGCGCTTGATGACGATGTTGACGATGTTGTCGTTGAGGAAGAAGAAGAAGAGGAAGAGGCAAACACACCCGAAATCTCTGCAGATACAGACGCAACCATCTTTTCACCGAAAAGAGAAATACGAGAGGTAGTCAAGAATAAATCGCTCTTAGTCAATGCAGTTTTAATGCATTCAGCTGCAGCAACAGTTGCTGGCGACACAGCTTCTACATCCGATACGCTTCTTGAAAGTGAGTTAACCACAGAGGGGTGGAAGAGTATGGCCGGCGCAAGAACAGAATGCGTAAAAAAGTCCCAAAATTCTAGCGATGAATTTGAAGAAGATGAGGTCGCGGGTTTTGCTGTCGATGTCACTGCAACCTTTCCTTTCAAAGTAGTGGATGAAGATGAAGGGGCAACTGGTGCTGACGCTTTTTTGGACACAGGCGCAGCAGCTGTTGTTGCAGAATCGACTCCTGTTCCTCCTACCGGTGTCAAAAATACTTCAAGTTTAGTTGAGTCTAGATAGTTAAGAATAGTGGCGCTGTCAGTCGCCAAACGCATCATAGAGGACAGGGCGAACACAGCGCCAAACGGAGCGTTGGTGTTTGGACACGCCAGCATAGCGCTTTTGCGGGCAGGACCAGGAGCAGCTAGAGCCACGGCTGCTGTTCTACCAAGAAGACCATATAGCGATTCACATATACTTGTGTTTTCAGCAATCGCTGCAGAGGCTCCATACCTTGCGATAGGGCTGGTCAGAGACACATAAAGAGCCTCGGCGAACGAGTCTTCGCCGCCGGCTCCAGCGGATTTAAGACCTGCGCTTAAAAACAACGCAATTGATTCTGGGACTTTTGCAGTGTCTCCATTCTCCTCTGCTGACGGCCTAATCAGTAAAAACGGAAGCCAGCGCCCAAGACATCTCACCAAGCCTCGTCTCGTCACATCGTGCGCTTCTTTAAGAGAAACCAGTGAAGCACACACTTCGCCAGCTAGTTTTTGACAATAAAGAACAAAATCACGAACAACGGGGTCAATCGCTCCACTAGACCGAATGTCGCACAGCCTTTGCTCAAGGCCTCTAGCAATTGATCCCAAAACGCAGAGAAGTCCTATTCTGCTTTGCCACATAGGCACGCTTGCCTTCTTCGGTCCCAAGGTTGCACAACAAGAAGAAACAACACCAGCAACATTGTTGATACTGGAACTAAGAGTACCACTTTGCCCAAAGCGATAGGATAACGCGTAAGCCAGGTCAGAGCTTGCAAGTCTAAAATCAAATAGCAAGTGAGCTGCATTCGCCAAGACAAGAGGCGAGATTGCGTCCTCAATAGATACCCGTACGCTTGATGCATATCCTACGTCTGCAATCTTATCGAATGGAAGATTGATAAGGAGGAATGCTAACAATTTTAGCAAGTATTCAGAGCCTGCAGCACTGGAGGTTGATGTTGAAGCTGTAACTAACTTCGCTTTTGCTGCGGCTTTGAGAATCATCGGTAGAAGCGAGTTTTTAAAAGATTCTTGAGGTGCACACGATAACACCTTTGTTAGTTTAGGTAGCAGACAATCAACGACGGCGGGTGACATTGATCCAGTCAAAAGAATTTTCGCAGCCGTGTCTACCAATAAAGGAAGAGACTTGGCCTTTCCACTAATAGATGATAGACTGTCTGCAGCTGCTGCAATAGCAAAAAGCGCTACATCTTCATTGTCAGGTTGGCATAAAACCGCAACGATTGAGTCAACTTCTTCTTCATTCTCATTTATTTTCCCGCCTCTATATCCTTCACGATTGAAAATGGTCGACATTCTCGCAAGCGCCAATGTTCTCACACTCTTTCCATTTTCGTTGTCTGTGGCAGAAAATATTCGCCAAACAAATAGCAGCTCGAGTCGAAGAAGTTTCCCAAGGACTGCCGAATCAAAAACAACCTTCGACTTGTCACTTGATCGAAGTTTTGTAACAACTTCGTTCGTTACCAATACAGCCACAGAAAGACGAGAAAAGGCCAATGCCATAGGGCCTGAGTTAACCTCTGATAATAAAGACCGCTCCGAAGAAGCAAAATAGCGACTAAGCACAGCATTAGAAACCTCTTCTAGAAACCCTCGTCGGATGAGGCAGCCCAAAGATTGCAGAAGGATTGCGCCAGTCTTTCTATCTCCACCGCGAATAAGGAGAGAGTCATTAGCATCCACTACAGCCTTCGCTATTGATTTCGCAGCCTCGCGACCGAACGTGTGCGAAGAAGAAAGGGCTCTTTTCAGCTTCGAAGACACATCCAACAACTCCCGATCTCGCGCGCCACCGAATCTTTCAACGAGTGCCTTTAAAACAGCGCTCTTCGTATCAGTCGTAGCCATGGACACCCAATCTCAGGCTATAACAATATTAGGGATTGCCCCTGAGTTTTTGAAGGCCGTTACAAGTCCTCTTTCGACGTCCTCTCTTTTAATTTCTCCTCGGCCTGTGCCTCCTCTTCCTCCTTCTCTTCCTGGTGTTCCGCCTCTTCGCCCTTCGCATCTTGTCACAGATGTTACAGGCACAGCATCGTTGAGGCTTTCACTCAACTCTATCGGCTTCTCGGGAGACGTTGTTAACGGCATCCCAAACGGCTCAGGAACGCTGACCCTCGCCGACGGCACGAGGTACAAGGGTGGCTTCTCCGATGGAAAGCTTATTGGAAAAGGAGTGTATGATTTTCCTGATGGTTCGCATTACGAAGGAGACGTCTTAAACGGCTTGCGTCACGGAAGCGGGACATTCGTCTTTGCTGGAGGTGTCGCTAGATACGAAGGAGAGTGGAAGTTTGGGAAGCGATCTGGAGAGGGGGTCCTTTATTATGGACCGTTAAATAATGAAGGGAGGTCAGCAAGCTACTATCGAGGCCGCTGGAGTGATGATGCGCGAAATGGCATTGGCCTATTGAGGTACAAGAGCGGCAATTTTTATGCTGGAAGCTGGCATAATGATAAAAAGGAGGGTCTAGGAAGGTTTGTGTGGACAGATCTTGGAGAGGAATATTGTGGAGAATGGAGCCTTGATCAACCCCACGGCGAAGGCGTTCATACGTGGTATTCAGCCCTTGCTCACGGAACATTGTTGCCCAGTTCTGTTTCAAACGAAGCAAACGATACTATCGCTGCAAGTGCAGTCACAAAAGAGGTGGATGCATTAGAATTATTAAAACACGCAAATAATGCTGCAAGAACACGCGCTGTTGGTAAAGATAATCATCATCATCATCATCATCATCATCACACAGACAACGAAGATGGCCTTTCACCGCTAGATGCTCTGGCCTCGGCTGCTGCTGCTGCCTCCCTTTCACTCGGCGTTGAAGGCATCCTTCAAGATCAATCTTGGACGTCTGAGACTGAGTCGCCATTCTTTGGTTACTCTGCAAGCTCGCGATATAGAGGATCGTTTGTCCAGAGCTACCGAACAGGATTCGGCACCTTCTACTACTCTAATTCGTCCAGGTACACTGGCGAGTGGGTAAATGACAAGAAACAAGGGCACGGAGTCTGGTGTGCTCAGGATGGAAGTGTGTTTGAGGGTCTGTTCTGGGATGACCAGCCAGTCATGTCATCCACTGCGTCTGGCCAGGATCCCACAACTGTCACATTGCAGCAAGCAGAAACGCGAATGCGTGCTGCTTCGGCTTCTATTACTCAAGCTAGTGTCATCAACCCTCCCATCTCGAATGCAGTGACTCTAGCTGTTACAGCTTCTCTCCCAAACCCAAACGTTGCGCTTCAAGCAAAATTGTCGTCCCTTTTGAGGCCTCTAAGTTCTGAGCCTCTGTTTGCTCTTCACATTGTGGACCTGTTGCCTACAGACGAGACGCTCTTAACATGGTATAAGCAACGGCACCCTAACCTGTCTTCTGCAGAAGTCGACTCTGATGCGCCCGTGCAGTGCTTAAAAATGAGGGCGCAAGCTGTGCAATTGGTCGAAAATGTTATGCTCAGGTGGAACAGCAAATTAACTGGCTGGTACTCGTCATATGCGAAATTGGCTCGTGCAGGCACGCTAGCTGGAATTCTCTATGGAACAGAAACCCCCACAGAAGAATCTTCTGACAAAGTCTCGCGTATACCCCCTTTCGGTGCCTTTGCAAACGCCAACTCAACTGTCGGTGGCGGCTTCTTGCAAGAAAAACGCGCGCCTTCTCATGCTCAAATTGTTGACGACGGAAGTGCCGAATCGATTCTTTCTCATCTAAAGTTCCTCAGCTCGTCTCAGGACAATTGCTCGACTGGACCTCAGCAGCCGACAATGCGGCTTCACCAGCTGTGGAGGCTCTGTGTTGACACGGGATCTACATTTCCCCCTGAAGTGACACTTTCGTCAATTGATGATATGCTTTTCAATGTGAGTATCATTCTCTCTCTCTCTCTCTTTCCCTCCTCTTATTGATTATCTACTATAAGCCTTTGTCTGTGTCGAAAGGACGATTAAGTTTTGCTTGAATCGCTACTCCTACTCTCTTACGAGACTTGCGGATACTTTTACTTGCCCTCCTCGGATCGACACTAAACAAATGTCATTATTTTATCCCTCCAACATATGCGCCTCTTCTTCTTCTTCTTCATTTTCGTCTTTATTGAATCTAACATTAATCTCTATCACTACTTCTCACAAATATAACACAGATTCGAGCTAGACAATCAAGGGCTGTGATTGATTCTGCAGGTCGTCTCGCTGCGTTGGCTAGCAAACTCTTTAGTGAACAGAAACGAGTTCAACAGCAAGAAGAAGCTGCAGCTGCTGCATTGGCCGCTGAAGCAGCTGCAGCAAGAGCTGGCAAAAGCGGCCGATTTCAACAATCCACTCGAAAGAACAACAACAATAACAACGTGGCTGCTGAAGGAAAGATCGGCGAAGAAAAGAAGGGAGAGGATACTGATGGCGAAAATAACATGCTGGTCGGTGGCTCAAGCATTCTCAGTGAGAGTCACGAGGAACTTCTTTCCCTTCCGGTAGAGGCAGCAATCGCGGTCGACAAAATCACGCGCTTCGAGGTTGCTCAGCTGCAGGACGCCTATCACTATCGACACGACCCAGACACTCCTGTCCAGTTTCGCGAATTCGCAGAAGTGCTCGTTCGACTAGCCTCTGCTCGATCGAGAGCAAATGCAAACGCTGCGATGATAGCGGCCGCCGTCGCTTCAGCTCATGCACAGTCTGTCCTTGAAGCGGTGCAGCAGCGGCACGCTGAGCGAGCTCAATCCATCACGACCGCTCGTTCCTTGTCACCCACAACTCCTGGTCGAAATAAATTCTCCAGCGCCTCTACAATAACAGGAGGAGGAGGCGTTGAATTAAACAACAGCACCCTTGGAGGCTTGTCTGCCCGCAGCGGAGGAGGACCTGGAAGCCCCTCGGGCGCAAGCCAAAAGCAGGTCGCATCCATGACCTATGGACGAATCAGAAAAGAAGGCCCGAGTCTTGTGAGCGATAACTCTCATTATGCGATATCGCATGCTCCAAGCTCACTTGCTAGGCTGAATACTGCTGTGGATCTTCCAACAGCGGTTGCAAATGCGGCATTAGCAGCAGCAGCAGCAAGCGCTGCAGCAGCCGCAGCTCTCGGCGGAGGAGGACCTGAAAGTCTAGCATACATTGTGGACCTCTTTTTCTGGGAAAGAATGGGCCCATACGCACTCTTTCGTCAACAGCCTTCCAGTAAAGGACACCATGGAAACAATCATAATGCTACAGGAACACCTGCCGTCTCAGCCCGAAGCTCTGGGTATGGCAGGACCGTTAATATAAAAGAAACCACATCATCATCGTCTTCGTCGGAACGCGCCGCTCCTACCCCCCTTTCATCTCTAGATCCTCTCCGATCAGTGTGTCACGCTTCTAATGTTGCTCCGTCACTGGTTCTGGTTGCCTTAGCCTCTGCCAATGCAGCCAAGGCTCTTACTCGGGCCGAAGCGGACCTCATCGATGCTCGTCACTCGCGTCTTGGTGTTCAACGTGCTGAAGATGTTTTCGCCGAAGCCTCAAAGCGCGCTGCTCTGCTCCCTCCGTCATCTGTCCTTGACAACCCAGAGCTGGAACACACTCTTAACGCTCAATGGGGGCGAAAACTTTCTGAGATCTTTCAGTCAATTTGCTCTAGCCGATCGTCACTATCACCTGTGCCGCCTGTTGCTACAGCTGCTCTTGCTGTTCTTTCTCTCTCTGTGCCAGTTTCGGTTAACGACAGGGATTCTGTCTTTCCGACCTTGCTCAATGGAATCGCACCGTCACCTAGCTACGGCTCGTGTACAATCGCTGATGTCATGTCGGCCTTCTCAAACTGCCAAGATCTGCTTGAGTCTCGCCCGTCGTCAGTTTCAGACAACGATGTGATGATGTACATGGGCCGACTCGTGTCCTCGGGCTCGCTCGATAGAGTAAGCGTGGGCGACAAGTTTAGAGTCAAGTCAGCAGCTAACTCTGCATTAGCTGTGCAAAAGCAAGCGCTATCAGTAGCTGCTGCTGCTCCCCCTGCTGGTGCAAAGCCTGCAGCTGCTGCGGCTCCTGCCAGCCCTGCCAAGGGAAGCAAGGCTGGTAGTGTCGTTGCGGCCCCCGTTGAACCTGTAGTGTCTGAAGCATCTGCTCAAAAGCTAAAGGAGGAGGCTGAAGCCCGCAGCGAACAAATTCGCCTGTTTCTTGCAAAATGCTCAGCTCCAACTGCGCTTAGGGCGTACATCTCAGACGCGCTCGACAGCACGCCATTCTTTGGACCAGCGGCCCTTCTGAGATCGCTCTACATGGCTGTGAGGCATGCATCGTCTCCAGCAGATGCGCAGAAGATTTTCTCCCTTTCTACCAAACCTGTCCCTGAGCCATCTTCGAATGAACCAATGATCGCAATTCCCGCTGCCTCCAGGGCAAGAAATAACGCAAACGACCGCGACGATGAAACAGTCATGACGAGCGCAAGCGGGGCTCAATCTTCTCACTTTGAAGCAGAAACGTCTGGGCAATCGGCCCAGCCCTCCTTTTCTGTGCCTGCGACGATAATCGTTGACCCGTCGACAAACCAAACAGCGCTAAGCATTGACCTCCTTGGCTTGTCCATGGTTAAGTGTGAATTCTTCGAGGGCATTTTGCGATGCTCGGCGGCTCTAAC
>Ga0164295_10005462_pt1 | contig 10038 bp, 2 predicted proteins | sample GEODES006metaG_FD_111798 | JGI IMG/M metagenome (GOLD analysis project Ga0164295, IMG submission 111798) | Oligotrophic lake water microbial communities from Sparkling Lake, Wisconsin, USA - GEODES006 metaG | ecosystem: Environmental > Aquatic > Freshwater > Lake | place: USA: Sparkling Lake... | reverse complement strand
TTCTAACCATTTTTCTTGATGTTCTTCAGGAATGAATGGCTTAATTAATTCTTTTGAGAAAGCAATAATGTCTCTCCAAAGAGATAATGATTCTTCTTTATCTACTTTAATTACATCTTCTCTGATGCGATAGCAACTAAAATTTGAATCAGTATTATGTACAATAATATTACCAACACCTGCTTGAAAATGATGATTACTTGTTGTTAAGTCATATACATATTCTTCTTGCATTTTCCATTCTTCTATCTTTTTAATTATTTTAATATCTTTTCTTAATTTATTTGCAACACGAATTCTATAAATATAAGGTTTATCAGAACGAACTGATAATGATACTTCATATCCAAGAGACTTGGCTAATGTATAAATACTCATTGATGCAACACCGCCTTTCTGATCAATCTGAGTGCCGCAACGTTTATTACTAGCATCTTCATTATTTATTTTTGATAAATTTTTAGTATACATATCTTTTGAAATCTTCCCATAATTTGTTTTATAACCATCTGCATCATATAATCCAATCCAAAAAGCTTCACGAATTTCTCTTGAACTATTTAATATTACTTCTGGTACAATTTTTTGTTTACTTTCAGTATACATTAATTTTCTCATATCAATAATAAATTTCTTAAGTTCTCCTTGTTGAGTATCGTCATTTTTAGAAGGAACTAATTTATAAACATTTGATGATGTCATTGTATCTAGAATAGTCCATTTAAAATTATTAAAATATTTATTACCAATTTTTTTATATTTATTCATAACTTCCATACTAGAATTATTTAATGCAAAAGAACATTTATTTCCGGAAGGGCAATCATAATTTCCACAAGAACCATCTCCCATAAACATACCTAAGAATTGAGCAATATCTTTATTTAATTTTAAATTATTAAATATTATTTGATTCTTATTATTTTCAGGAAAATCTGGAAAACTAGTTAATAATGAATCTCCTATTTTAAGTTTTGAAGGCATTACTGTATTACCATATTTATCAAGCATAGAATGTTCATCTGTAACAACAACACTACCGCTATGAGTTGTAATTCGCATTAATTTTTTTGATAAATTTAATTTATGTCTAATTACTCTTGTAATTTTAGTCCATCCTGTTTCTGTCCATACTTCATATTCAGATAATTCAGAAGCTTCTTTACTTTCTTTACCTGTTTCAGTCATTGGAACCCATTTATTTCCTAATTCTTCAATAGATTTAATTAATATATTTTTATTTTTATTTCTAAGTAATAATGGAGTATCTCCAATAACACTATCTCCATACCTCACAACTGGTTGGATTGTTTTAGATGTCAAACTTTCTAGTAAGAACTTTTTAAGATTTTCAATAAAATTTTTATTATCTCTATTTTTAAGTTCCAAATCTAATAGTTTATTAAAAGTATCTTCATCTTCTCGTTCCAAAGCTTTCTTCATACCATTCATCAACCAAGGTAAAATCTCTTCATCATATTTTTTACCTAAAATTAACATTTCTCTCCCAGTTGAAGTTGTACATGCAGCAATATCTTTCTTACATACAGGGGAAGTTGGAGCTCCCAATTGTCCATATAATGAGTTTGCGGTTACTTTAAGAGCTAATTGTTTTGCATCTAAAATCTTTTTCTTAAATGGACTTGATTCTACTTCCATTTGTTTTTTAACTGCTTTTCTTTCTTTCAATAACTTATCTAAAATCATAGGAATCACACCTAATTTATTATTTTTTTGTGCATATCGTCTATATTGAATAGAACCATCTGCTTCAATATATTGTGCATTATAATATTTAATATTTGGTAAATTATCATATTCTGTTTTTTCAATAATTGTTTCATGAGACATATTCTTCTGAATAATTGCAGAAGGATACAGAGAATTATAATCTTTAGTAACATTTGCTTCATAATCAACAGTTGCAACTGGATCAAAGACAATAGCACCTTCATAAGAATCATTTGATTCTATATCTTCCAAGTCTCTTCCTTTACATTTTGGACAATTATATGCTTTGGTTTCAATATTACATTTCTTACATAATTTTGGTTTATTCATTTTAATGACAGGAAAAATATAACCTTGCTCTTTAAACTCTTTCAAACATAATGAAAAGATTTTAATTCCTTGTCCTCTTATGAATAAATAAGATAATGGTACTGAACATACATTAGCCATTTCTATATTTTTAGTAACTACTTCTAATTTATTCATTAATAGATTTACTAATTTACAATCTTTAATACAGTATTTTGCTACAATAGATCTTTGTTCAGGTGTTCCTTTGAAAAACTTAAAAATCTCTTTAGGACCAACATCATCTTTTGCTTGAGACCAAAAAACTTTTCCGCCTTCTTTAGCACTCTTTAATTCATGTTCTAAAAAACTATCACCAATTACTACAAGTTTTTTATTTGTTTTATCAATATCTGCTACAACATATTTCTCACCAACTTCATCTGATACAAATCCTTTGATTGCTTCCAAATGGATATAATCAAATAAAGATATATCATCAACTGACGCACATTCTAATTCAATTAATAAATCAGATTTGTTTTTCTTAAATTTATTTAATTTATCATTAATAATTGGATTAAAACTTTTAACTTCACCTCTAATAAAATTGGAAGCAACAAAATCTAGTTTAAAACTAGGTAAGTTAAATGTTTTCTGAACATCTTTCATCAAATCAATATGAACTCTTCCAGGAGTATCCCAAAAACGAAGTAGATTTTCACCTAAAGCACTAGAAGCAAGTTTCATCTCTTTAAAATTACATGCTTTATTTTTTAATTTACTTAAAAATGCCATATCTTCTTTGATTCCTAAAATAGTATCACATCTATCATAAATATATTTTTCATCAAAATAAAATATGTTATAACCAGTAATAATATCAGCATCTGATCTAATTAATTCATCTTTAAAATCTTTAATTAAATCTGCTTCATCTACAAAAGACCTTAAATCAGTTGTTTCATCAAATTTAGTTGTTTCATTTAAACAACCAATATATTGTCTATATGGTTCTGATTGTCCTAAATAAGTATATGTAACACCAATTTGAATAATTTGATCTTGTTTTCTATTTGCTTGAGGGAATTGACCATCGTGAGAAAAACATTCAATATCAAAAGAAGCAATTCTTAAAGGTGCATTTGTATCTTTAGTTAAAGAATTTAAATCTTTCCATTTTATATTTAATTCAATATCACAATGACTTTCTTTTAGTGATTCCTTTTTAATATGAACATAAGTTGATGTTTCTACCCAAGAACAACCAGTAATATTTCTATTATGGAAACATCTAAACATTGGTGGGAGATTTGCTTCATAAGTTTTAAATTTATATTTTTTAAAATTAAAATCTATTTCATTTTCTTCAAAAAATACACGATATTTTTTCATTCCATCACTATTATTAAATGTTAATCTAGCAAATTTAAAATTACTATCATTTGTAAAACCATCAGCTTTCTTAGCTGAAAGATATTTTATATCTTGTAAAGTTGATTTAAATTTACCCCATATTTTTCTATTAAAATTTCCTGTCAAGTATTTTTTAAATTCTTCTAATAGTAAATTAATTTTATGTTCAGTATAAGCATACCATTCATTTGGTAATTCAATATAAAAATAAGGGGTAAAACCTAATATTTTTGCATATACTGATTTACCATCAAGCATTCTGCCAAAAACATGAATAATATATTCACCCATTTTATTTTTATCATCTTCATCATCATACCCGTCTTCATTTTTAACAATGTGATGATCTTCGACCCAATCGTATATTTGAAATTCTAAACTAGGTTTGTTGCTCATTAATCTAATAATACTTTAACTATAATATCTTTTAATCAATTTTTTATTTAATTTAATTATTAATCATTAATAATTAAATTAAGCATTAGATAGCCATACCTCAGCTGTTTGTTTCCACGTTGTTAATAAAGGAGATTTTTTAATCTGTTGTCTATAATTGTTTAATTCATTCGGATGTTTCATTAATTCAGCTATTTTAACACCTAAATTTTGATAACAGTTTCTATTTTGATCTTCTAGTTGAAAATGAATACCTTCTCTATCTTTAAATACTCCACTGTTTGAAATTAATGGAATACAACCAGTTGCTAAACTTTCTCTAATAGAAATACAATCAATTTCAATAGGAGTATTTGTTACATACAATTGAAAACTTGATAAATATTTTTCTCTAATAATCATGTCCATTGGTTGTCTTCCATGGTCCATTACACCTGGTTGAGATAGTAATTTTAACATTTTTTCTTTTAAATTTGGATCTTTTATATGTTCCATTCCATAATATACATGTAATTCTGCTCTGGGTTCAAAATGATAAATAACAGGCCAAACTAATTCTAAAATAGGTCCTAAGCCTCTGGTGTAACAACTACAATAACAAAATCTAAAAGGATTTCTGACAGCATTTTCTTTATTTCTAGAAAATTCATCTACTCTTACACCATTTGGAATAATTGTATATTTTGATTTTTCTAATTTACTTTCAGAAGCTCTTTCAAATTCTTCTTTATGAAATTCACTTTTAAAGAAAATCTTTGTAATTTTGTTTTGATATTTTTTCCATATATTTATAAATGATTCTTGAAAATTATCATGAAGATCTAACCAAACATATTTTGCTTTAATTGGAAATGGTGCACCACACCATAAACCATAACCTCTCCATAAAATAAGAATATTATGAGTTGCTTCAAATGGAAATTTCTTCCAGTTAAAATAATCTACACCATTTACAGTACCTTCAGGTACTTCTCCATAAACTGCTACTTTCTTACCTAACTTTGTCCAATTATTAACTAAATTTACAATAGCTTGTTCAGAACCACCTAATGATTGATCTTTTGGATCCCATTTAATTGAAAATCCTCCTGCAAAATAAACAATATCATATTTACTAGTATATTCTTTTACAAAAATATTTTTATACTTGTTTAAATACACTTCAGGAATATGTTTTGTTACAGATGTTGGTAATTCTATTAAAGTTGGATTAAATTTATTTGTACCTCCAACTAAGAGTTCACGTTTATTAAATGTATTACTATCATGACTTGATACTACAATTGTATCATCTGCATCAAGTTGTACCATTGGTTCTGAGAAATTCTTAGTGAAACTTGATTCTTCTGCCATATCTTTATCATTATCGTGTTTATTTGTTAATAAATATTCTTTCTTCCATGCCATACAATTATTTGTTGAGTGATTTGGTCCAAATTGATTGAATTTATAAATCTTTTCTAAAAAATAATCATAAATTAATAATGCAGAACATCCAGCAATATTTGCCTTTGAATTTTTTAATTTATTTACAGCGTGTTCTATTCTAGATTTAGGATAATAATCATCATCATCCATACATACTGTAATATCACCTTTGCACATATTATTACCTTTATTTCTTAATTCTCCTAGTTTTACATTTTCTTGCCAATCAATATATACAATAGGTATATTTGTTTGTAATAATTTAATGTTTGCTTTATTACATTCTCCATCGTCCTTATTTTTACTACCTTCTACAATTACCCATTCAATAATATTATCATATGTTTGTTGTTTGATTAAATCATTAAGAATTTCTAAACAATTAAATCTTTTTAGTTGAGAAACTGTAATAATAGATACAGTTGGTTTATTATTATTCTTTACCATTATTTAATAAATAAATAAATATTCTTTAAATAAAAAATTAATTTTGTTTATTTTTTAATTAATTTTGTATTTTAAACTAATAATCACCTGATATCATCATTATTATTATTAATAATATTATGAAACCAACTACTCCAAGAATAATATAAAAAACTGTACTGGAAAGTCCGGGAGATGATGCTGGTTTAGTTGTTGCTACTGGTGTTGTTGCTACTGGTGTTGTTGCTACTGGTGTTGTTGCTACTGGTCTTGTTGTTGCTACCGGGGTTGTTGTTGCTACCGGGGTTGTTGCTACTGGTGTTGTTGCTACCGGGGTTGTTACTACCTGTGTCGTTGATACTGGTGTCGTTGCTACCGGGATTATTGCTACTGGTGTTGTTGCTACTGGTGTTGTTGCTACTGGTGTCGTTGCTACTGGTCTTGTTGTTGCTACTGGTCTTGTTGTTGCTACTGGTCTTGTTGTTGCTACTGGTCGTGTTGTTGGCACCAGTCTATTAAGTTCTGTTGTTGCTTCTAATTCTTGTCTTTCTGCTAATATTCTGTTTTCTATTGCCCAGTTTTTTTCTTCTAATTTTTCTTGTAATACTCTTCTTGCTTCTTCTAGAGCCATTATTGACTTTGTAACTTCATGCTCTGCTAATATTCTATCTTGATCTGTTGGACCTCTTCCTTGTCCAATGAGTCTTCTTAGTTCTCTTTCTGAATCTGATATGTATTTATTTGCATCTATTACTGCTTGATTTGCTTCGTCAAATATAAGTATTGCTTGTGCTTCTATTTCTAAAGCATCATTTTTTGCTTGGATTGCTTCTTCTTGTCTAACTCGTGCTTCTATTATTATAGAATCATCTTGAAAATATTCAATATTATTTATTTTATTATAACAAATATAGTTTTGCATTATATATTATTAGATTTTTAAATTAAATGAAAATTAATTTTATTTATTTTTTTTTGCTTTCTTAACTGTTATATTACTAGAATACTTATTTTGATACCATTTATCATATGATTCTTCTAAATCTTCCAAGTCTGTAAGCCATAAATTTTCTGGAGTTTTCTCAATTAAGAGATCAAATTCAGATTGTTTCTCAGTTTCTTGTTTCTTTAACTCATCAATTTTCTCTTGAGTTAAATTATAAATTGGCATAGATAATAGATAATTATAACTATCGTCATTCTTGGGAAACTTATTTTTTTCTAATTGAGCTTCAATTTCTTGCTTCTTTTTATTATTAATTTCAAGTTTCTTTTCAACAATCATTAAGATAAATTTGACTTTCCAACTAATTATTTTTAGTTGCTTTTCTAAATTTTCTAATAAATAATCTTTTCTCTTTTGATACAAGTTCAAACGTACTGTAAAATATTCATCTAAAATTGATTCAATTGAATCATATTTTTGAATTGCACCTTTATTATTATATAAATGCATATTACCAATACTAACTTTTTTAATTAAATGGAAAGAAGATAATAAATCTGTTGCATTTTCAAGATAATCATCACTTTCAAATTCAAGTTCAAAATGAACTTTCTTATCAGTATTTTTATCTTTATATCCAATAAAAGGATTATTTTTCTTAACAACTTTCTTCTTTTGATCTTTTGTTTTTTCATCTTCTAATTGTTTTTCTAAAAATTCTTTATAATTAGAAGTCCATTCACCAATAGGTAATTCTGTAATAATTAATTTATTTTCTCTAATTTCCCATTTGCCATAAATTTCATAATTGTTATCATCTTTCTTAACAACATTACCTTCAAAACCTTGATACCACGGCGCCATTGGTTCATATTTTTCCTTCTTTAATTTATTTTTAATATTATTTATAATATCCTTTGGATTAAAAGGTGGAATAGTTGTGGAAAATCCTGTACCAATTCCTTTAGCACCATTTACTAAAATCATAGGAATAATTGGTGCATAATTTTCTGGTTCAATTGGTAATCCATCATCTAGTTGTTGTTCTAAAATAGGATAATCTACTGACATGAAAATTTTAGATGTTAGTTGTTCAAACATAGTCCAAATATAACGAGGAGACGCTGCATCTTTTCCACCATCTAAACGAGACCCAAATTGACCATTTGGTTTTAATACATTAATATTATTTGAACCAACAAAGTCTTGTGCCATTCCAATAATTGCACCCATTAAAGATGCTTCACCGTGGTGATATGCTGCTTTATCAGATACAAAACCAGCTAACTGTGCAACTTTAACTTCATCTTTATCAAGACCTCTTAATGCAGCACCATATAAAATCTTTCTTTGAGAAGGTTTAAAACCATCAACAATAGAAGGAATTGAACGACTATTATCGTCATTTGAAAAATGTTTTAAATCTAAATGTACAAAGTCATAATAGGATACTTTTCTATCTTCATATTTTAAGATTTGATTTTTATTATAATTCATTAACCAAGCTTTTCTGTCATCGGCTCTTGTTTTATCAAATGCTAAAGTGATTGCATCTTCTGAACAATCTTTATTTAAATTTTCTTTTTTATCATCATTATCTAAATTTTCTTTAATATCTAAGTTATCTTTAGTTTTCTCCCAAAAATATCTAATTAGTTTATCATCAAAATCAACAAAGTATTCTTTTGCTTCATCTGATGTTGAAGTACCTAGACCCTTATAATACTTGGTTTTATATCCATTACTTGCTGGACTATCTTTCCATGTTTCATATTCAGATATATTATAAAATGTAATTACATCCTTTCCTTTTGTTGCTTTAACAATTGGTGTTGATAAGGAAACAATGAAACCATTTCTTTTCAATAATGCAGGCCAGATACAATGAATAAAATTCATTAGTAAGCCTTTAATATGACTACCGTCTACATCTTGATCAGTTAAGATTAATACTTTTCCGTATCTTAATTGTTCAAAATTACTATTAATTGAATAATCAACACCATGTTTTAATCCTATAATTTGTTTCAAGTTATTAATTTCTTCATTATCTGCTAATTGTTTAACAGTTGCTTCACGAACATTTAATAGTTTTCCTTTTAAAGGGAATACACCATAATAATCTCTTCCAACCATTCCAAGACCTGCCATTGCGAAAGCTTTTGCTGAATCTCCTTCTGTTAAAATTAAAGTGCATTTTGTTGAGTCTTTACTCGTGCCAGCTTTATTTGCATCTTCTAATTTAGGAAGCCCTGTAATTTTAATCGCTTTTTTACCATCTGTTTTCTTCAGATTATTATTTTCCTTAAATTTAATTAATTGAATGATTTGTTCTACAATACCACATTTAGCTAATTTTTTAAGAAAAGCTTGAGTAGGTTCATATTTAGAACCAAATTTTTCAACTTTGGTAGTTAATGTATCTTTTGTTTGAGATGAAAATGCTGGATTTTCAATAGTTGCATTAATAAAAAATACTAAATTATCTTTCAATAATGTAGGAGTAACTTTAATATCTTTTTCTTTCTTTTTAATATGATCATTAATTAATACTTTTAATACATTATCAACTACATGATTACAATGAGTTCCTCCTCTATACGTAGAAATACCATTAGTGAAAGATATTACTTCTCCACCAGCATCCTGTTTATATAAACATGCAACAGACCATCTTTTATCACAATCATAATAAATTTCTTCTGCATCTGGATAATATAATTCTACATAACTTTTAAAGGTATTTGATTCTATTTTTTGGTCATTAAAATATACTTTTAGTTTTCCTTCGGTTACACCTGCAATATCTACAGTTCTTCTGTGAAATAATTCATAATGATCATTATTTAAATCAGTTATTTTAAATCTTGCAAAGTCAGGATAAAAAGTAATTTTAACATGGGATTTAATATTTTTAGCAGTTACATCTGTAACTTTTGCTTTTTCTACGATACTCATATTATCTTTCCATGTTTGAACAAACTTTTTCTTCCTTTTTGCATCGATGATTTCGACAATAAATTTTGTTGAAAAAATTGAACAGGCTTTGGCTCCCAAGCCATTCCTTCCCCCTGTTGTTCTTTTTTCATCATCATTATAATTTGAACTAGTTAATAATTCACCAAAAATCATAGTCGGAACTAACATTTTATGTTCAGGATGCATTTCAACAGGAATCCCAATATCTCCATTATTAAATATACTAATAAAACCTTCTTCTTTATTATATTCGACTTTAATTGTATCACAAGAGTCATCTGTAATAGATGCATCTCTAGCGTTAACAATAACTTCGTCAAATATTTTTAAGAAACCAGGAGTATAAGTAATTTCTTTTTTAATAATTTTACCTTCTTTTAAAATCCACATGGATTCCGTCGTCGGTTCAATATCACCAATATAGGTAT
>Ga0164295_10005461_pt1 | contig 10038 bp, 8 predicted proteins | sample GEODES006metaG_FD_111798 | JGI IMG/M metagenome (GOLD analysis project Ga0164295, IMG submission 111798) | Oligotrophic lake water microbial communities from Sparkling Lake, Wisconsin, USA - GEODES006 metaG | ecosystem: Environmental > Aquatic > Freshwater > Lake | place: USA: Sparkling Lake... | reverse complement strand
CCGAAAAGCTAGCTTGTGAAATTTTTCACAAAATCGGGTTGCCGCTGACCATCCGGCTCCGATACTCGTTGTAATTCTGTCCCTCCGCCCTCATGCCTGCACCTGAAGTCGCCCCCGCTCCCGCCTCGCCACCTCCTACCACGGACATGGTCAATGTTCAGATTGATGGTGTCTGGCTAAAATTCCCCAAAGGCACCCGTATGATCGAAGCCTGCAAAGAGGCGAAGAAGGATGTGCCGCATTACTGCTACCACCCAAAGCTCTCCAGCCCCGGCAACTGCCGAATGTGCTTGGTGGAAATGGGCATGCCCCCACGCCCAGCACCCGGGACTGAGCCTGAAAAGGATGAGCATGGCATGCCAAAAATCGGCTGGATGCCACGCGCTGTGATTGCTTGTGCCAATACGGTAGCCGAAGGCATGGGCATCCGCACAGACTCTCTACTGACACAGGAATGCCGCAAAGGCGTGATGGAGTTCTTGCTGATCAATCATCCACTGGATTGCCCTATTTGTGATCAAGCTGGTGAGTGCCGACTTCAGGAATTCAGCGTGGAACATGGGAAAGGCGAGAGCCGCTTCCGTGAAAACAAGGTCAAGAAGCCGAAGAATGTCGATATCGGACCTCGTGTGCGCCTGGACGATGAGCGCTGCATCATGTGCAGTCGCTGCATCCGCTTCAGCGCTGAGATTGCCGATGATCCAGTGTTAGGCTTCACCGAGCGTGGCAGTCATACGACTCTAGCGGTGCATCCAGGCAAACGTTTAGAGAACAACTATTCCCTTAATACCGTCGATATCTGCCCTGTCGGTGCACTGACCTCGAATGACTTCCGCTTTCAGCAGCGTGTGTGGTTTCTGAGTGAAACCAATGGTATCTGCACAGGCTGTGCACGTGGCTGTAATTTGGAAATCGGTGCGCGTGGCGACACCATCTTCCGCCAGACACCGCGTGAGAATAATGACGTCAACTCAACTTGGATGTGTGATCAGGGCCGTCTTGATTTCCATTTTGTGAACAGTGAACTGCGTCTCACCGATCCAATGCTAAAAACCACTGGTAAACATGAAGTCACCAGTTGGAAAAAAGCCATTCAAGCAATCGCTGACGGAGTCACCGGAGTGAAAGGTGCTGAAATTGCCATCATTGCGAGTGCACGCATGACCAACGAAGAGCTCTTCTTTGTCAAACACCTAGCTAAAACACTGGGAACAGAAAATGTAGACGTCATCCCACGCAGCGGCGGTGCTGACAATTACCTGCGCGCCGATGACCTGAATCCGAACTCCAATGGCGTCCGTCAGATCCTCGGCACTGAGCCGGGCTCTAAACTGGCAGGCATCACTGAGCTCATGAGCCGCGGTCGCTTACGCGTCGTCTTTGCTCTTGGTGAAAACCTCCTCAAATGCGGCTTCGAGCGTCGTGACCTGGAAAAAGTCAGTCTTCTCACGACTTTGCATATCCTAGCCAATGCTAGCGCTGAGTTGTCTCATGTGGTTCTGGCTGGAAATGCCTATGCCGAAAAACGTGGTAGCATGATCAATGCGACGGGTCGTCTTCAGCGCCTGAACAAAGCAGTGAATGCTCCAGGCAATGCCCGTGACACCTGGGAAATCCTTCGTGACATCATTGTCGCTATCGGTGGGTCCAATGGCCTCTACTCAGTGGAAGATGTCTTCAAGCGCATCGCCGCCGAAGTTCCCGCTCTGGAAGGGCTCAGCTACGCCAAGATCGGTGATCTCGGACTGCCTGTGCTCCAGACCAGTGAGACCGTCCCACTGATTGAGCGCGAAAAAGAACGCAAAGCCAAGGGCATCATCGTTGGTTAATCCAGGGGCTATATGCCCCAACCTTCTCGGTAGGCAGCGCGCTTCCAGAGTTTTTCACCTTCAGGATTATCGATCAGTCTGCCGGTCTTAGCATCGCAGCGCACCACTGTGTTGGTGCGATAAGCAATGTTTCCGAGATGACACATCATCGTGCTTTTTTGGCCTTCCCCAATGGGGCTATTTAGCTCAGTTTTACCACGAATAGCGTCCAGGAAATTGCCAATATGAGCTGCGTCCCCACCACCAGCGGACTTGCTTTTACTAATCTCAGCCCCTTTAGGATCATGGATCGTCCAGAAATCTCGGGCAATTGCGAGGGTGCCTTTATCACCGTAGAACACGACTTCTGCCAGAGGCTTTTCAGCGGTTCGGGGATGACATGAACTTTGCACCCATTCACAGCCGGCATGGCCGAAGTCGTAAACCGCCGTGCCGGTGTCGGGCGTTTCTTGCTCGTCCTGATAAAAGTAGCGACCTCCATTGTAAGTGACTTTAGTCGGATAATCGCCCTTCAATCCCCAGCGCAAAATGTCCAGCGTGTGGATGCCATTGTTTCCGAGTTCGCCATTGCCCCAATGCCAAAGCCAATGCCAGTCATAGTGAGCATACTTTTTCAAGTCATGTTGGGCATCATCCGGCACAGGCCCCTGCCACATGTTCCAATCCAGATCGGCAGAGGGTGGCAGTGCTAACTGACCAACCGCCTTACGCGAGTTGTAATAGAAGCCGCGACCAAAGCGGGCCTCCCCAATGACACCACCATGCAAAGCCGCAATGGCCTCTTTCATCCAGGTCCGGCGTTGATTGCCCATTTGAACGACTTTGCCAGATTTTAAAGTCGCTGCGACTAACGCTTCCGCCTCACCAGGGTTTTGGCTTCCCGGCTTTTCCACATAGACGTGCTTGCCAGCCTGCAGAGCCAAGATAGCCATGGGGGTATGCCAGAAATTCGGTGTGGCGATGAAGACAGCATCCACCGTTTTATCCTCCAGGATTTTGCGAAAGTCGCGCACCCCCTGGCAAGAAGATGCTTGTTTGTCCGCGACCACTGTAAGCCCCTTTTCCAAGCGTCCCGAGTCAGCCTCTGCAAGGTAAGCAATCTCGACGTTTGGCAATGCGAGCAGGGCCTGCACATGTCCCATGCCACGACCAAGCGCGACGACTGCGACCTTGAGTTTGTTAGCCGCCTGATCAGCAGCGCGGAGTCTTGGCAGTGCGGAAAGCGCGGCACCGATGCCAAGCGCAGAGGATTGAGAGAGAAGAGTACGGCGGTTCATCATACACAAATGAATCGACTCCAGATGGAGTCCTCTATCGCTGCGATTGTCACCAGCTTCGATGCTTTTGCATCAAGACTTCAAGCTGAATCGAATCATGAGTGCAGCGGTTGAAGCTCCGATTAAGTTAGCCACGAGATCCCAGCCGGTATTTTCATAGCCACCGACATTCGTATTTGGGATCGTCAGAACGGCGATGAACTCGACCACCTCATTCAGTGCGCCAAAGCCTGCTCCTGCTGCAGCACTCAGAAGCAGGAGTCCAAAGGTTGGCTTAAGGTCAAGGCCTGCAATGCGCAGCAGGCTGAATTTTAATGAGTGCCAGCAAACCCAGGTCGTGGTGCCAAATCCGTAGGCATGGACGATTTGGTCATACTTCAGTTTTTGCGGAATGATCCACCAACTGTAAAGCACTGCCTGATCTCCATTGTAAGGCCAGCCCTTCGGAAGAGGCACCAGTCCACCCGCCATGTGCAGTAGCCCCCAAATCGAAAGCGCCCAGAGCAGCGCTGAGGTCAGTGAAACGGCTCGATGCACCAACATCACGGCACCAATCAATACGAGCATCACCACAATGTAAAAGATGAACTCTTTGTTCCCCTGCATCAGCGATCCAACGACCGCAGCCATCATGTAAAGTGCTGTAAATGCCGCCAAAGGCAATAGACGTGGAGGAGTCATTTTCATGAGATAATGCTTTAAGTCCTAGATTGGTTGTGATCCCGGCGGACGATACATCCGAGGCATGCGCATTTCTGACATAGGCCGCGGTTTTGGGATGGGGGGCTTACGCAGATCAATCACGCGCGTTCCAGACCAAATGTCATGCCAACCTCTGTTGTTGCTGCCCAAAAATGAAAAGGGTTCGAATGGCACAATACGAGAAAGAGTGCGGCCCATGATGGCAAGAAAGTCAGGATGCCGTCCTTTTAAATCGATCACTTTGGTGCCTGTCACAAGCTTTCCGATCGTGCGCCCGCAGATGCTTTCCATGATCACATAATAAACAAGGTGCAAACAGGTCGTGAGGAGGATGTCCATCAATCCTGACATTTTTTCAGTCCAATCAACGAAGCCCGGAATCAGACCAGCCTGCTCTAAAAGACCAATGAGAAGAAAAACCAAAAAGGCAAAAGCCATGCCAGCAATCCTATCAATGATGAAGTTTAAAAAACGTTTCGTGCCACTAGCATCCTGCAAATTCTCATCATGGCTGACCTGGTGTATTTCTGCTTGGGGTGCAGCGTAAGGATTCATGGGATCATCATTCATGCTTGGACAGATTTACAATCAATCTGCACTAAATCACAAGAGCCATTCTCGGCTTTGAGCATCGCAAGTAGATGAATTAGCCATCAATCACCTTCAAAGAGAAAATTGGCTCTCGTCAAAAGTCGGGGTTACAGCTAGTTTAAAGTGCCTATTTCACCGTATGAATTCTGTTTGGTCTATTCGCCTCGTTCGAGCGCTGTTCTTCTTCCTGTTTGTCTTCACGGGAATGATCATTGCGGTGGGCTTTGAACTTCATGGCGGTCTAGGGGCCTTGATTGGGGCATTAGCTATGGGCTTGCTGTGGTTGCTTGATATGCTTTTAGCTCGCATCACTTTACGTGATTTTAGTCATGCAACCTTTGGTTTGGCGATTGGACTGTTTTGCGCTTGGCTGGTCACACGCATTGGCATTTTTCAGTTAAGTTACTTTCAGGCTTCCGATCATGGCGAAGCAATGCGTAATGTGGTGGAGATTCTGATCTTTGCTTCCTTGTCCTTCTTTGGAGTGACTTTTGCACTGCGCAGTGATCGCGATCAATTTGCTTTCCTGATTCCCTATGTGCGCTTTCAGCGGGATGGCGCTGAGGGTGAACCTCTTTTATTAGACACCAATATCATTATTGACGGGCGAATCCCTGAAGTCGTTGCCACAGGCTTTCTGAGTGGGGCATTGGTTGTACCACGCTTTGTTTTGGATGAGTTACAGAGGCTCACGGAATCGGGTGATTCACAAAAGGTGTTACGAGGAAAGCGTGGACTGGAGATGATGGAAAAAATGCGTAGTATGACGAATGTGCGGCTGGCCATTCACGAAGATCCTCCCACAGAGGACAATCGACAAATTTCTGTCGATGCTCGACTCGTCACCTTAGCGCGTCAGCTCAATGCGCGACTTTTAACCAATGATGAGGACTTGGCCAAAGTGGCACGACTGCGCGAAATCACTGTGCTAAGCTTCAATGATCTCACAATCGCTCTACAGACGCAGATCAATCCAGGAGATGAAATTGCACTACACCTAACGAAGTTGGGTAAAGACAAGCATCAGGCCTTAGGCTACCTAAATGACGGGACGATGATCGTGGTGAATCAGGCGGCTACACTGATCGGCCAAACCGTGAGTGTGATCATCACGAGTGCTTTACCGACCTCAGGTGGAAGACTGATTTTCGCTGAGCTAAAACAGGACAAGCGCTGAGAGCAGCAACCATGGTTTGCCATCAATGTGCAAAGGCCTGCATTCAATGAAAATGGATTCATTGCACCCTCGATAAGCTTTCATGAGATCATTTAACACACGATAACAGTGTCTCAGACCACTGATAAATCCGTATTCGATGCACGATCTGCCCAATCATCGACCTCACGTAGGCGCTGATTGGCTGTATCACGGATTTTTTTAACGGCATATTTTCCAAGGGGTAGCCGCTGAGGAGCCAGCTGATCATGAACCATTTGGACAATCAATTCGGCAGCCCTCTCTGGATCACCGGGCTGTTTGCCATCTACATGGTTCAGGAAAGCGGCGAACTTACCAGCAGTTCCAGCGTATTCAGGCATCTGCTCACCATGGTCCAGACCTTTAGAAATGAAAGCTGTGCGGAAGGGCCCTGGCTGCACTAGCGTGACTTTGATGCCATGGGGTTGCACTTCAGCGCGCAGACTTTCACTGAGAGACTCAACGGCCGCTTTAGCAGCACCATAAACACCAAATCCTGGGTAGTTAGAGATCGCTGCGGCAGCGCTCATATTGATAATGTGACCGCTTTTTTGTGCACGCATGATCGGCAGAACCGCACGGATGACATTCAAAGCGCCAAAGAAATTGGTTTCAAAATTACGCCGAATTTGCTCCTCGCTACACTCTTCAATAGCACCGATAAGACCGTAACCTGCATTATTCACGCAGACGTCGATCTTACTCGTCATCTGTGCAGCCGTGTTTAAAACGGAGCGGACTTGGTCGGCATCGGTGATATCAAGCACGAGTCCATGACAACGTCCCGCACCTACATGCTCCAGCATTTCTAGATCCTCCTGCCGACGAGCCGTGGCAATGACGTGATCTCCTGATAGCAGCGCTGCCTCAGCAATGCTCCGGCCAAAGCCGGAGGAACAGCCCGTGATAAACCATGTGCGTGATGTGTCTGACATAGACGAACTTTACGCTAGCGAATGACGAATGGACTCGGCTTGCTCCGAGATAGCTGCTTTTTCTGTCACTGTCAGGCGACTGACATTGCGAACCTGCATGGACATTCGTTGATTCTTTTTAAGTCGTGGCTCATGTCGCATCAGAAAATCCCAATACAACGTTGTGAAAGGGCAGGCATCTGGACCCGTGGATTTAGCCGGATCAAAACGACATCCCGAGCAATAATTGGACATGCGCTGGATGTATTTGCCTGAGGCGATGTAGGGCTTACTGGCCATGATGCCGCCATCACCATGCTGGGACATGCCGAGAGTATTTGGCAGCTCGACCCACTCCACAGCATCCACATAGACGGCTAAGTACCACTCATGCACTGCCCGTGGCTTCACTCCCAGTAGTAACGAAAACAATCCCGTGACCATGAGCCTTTGAATGTGATGCGCATGTCCATAGCGTAATGTTTGACTAATGGCCTCACGCAGGCAGTTCATGTCCGTCTCCCCCGTCCAATAAAAACCAGGCAGTGCTTGCTGAGCATCGAGCGAGTTCAAGTTGATATAGTCCGGCATGAATCGCCAATAAATGGAGCGCACATACTCTCGCCAACCTAGGATTTGACGGATAAAGCCTTCCACTGCCGCAAGCGGTGCGCGACCGGTCCGATAAGCCTTTTCTGCCGCGGCGATGACCACTCGCGGGTTGAGTAACTTGAGATTCATGACCACACTGAGGCGACTGTGAAAAAGCCAAGGTTCACGTGTCCACATGGCGTCTTGGTAGTCACCAAAATCGCTCAATCGATTCTCAATAAAGTCCTCCAGTGCTAGCTGAGCTTCCTGCGAAGTAAGTGGCCAGTCGAAGTCCGCTAAATGACCCGGATGACTGGCAAATCTCTCTTTCACAAGATCGATCACCTCTCGGGTCATTGTATCGGGCAAAAACCGTCTCGGTGCTGCGTGCAGAGGCGGCCCCTGCTTCGCAAAGCTTTTACGATTCTCACTGTCAAAATTCCACTCGCCGCCCACAGGCTTACCATCATCCATGAGCACCTGATGTTTCACCCGCATCTCGCGATAAAAGAACTCCATGCGCAGCTGTTTACGGCCTTTCGCATGTTTTTCAAAGTCGGCCTGAGAGGCTAAAAAGTGCCTGTCTTCACGTATCTCTAAAGGCATGTCTAGAGCCTCAGCAATCAGGCGGAAATCTTCGCGCACCTGCCATTCACCGGGCTCCACTAGAATAAGACGTTGCGGCTTTAGGCGCTTGATCGCTGAGGCCAGTTCGGCCGCAAAGCTACCTGTGTTTTCCAAGTCTTCCAACTTCCGATAATCCACACGAATACCCTCAGCGCTCAGGCTTTCGGCAAAATGTCGCATGGCTGAAAGGAAAACCACAATCCGCGCTTTGTGAGTCCATACTTTAGTGGATTCTGCCGACACCTCAGCCATCCAAACACAGTCCTGAATTGGATCAAAACCATCAAAGGCAGAGGAATGACGATCTAGTTGATCACCGAGAGTGAGAATTAAATGGCGCATGAACCAACAGATTACGACACCGTCCGCGGATCGGAAAAGAAACTGTCGCAAAAATTTTATTCAGTTATCCAAAACGCTAACCAATCTTTCTCAGCAAAGACGACGGCTCATCTGCCACCTTTCACGCCCCAGAGCTTTTCCAGTAGCGTGAACATATCAGGATCATGCTGCTTCAGTTCGATTCCGTTGAAGGGGAAGAAGTCGTTGCGGCTGAAATAGGCCTCGGTGCATTCGGCGAAGTATTCCTGAGGATTCATCATCGCATAAGCGCGGCCCATGTGACTGCGGCCTTCACTATCTTTACGCTCCACACGATCATACTTGCCGCTGGCCTTGGCGTTATTGTAGGCTTTTTTGATCTCTAGATTGCTAAAACTCATTCGCACGGTGCGATTGTGGTAAGCGTGCGCCAGTTCATGCAGGGCGAAGTTCGGCATGCGGCGCGTTTCAGCCTCAAAGATACGCACGTTGGTGAACTCGACCCCTTTTGCCATCCAGGGATCGCGACCGTTTTCACGGAGCCAACCGGCATCGGGGTGAAACTCAGCGCGTGGGGGCACCTCTGGATATTCGGGGTTGATCCACAGCGGCACCTTCTGCAATTCTTCCACCGCGTGCGCCGGAACGACGCGTATGATCTCGTCGAGCTGCGCACGCAGAAGTGGCAGTGCTTTGGCGAGTGCTCCTACATCGATCTGAGTGTTCACATGAACCCTCCAACCCGAGATCAGACGCTCTTCATGCTTTTTTGCCAGAGCGACTGTTTCAGACCGCCTAGCTGCAGCAGCGCGAATAACGTCTTTAGCTTTTTTGAGGCGTTCTGGCCAAACAAACTTGGGTGCTTGAGTGAGATCATAACCAGCAAGATGTCCACTAAGTCTTGTGGACGGTTTCGTGTACTTTAACTCGGTGTCACCAAATACTTCTTGGCAGAGCTCTGCAAGCCTCCCGTCATAAGTGATCAACTCCGCGCGCGTATTCACATGATTGTGGTCGTGATCGTTTTCCCGATTGTTATCGAACCATGACTGCACACCTTCAGCAAAGTATTCATGGTGGTTTACGGCAGCATATTTGCCCTTCCACAGGCCAGCTTTCATCGCAGACTCAAAAGCTGATTTCACACGTTGATCAAAGGTCGGATCGACGTTTGCCAATCCGCGTAGATGAATGTTATGGGCAAACTCATGAATGAAGATGCATTCAGTGGAATACGGGTCTCCTTGATAAGCCAGCAGGTTTTCCTCCGCACATGAGCAAAACGGGTCCGTGGCACTCCCCCCCATGCCGCGAGCACGAGCATCGCGATAGTCCTTGATGGTCATGCTCTCAAAACCAGCGACCGGCACATTTCCCAGCCAAGCCCACTCGGGCTGATCGGTAGTGAATTCATCATGCGCCAAGATGCAAAGCCTCGATCCGCTGGCGATCATCGCTTCACGGATATCCATCCGCTTTGCCAGCATCAGGTCAGCGAGGTAAGCAGCCTCTTTTAAAGCATAGGGATTCACCCTCGCCGAACCACAAATCGGATAACCATGGGCTCGAACGACCTGCGAGTAATAGGCTGGAACGCCGTCATTCGCCGCCGGATCATGGCGAAAAGCCTGCACGGGAACCTTACTGACGACCTCCGTTTCCTTTTCACCATCCACAATCATGAAACGATGACCCAAAGTCGTGCCGATGATGCTTTCCTTGCCAGGCTCGATCTTACCATTCAGTTCCCGTTTGCCGTCCGGCGCGACCCAGAATACCTCCACCGCCTTTTCACCTGCGTTGAGAATTCGCAGCTTCGGGCGGTCCAAAGCGAGAACAGCCGTGGATACAGTGAGAAATGCAAGTGTCGCGATTTTCATGCAAAACGATCAGGCGACATTAACTCCAGTGCAACGGGGGACTGCTTACTGCTAAGCACATCGGCGATGATCTTTCCCGTAGCAGGAGCGAGGCTGAGGCCCATCATT
>Ga0164295_10005458_pt1 | contig 10041 bp, 3 predicted proteins | sample GEODES006metaG_FD_111798 | JGI IMG/M metagenome (GOLD analysis project Ga0164295, IMG submission 111798) | Oligotrophic lake water microbial communities from Sparkling Lake, Wisconsin, USA - GEODES006 metaG | ecosystem: Environmental > Aquatic > Freshwater > Lake | place: USA: Sparkling Lake... | reverse complement strand
CCAACCCCAACCCCAACCCCAAAATTTAATATAATTTTTAAAAATTTTTAATTAAAAATTAAAAATAATAAATTTAAATAAAAACTATTTATTTATAGAGTAATATTGATTTTTATTTTTATAAATTTCCAAATAAATTTTTTAAAAATCATTTTAACAAAGCTTAATCGATTTATTTTAAATCATCTTTTATAGTTTATTCTGCAGATAATTAATCAATATTTTTATCTTGTTTCTAATTTTGAAATAATTACTTATTCTTACTTTTAATTAGGCCCATTTTTTAAATCTGGAGACTGAGGGTTCAAAATTTAAGGTAATCCCATAGCAATGGCTTTATCATTAAAAGTTTTTAAAGCCAACTACTTGGCTTGCATGACGGCCTAAATAGATTTTTAAAAATATAAATTTTAAATCATAAATATTTACTCTTTACATTTTATTTCTTGCAATTTATGCTCTGCTGCTGCTCTCCTGTAATTCTTAAGCACTTTTTCTGGCTTTTTATTCTTCCTTCATAGCTTCTTTGGCATATTTTTCAGCCAAGGCAAAGAGTTTGGCTTATAACTCACTTTATTTCATTAAATTTTCCTGACTTTAGGCATCGAGTAAAGCTTCGTTCGCGGCGGCTTCGTGAATCGACTTTATGCTCTTCATGCCAATGTAAGGACAAACAGGGCACTGCAGGGCAGGTGCACAGGGACAGTAAATCATGGGTTTCGGATTAGCATCTCCACATTTGGGGCACTCCATCAGGTTTTGACATGGACACTATGGGTTATATGTATTGGCCTATTCAGACTTTGCCAGCACCTGTTGGTTTTAAAACTAAATCTGTTCTTAATAAAAACAATTCATAAAATATATAAAGACTAAAATTTTTTATTTCATTAAATAATTAATAAATATACAATATGATTTGAATTATAATTTTAATTTTTTCTTTTAAATGATAATAATTTTTAAAAATAGATCTAAAATATATCACTAATGATTAACATCGTAAAAATTATTAAAAGGAAAGCCTTTGTTTCTTTTAATCCAGTTGCTCTGGTCCCATTTGGTGTCTTTTGTTTCGACAAAGTGCATTGTGTAAGCATGTCTGTTTTTCCCACTAATATTATCCCTACTAAAATGAGAAAAATCACCGTGTAAAAGGACGACGGTACCTTTTTTCGCTTCTAAACAAACTGCACCATCTTCTGTGTATATTTTCTTTTTCTATTCTACATCTGTTGTAATCGTGGACAAATTATCTTAAGATCTTTTGAACATCTTTGTGGTTTTTATTAAGTGACTTCCTGGTATCCCCCACATGCAGCCATTCTCTATAGTAGCATCATGAATGGCAACCCAAATGCCCAGGACCGATAGGGGATCAGTGATTAAATATGTGTTGTCACTGTGACAGTCAACTTTTTGTCTTCAATAAATAAAAGAAATTTTAAAATAATTCTAAAAAATTCATTAATTTTCTAATATTTTACCCAATTTTAGAACTTTTGAAAATATACATAGATTAAACAAGTTAAGGCTATTAGTAATTTAAACATTTTAAAATATTTTTGAAAATATTATCATAAGAGAATTTTCTGAAGATAGGATCTAGATCGTGTTGCGCATGGCCAATTTTATTTAAACTTTACATCAAGGGGTATTTTAAATTTCCTTTAGTGTCAAAAACATCAGGTTCATAAAAATTTTATATTTTATCCTTTGACTTAAAAACATACCCCTGATTCCAAAAAATCAACCCCCCTTTTTGAATTTGTGTTAAATGTTGATTTTTCTTTAGTTTAGGATTATTCAGCTAAATCTTCTATTCTTTTTTCAATAGAGTCAATCATTGAGTGAGTAACAAATTCTTCTAAAACTGCATATCCATTTTGTTAAAAGAAATCAATTTTTTAATTTAGCAGATTTTGACTGTAAAATTTACAATTTTTTTAATTTATTTTTTTAAAAAATATGTTTTTCATTTTAAAAATTAATAAAGATTTTATAATTTGAGTGTGGAAGCTATAAAATAAAAATAAACAATAAAATAATAAAAAGTTTTTAATAAAATTCATATTTTCACAAATCTGCAGCCTAAATAACCGACTCCACTCCATTGCCTTGGACTGACTACCAAATCTCTTATAGAGTACATTTGACCATTATACAAAATATTATCATTTCCATCTTTATATTGGCGAAGCACCTTAAGTCTAATTTCTTTATTAATCTAATAGAAAAATAACTACATTGTCTTTTACAATATAAGGTAATATTTATAATTCCTAATTGTTTTGATGGTCTGCATAATTAAAATTCAACAAAAGGTCATTTTTTAAGACCCCCCCCTCATGACTAGGACTGTTTTCGGTAACTTCCGTGATGGTAGCAAAAGGTATGTATTCTTATTCTTTTACTGGATTTCTGACCTCGATTTCATTCTATTCTTAATTCTATGAAATGGGGGCAAGGGTTGTTTAACGTTCTGAAATCTGGCTTTCAAATTCATCGATGTCAATTTTAGCTTGTTAAAAATTATCTTAATGAAAATTTACTAAAGATTTCTCTATTTTTTTCATGAGAGATGTATAGTCATTATTCAGAATATCAAGATCTTGTTTGTTTTATCTGTATATTGTTAATTCTCCAAAATCCAAATCTGCCCGAGGAAAGCCTTCGGCATCTACTAAATCGTGTTCTAGGTTTTTTTCATTTAAGGATTTAAGTGTTTCTTATATGTTCTTAATCTATATCTCCATTTTATCTTTTTAACCGATTAATAACATTAATTCTTTTTGCATTTATATCAATATATTTATAAAATAAAGTAGAATTTTTATTAAGAAATTTTTGTAATAAAAAATTATTTTATTTAAAATCATTTAAAAATATAAATTTTGCTAGATTTTTAATAGGATTTTGAAGTGAAATTTAAAATTAATTAATAATAATATTATAGACTTTTAATATAATATTTAAGTTTAATTATAATTATTATAGTTTTTTTAATAAAATTATTTTATTTTTATATTTTGATCTTAAAAATTTAATTAATCATTAGACTAAATTTAATGAAATTATATAGTTTAAACATTAATTTTAAATTTATCCTTTTATGTTGAAATTTTCTATTTCTTTTCCTTAATTTATTAGCTTTATAAATGAAATATCCTTTATAGTTAATTTTTTATAATGAATTATTAAAAATGATTAAAAATCTAAAATTTTTTAAATTTAACATAAATTTAAATTTTTTAATATTTTTAAAAATTTTTTATAATGAAAATTTTAAAAATTAAAATTTTCTTAATCCTTATAAAAAATTAATTTCCTAATTAATATACTATAAAAATAATAAATTTTAATAATGATTGCATATGTTATATTAGTTAATGTTACTTTTTAGTCTTATTATGAAATTGACTCATAAACTTCTTAATATTTTTTAATTCTTTCTAAGAAATCCTAAATTGCATATTCCTAAGTTTTATTAAAATAATCAGGGCCGTTAATTTTAGAGTCAATGATGTTTTACATCACTAATTCATCTTAGTCACAAATACATTCAATCCATAAAATCTTATTCAAATTGCATTTAAAAAATAAATTTTTAAAAATTAAAAAAGGTAACCTTTATATTGTGAATGTTTCGATCCACCTCTCTGCTTATTTATTTTCTCCTTTCCAGAGTTGAATTTGTACCGTCAAAAATTGCAACCTTTTAACATTAATAAAACATTTCCATCCTTTTGTAAAAAACTTATAGTCTAAGATAAAGAAATCATAGCTATTTATTCTTTAGTATTTTTATATTATTCCTAAAATAAATTTACTAAAAAATATTAATTTTAATTTAAAATTGAAAATTTTAAAGTAAATATGTCTTACATTTTTTTAATCAAAAAAACTGTAATGGTTTTTTTGGTCACCATAAATTTCTCTTCTCTTTTACCCTAACATAAATAAATTATTACCTAAATTAAATATTTGCACTTTTAGATTTAATGAATTTAGAAATTTACATAGTTTTTGACTAATAAAAGACTTGAATAATAATTTTATGATATATATTTAGATATTTTTTAAATAATGAATATTATTTTTCAATATAATAATATTGTTAACATAAATACTTTTCCTCTCGCGGGCAGGCCACACATACCAATTAATAATTTCTAATCTGCAGGCTCCATAATTTAGCTACCAATTTATAATATAAATTTTATAAAATAAAATATATCTAGAATTAATAAAAATTTATGTATATTTTTTACTGAGATTATTTTAGATTAAAATATTTTGAAGTTAATTTAAACTCAAAAAATAATTAAGATTAAAAATATCTATTTAAAATGAAATAATAGTAATTATTAATAAAATAATCAAATTTGTTTATTAGCTGCTTTATAATTTTGTTTATTTTTTTCGATTTCTTATAATTCATTTTGTATATCCTTGGTTCTTAAGTTGATTTCCATGGATTTTATTTAGTAATTTTCAACAATTTGTTAAATAGTCAAATAAGTAGGGAAGTTATATTCATCCCTAATGAAAAACCCGCAGACTAATCCCAAAATGATTCCTAATCCATTGAATTTTTTAGATATTTTTTATGTAATGCTTTCCAATCCCATTATCTATTTTAAAAATCAATATTAAAAAACTAATTTAAATAATTATATTAAAAAAATTAATAGATTTTAAACTATATTTTAGAAATTGAAAATGCTTAAAAGAAATTTTTAGCATAATTTTTCAACTTCTAAGAAAATATACGATATTATAATGGTGGGGTCAGGGCACAATGGGTTAGTAGCCTGTAACATTTTGGCTCAAAGAGGATTGAAAGTTCTAGTTTTAGAACAGAAATATATGCTTGGCGGGGCAACCAAAACTGAATATCCATTTAAAAAAGTGCCTCAATTGGGGATGTCAACAGGGGCTTACCTTCTAGGGGTGTTCCCTCCAGAATTAATGAAAAAATTAGGCATGACAATAGACATAATTCGAAGGGACCCACATTATTTTTTACCTTCTTACACAGACAAATATTTAAAATTCGGATCCGATCAGAGAGAACTTAAAGAACAATTTTATAAGTTTTTTTCAAAGGAGGACTGGGATGCTAATGAGAAGTTATAAGATGAAATATCGAAATTGAGGGAAGATTTGGCCCCAAGTTGGATGCAGAATCCTTTGAGCCTTGAAGAAACAACTGAAAAATTTATAAGAAAGGATTTAAGATAGAATTTCAAAAACCTCTTGACACAGCCTATAGAAAATTATTTGAAGAAATTCGGGTTTAAAAGTGAGATGATTATGGGAATGTATGCAGTGACTGACGGTTTTTCTGGGCTTAGTAGTGGTTTCGGTGAGTTGGGTGCGGGGTTCTATTTTATAAGTTTAAATGAAATTATTTTATAATTTTTAATAAACTATTTAAATTTTAAAAATAAGGCACAATTTTCTGGTGCACAATATGTGCAGAATTCCTGGTAGTGATGGAACCTTCACGATTGTCAAAGGCGGCATGGGGGCTATAATTCATAATTTGAATGCGCTCGCCCTTGAAAAAGGGGTGGACTTTGAATGCGATAGTCAGGTCCTTAAAATCGAAGTTCAAAACAATATCGCAAGTAAAGTCATCCTTAAAAATGGCACAGAGTATACTGCCAAGGTAATTGTTTCAAACGCAGACCCTTTTACCACAAGGGACATTATAGGTCGGGGCTAATTTCAAGAGGAATTTAACTAAAATTTAGATAAGAAAATCAGACTTGGAACTACAATGAAAGTAAATATGGCTTTGAATAAACTGCCTATTTTTAAATGTCTTTCTTAGAATTAGGGCTAGCACAATGCAACCATTCATATTTTGCCATAGACTGAAAATCTTATTTAGACCATAAAGGATTAATTCGAGATGGTTAAAAAGGGGGAACTTCCAGATTTTCCTACTATAGAATGTAAATTTTATAAACTAATTTCAAAAATTTTATAAAAATTTTGAGTAAATTTTAAAAAAAATTTTATAAATTTTATAAAATTTTTATGTAAATTTTAGGGTACATACACACATAGGCAGATCCCTCTTTATAAGACTCCTAAAAAAATCACAATTCTGCTTTTTTTATCTAACAAGTCCCATATTAATTATCAAGAAACAGAAAATGGGAAGATCTTGAAAACGAGTATACCTTATAGATGTTTGATATAGTTGAGAAGTTTTGTCCAGGCTTTAAGTCATGTGTCATAGAGTAAATAAAAATATACAAGACACTAGACCTTGAGTCCTTAAAAAATAGAGAGTTATTTCGGGATAAAATATGGTCACATCCACCATATTGACAATAGTTTTTTTATGGACGAAAGGTTTCCTTACAAGTTGCCGATACAGGGTTTGTACAGTTGCAGCGCTGGCACACATCCGGCTGGGAGCGTCGTGGGGTGTGCTGGCTATAACGCCGCCAATTAGATTTTGTCAGATTTAGGACTATAACGTTTTTGAAGATATAATCAATATATTTAAAGTATTTTTCATATGAATCACTGTCTTTACAATTTGGTTTCAAAATCATCTACTTTTTAAATCACTTTTTAAAACTAAGTCTGCATGCATAAATATTCTGAATTCTTTAAAATTTATGTTGTACTTTTAGGTTATATTCTTTTCTCATCCACTCACATTCTTTTTGGTACTTTAGTTTTTGTTAATAGTGTTCATCGCTTAGCTTTTCCACCCTTTATAAATCTTGAATTCGATTTTTATATTCGATTTCTAAGACCTAGAAGTTTTCTTATAGCTGCCTGCTTTCTGATAAGATATACGGGAAATGGAGAAAAATATAATACCGTTTATGAATTTACAAAAGTCTTCTGAAATTTGTTTTAAATCTTATTTATATACCTCAATCTCTTCAGTTTATTCAATAATTTTTTATTAAATTTTAGAATTTTCTATTTTTAATTCATTTTATTGGTCAAGATTTTCGAATTATAACTTTTTTATATTCAAATACTTTTTTTGTGTTTTTTTTTAATTCAGCCTATGTTTGGCTTAATTCTGAATTTAACATTAAATTTTAATTTTAGAGATTATCTATGCTTTATTAGATTCTTTAATTTTAAACGTGAAGATTTTAATTTTCTTAATTATAATAAAATATAAATAAAAATTTATATTTTATATAAAATTCTGATAAATTATATGTCGATATTAAGATTAGATAAATATTTAAACAAATTTTATTAATTTTGATAAAATTTTATTAACAATTATTAAAACCTTGTTACAAATCTTTGTAATGTTCATTTTCTTTTTAAATTTACTTTTTTTGGTTTAAAAGTAATTCTTTATTTTATTTGATATCATTTTAGTATTATTTTTCATTTTCTTAAAATTTTTAAATTAACTCTTAAATTTTGTGCTAATTTAAATTAAAATTTTTTATTTAATTTTAGTTAGTCTTATTAGTTTATTCCAATTCTTAAATTTTACATTTAAAAATTTCTTTTTCTTTTTCAAAAAGAAGATTTTTCTAGGAAAAATTCTTCAAGATTTAATTATTTTGATGATTTTATTTTTGCATTTTTTAAATTTTAATTTTTTTATGTTTATTTTAAAGTTTTATTTTTTAAATTAACTAATTTTTTAAAATTTGTTTTCTTTTTATTATATTTTAAACTAAATTATGCTTTTAACAAAGATTTTATAATTTTTGACTAAAAAATTTATATTTTGTATTTAAAATATTAAATTTTGTAAATAAATTTTCACAAAATACACTAAAATTTTAATTAAAATTCTAAAAAAAATGATTTTTTTCTTAATTATTTTAATTTAAATTTTCATATATTTATTAGTTAATTTAGTTAAGTTCTTCATTTTAAATTTATAATTAATTTAAATAATCAGATAATTCTTAATTTTTTTAAATGATTTGTAAATTTTCATTTGAATATTTGATTAATTCTTAATTATTTTAATCTTATTTCTAGCGATACTCTTTTATAAGATTAGAATCATGTTCCTACTAAATTTTGACCTAATTTAAGAGCTAAATTTCATTAAATAATTTCAAATTTTACTATTAAATAATTTCATAATCTTGTTTTAAAAGGCTAATTTGTTGTATCTATAACTAAAATACGAGATTTTTATCCACCAAAATTTGCATTTGCATTTTAAAATTTTCGATTTCCATTTTGCAGTCTTACAACTGTTTTTACAAGGCGACATTTTATTGTTGCGTCTCTGTTTAGCCTGATAGATTATTGCCTAGGCTTTGTATCTGTCTAGTCTTTTGATCATTTTCAAAAGTCAATTTTTTGTTATGGTCAATTAATTCGTTTATCCTTTAAATTCCATTATCATTTTCTTCACAGAGCTGCTTATTTCGCAATTGAAATTTCTATAAAGTACTTTCTAACTGGGTGTTTTAACATTTTATGTCAATAATTAAAGATTCTTCTTTAAATTTCTCCTGAATAACCTGTTATAGCCTATAAATCTCTTATTGTTAGAGGCTAATTTAATTTTCAGAATTTCTTTTTAAATTTTAAAAATCTAATTTGCTTTCAGATAAAAGTTTTTTCATTATACCTTGATTTTCGTATTACATTGAGTCATCACTTTATTAATTCATAGATTTTGGGCTATATATTGTTTTAAAATTGAAAGAATGATCCATTAATTTTGGGGATTATAATTACTCTTTTTATTTCATATTAAAAAATAAATTTTAAATAATTTTAATATAAAAAATTTAAATAATTAAAAAGCTTCTTTAAAATAAATTATTTAATATTTTAAGTTTTAAATCTAAAAAATTAAAAAATTATATTTTAATAGTATATGTATAAATTAATCATCAGATATAATTCATTATATTTTGAATTTATTGTAAAACTATTTTTCCTGCAAAACTTATCCAAAATTTTGTGAGTCCTTTTTCAAATTCAAATAATTTTTGTTGAAATATGCTGTTCTATTTTTTTTAACCTTTTCATAAGTTTAATTCCACAAATTTTGATTATATTTATATTTTTTTTTTGTTTGATTTAAATGTTAAAGCTCTCTTATGTATTTATAATTTTTTGAATATTCATATGAGTCAATGACTCTAAATTACCTTGTGGTATTTTGTGTAAAATTAAATGATTATTCATAATAATTATCAAAATCAACAGGGAATCCAAGTGTTGTGTCAAAGTCATAAACATAAGATTTCTACTATCTTCTATTTTAAGAAAAAATCTAAAAAGATTTAAAATCAATTTATTTTATAATAAAAACTTAAATTTACTAATCGCTTGAAAAATGTATTAATAAATTTATCGAGAAACATTAAAATAATAAGTTTTTATTCATTTAGGCTAAATGAATTTTAAATATGATTTTAAGTAAAGGGATGAAAATTTTAATAAATTACCTTGTGTATAAAAATAACATGATACTTCCAATGCTGCTGATTTCTGTTGTTTATATCTATTCTGGATTCTGCGGAGCTTTTCCTTATCCAATAAAACTTTTCATCATTTGTTATAATGACTGCATAATACTCATTTATTCTGTGATTTTCATAATAAATGTTTAGTCGATTTGTTTAATTTAGTTTCTAGAAATATTGGCACAATTTAAATATATTTCTATCACATTCAAAGGGGATATATTACAAATCATCTTTTTAAAATAAAGATATATAATTTTCAAATCTTAGATTAAATATTGATCTTTATTTTTTCTTGCTTTGCTTTCGATTAGACACTATTAATATTAATATCAATATAATAAAAAGCTTCATTAGATTTTAATGTATTATTTCAAAATTAATTAAATTTATCAATTATTTAATTTAAAATATAAATTTAATTAATATTTATTTTAATTTTTTAAATATAAAACTTTTAAATAAACTTTTAACTTAATTAAATAAATATAGAAATAATTCATAATTATATATTATTTTTCTTTAATTACCCAAATTATAAAATTTAGTTTAAAATATGTCCTATATTTTAAAATTTGTAACTTTGATTATTTAT
>Ga0164295_10005456_pt1 | contig 10043 bp, 4 predicted proteins | sample GEODES006metaG_FD_111798 | JGI IMG/M metagenome (GOLD analysis project Ga0164295, IMG submission 111798) | Oligotrophic lake water microbial communities from Sparkling Lake, Wisconsin, USA - GEODES006 metaG | ecosystem: Environmental > Aquatic > Freshwater > Lake | place: USA: Sparkling Lake... | reverse complement strand
TTAGATATAGGTTTCACAGGCCTTTAAAGCCATTTTTATTGATATACCATCAGAAACATCTATATCATCCGTACCATCAATATATGCTGACATAGAAGGACAAGATTTGTAGGATTTATTCAATTAAGTATTGTAATCTTTTTAACTTGCAATATATAATTCATAAGCCTATTCAGAATGATCAAGATTTTGCTTTAGTATTTTTTTAGCTTGATTTTGAGCAAATAGTGCAGTAACAATAGCTTAATTTGCTAAGTCAACAGAGTTTCTATTATATATTTCATATTCATCGTAATTATTATAATTTTATCCTAATTCTTAATCTTGATTAATTGCTTCATCAGCCTAAATTAAGGCCTATTCGAATGCTTAATCTGCAGTTTAAATATTTTTTTTTGCTAATAAAACTGCTTATTATGCTTGATTCCAGGCATCGTAGGTTTCACCTAAAGTTTAAGCTGATTTCGACAATGCTTATTCATCTTCGAAGGCCTTTTTTTAACATATTTAAGCTTTATTTTCTATTTTTAATGTATTATTGTATTTTGTCTGAGCTTATTATTACTATTGATTAGCTGTATAAGCTTATTATATTAATTATAATAGAGCAACAGTCTCATCAGCATATTCAGTGAGAGTTATTGCTTATTGATTAAAGGTTTCAATAACAGAAGTTGGTAGGTAATTTCCTAATGAAATTTGGTATTCAATATTTTATAAAGCATCGTCTGCAGCTTAAGCCTAATCGATCAAAAATATAGCTAGCTCATCAGCTGCTATTAAAACTTTAAAATTAACCATCGATTCTTCAGCTGCATTTTATAAATTTTCAATTAACTCTACGAATACTTATTCTCCATCAAATATTTAAACAGATTCCTAATTATCAATAACTACACCCTCTTAAAATAATTATAGAAGATTATTTAAGAATTCATTGGCTTCTATTATAGCTTAATCTCTTATAATTGTAGCCTAATTTAGGGTATTTAAAGACTAATCAACTAATTCTTATGCCTCCTCAAATACACTCAAAGCATCATAAGCAATTGAAACAACATTTAAGTTAACATTTGCCCCATCATAAATTAGAGATGCTTAATCTTATGCAATTACTGCTTCATCAGCATTCATTATATTGGTGAGAACATCAATAGTTTTATCAGCAGCATCACTATATTATTCTATTAGTTATTCATCACTTGTGCCCTCAGTTAATTAATTTAAAAAATTTATAATTTCATTTGCTGCGGAAATAGTAGAACCACTAAATACGGAATCATTGGATTCATTTAAAAGATTATCCAATAAATACAAAAAATGTTCATTTTAAACATCACTTAATGATTCTAAAAATATCTAATCACTTGTAAATTATGCATATTTAGCAATAGCCTCACTTGCAATATATATAGCTTCTTCAGAATAAGCTTCAGTTTCTTCTACTAATACAAGAGAATTATGAGCTTAAATTGTAGCGTGCTGAACTGCATCACTTACATATTCCTCATATTATAACTGTGATAACTCTTCTTAGATAATTTTACTCTCCTAAAAATTTTATCCCTCTTCGTTAATTTTTTATAAGACCTCTTCTTTTTCTATCTCTATAACTTTTTCTATATCTACATCAATTTCTTCGTATCCAATAATATTAAAAGCTTATGTCTGCTCTTCAGATTTATTATCTTGAATCTTTTAGTCGATATTGCCTTCTTCATTTGATGAAAAATCAATGTTTGCGACAACCTGCGATTCATTTTACTGTGTATATTCTTCAAATGAAATACCTTCTTCTTCTTTTTACTACTATTATTATTCTGATTGTTGAGGAATCTAAACTATTTTTTATTATTCTTCTTCAGTTTATTATTCTTCATATTAATTTAATAAGGATTAGACTTAGAGTTTTAATTATTATTCTTCTGATTATGGATGTGCTGTTTCATATTACTCATTAGTAGCAATTGCTATGGCGTTCGATTCTTCAGCAAAGGTGGCGGCTTATTCAGCAGCCTCGGTAGCTTATTCTGCAAGAGCAGCAGATTCTTCTGCTGCTATAACAGCAGAATTAGAAGCATCTTAGGCATCAGCAGCAGCTTCTACAGCTTAATCAGCTTATTCTTAAAGATTCTGAAGTTATTAATTTGCCTCAATAAGTGATTCTTATGCTTATTAATCCCCCGAATCAGCTTGAGCTTATAAATTATCAACTGCTTATTCAGCTTCCTAGACCTATTCAACCAATTGATCGGCAATTTCTTAAGCACATTCATAGAAACCTAATAATGTTTCAGCTGTTTCTTTAGCGGTATGTGCCTATTTAACCAAATTTCGTGCAACTTCACTTGCGGTTTCTGCAACCTAAGCATCATGAGCAGCGGTCTTTTAGATATTATTGTATGAAGCAAAAGCAACGCCTTCATCTAATCTCTCTTATGCATTATGGGCGGCGTCTGCGGTTTCTTCAGCAGCATCCCATGCATTATTATATTACTCAGCAGCTTCTTTTGCAGCAGCAGCGGCTTATTCCGCAACAACTCTAGCGTTTTCAGCAGCTTCAAAAGCATCTTCGGCAGCAGTTTTGGCAGTAGTAGCTTATTCTTATAATGTAACATACGATGTATTTGCACCATTAAGGGCGGCCTAAGCAAATTAATCTCCTGCTTCAGCCTATTCTTAGAGGCTTTATAGATCATTATTGGCATTATTAGCTTAAAATGATAATTCATTAGCAACATCTTCTGAACATTAGGCGAAGTTTTAAAGAGTTTAATAAGTTTGATACGTTGATTCTTCTTATTAATTAGCGTTTTCGAGGTTTGCTTTAGTGGTAGCTTATTATTATAAGGCTTCTTCAAATGCAACTTATGTTTCTTCGACCTCGGCTTCTAATTCTTGAATTACAGAATTAATTGTTTCTTCTTCCGATTATTTGGCTTCTAACGGAGTGCTAACTTCAATAAGATCATCTTTATAAAGAACATCCTCTTCGAAAATTTATCCTTCTTCCGCATTTCGATCATATTCTTCATAAGACTTTTAACTAGTCCGATCATTCAATCCAGCTTAGATGGCTGCCTCTTATGCAACTATTGCAGCTTTATCTGCAGCCACTTGAGATTGATTTGCATTTTATAGAGCTTCGTTAGCCAATTCAGCAGCTAAAATTGAAGATTATTTTGCTTATTCAGCATCTTATATAGCTTTTTATGCTTCCTATTCAGCCTCGGCTGCTGATGAGAAAAGTGCTTATGCCTATTCCTCAGCGGATATTAATGTAGAAGCAGCTGCTTCATGTCCTGCTATGGCTTATTCCTATAAGTTAGCAACATACTCCTCATATTCATCTGATTGATAGGAAAGTTGATCAGCAATTTACTATGAAGACAAGGCAAAATTTTCGAGTGCTTGTGCTGTTTGATCAGCAGCTAGAGCCTATTGTTTTAATTTTTCAGCGAATTCTATTCCCTCTTCAGCAATTTATTCAGTTTCTTCTGCAATGATAGCAGCTTCATTAGCTGCATCAATTAATGCCTCTTAAGCCATGATTTTGTTATGTTCTTCGATAGCTTCGTCAGCAATCGCAACAGCTTGATCAGCCATAATTGCCGCTTAGTCAGCATCAACAGCAGCCTCTTCCGCAGCAATTATTGCTTATTCTTTTGCATGAGAAAGAGAAATCGCAATATCATGAGCATTGGCTGCATTAATTGATGCCTCATCAGCGATTTTCAAGGCTTCATCAGCTTATAAATTTAATTAAGAAACCTTTTAATTGGCAAATGAAATATTTTCTATAGCATCTTCATTACCAGAGATCACATCTTATATAAGTATTCGAAGAGCTTCATCAGCTTACTCATATTTAGCCTCTAAACTAGCAGCATTGATATTTGCCGTTTCTGATATATTTTATAAAAAATCTGCATCCTCCTCTGCTCTAGAGGCTTATTCACTTAATTTTATAGCAAGATTTGCAAGCGAAGTGGCTTCTTCAGCTAGTTATATGGCAAAATAGATTGCTTCATCAGCATGTGATAATATTAAATAATAGTTAGCTTCCTCAGCTATAGCTTGAGCTTGACTGAGGGCAAGATCGGTTTCTTATAAAGCAATTTATACCTCTTCAGCAGTTTTTAATGCTTACTATGCAACTTCATCTGCAACTAAGTAGTTTTAAAGAGCAGCATCTGCCTATTATTCAATTTTAATAGCTGCTTCATCGACACTAGATAGCGCTATGACAGCAGCTTCATCACCGTTTACAGCTTCATTTATCAACATCGTCACTTTTTCTTCAACGGATTAAGCTTAAACTGTAAGTTATTGTGCCATTTCTTCTGCACATTAAGCCTAAGATAAATAAGTATCAGCTGTTTATTATGCTTATTCTGATTAAAACTTTAGTTAGTCCTCAACTGATTCTAGAAAAGCGACTTCATCATTTGCTTGTTTAGAAGTTTCCAATATCTCTTAGTGCAAATCCAAATTCCAATTAGGATCAACTGAAGTTCCATTTAACCCAATAATTTTAAACTCGTGCCCTTAATATTCTTATTCTTCAGAAAATGTATCGGTATCTGCTTAGTCTAATTGTATACCATGGCAATCAAAACTTACAGCTTAAACTTATTTGATAGTGCTTTAAAGATCATTGATGCTTATATTTGATTGTAAACATTGATTATTTAGATTAGATAATTAGTTTACTAGTTCAAATACTAATTTAAGAATTTACTGGCAGCATTCTTAATTCTAATCTTAATCTAAAAGTGAATTTAATTTATAATGAATTATATTTACTAAAAGAATCAAGATTATTTAGTTGAGCTAAAATCTAATTAACTTAATCATCACCAATTTTAATGCTTGATTTCGGTAACTCCATAAGATTTATCTTATTTTAAACTTATGTTTTTAATTCATTCATTTAAAGAAGAACAGTTTTATCTGTTTAAATTTATTTTTTGGCATCAAACACAAAGACCTCGATTTATTTGAGATGATTTATATCATTTTAAATGAGTGGTTGAATTTGAAAAATTTTAGTCCATTATTTTAAATTTTGATCGATTTATATAAATTCTTATAAAGGATTAGCGCATGAAAGTTTTTTTATATCTATATTAGCAATTTATGCAAGACTAGAAGAAACAAGTTCAGTTTTTGATTTGCTCTAAAATGCTATATAAATTAAATAAATTAATTATTATTCATACCAAATGTACTGGTTAAATTAGATACTAAGAGTATTAATAATAATGAATCTACAAATTTCATTTTATTAAAAAAAATTATTATTTATACCATTTGTATTAAAATTTTTCAACTTAAAGAAAAACGGAATTGAAATGTATAGAAAAAAATAAAGTTTAATCTATTAATAACGGATATCATTATAAAATAGAACAATATTAAAAATAGTTAATTAAATAAAACTTATGAATCAAAATATGATTCTACAAAGAATTGTTTAAGAAATCAAAATATTTCTTAATTAGAAGTATTTTAAATAAATATAAGTTTTTGAAATATTCTATTAATTATATTTTCTTCACTATCGAAACTATCTTTTGAAATAAAAAGAATATAATTTGATTTTTGAGGTTCTGTGTTTGATGATTTATTTAGTTTTTTAAAATAATTTTTTCAAAAAATATATCTATATATTTATTTTGAATATATTTATATTCATTAATCATATAAACTTTATCATATTCTATTTTTTCCTTTGTAAATTAATTCTTCAACAGTCATTATTTAGTCTAATTGAATTAAATTAGTTTATGAATCTAAAAAAATTAATAATATATTATTAAATTATAATACCTTAGTTTGATTTTAAACAGAAGCATACATCAACAAGTTCTTCACTGCCTTAATCCTCTGAATCTAAAAAGTTTCCTAAAGCAATCATAACATCAGCTGCATTGGCCGAGGTAATTTAGACGAAATGCTTACATCCAGTGTAGACTCCAGTAATTTAATCGGAATCCTCTGTTTAAACTGATCCATCATTATAATTAGTCAAGTCAGCAGCTTAATTGGCTTCTTCTAATAATTATAATACAGTTTAAGCTTATTCAACTGCATCGGAAGTTACTTAGAGTTATTATTCAGCAGTTTATATATCTTCAGCTGTAACACAAGCCTCTTCTTCGTTTAAACTATTAAGATTATCAACAGCTCCCTGAGCATTTTCTTAAGATTAAACAAGTAATTAGGTAATTTATTATGCCTCGTTTAAAGTAGCATCAGAAACAAGAGATTCTGTAACAGCAGCTTCAAAGTTTTCAACTAATGTATTAAATTTATCATCACCAAGAACTTCCCCTTATTCATTCAAGAATTCAACGAAATCTTAAACTGCTTCTTCAGCCTCATTCTCGGTTTATAATTAAAGTTAAAAGTATTCATAAACATATGTTTCACTAGCAGCATCAGCAGTTTATTGAGCTACAAGTAAGTTTGCATAAAGTAATTATGCCTCTTCAGCTAGATATGCATAAGTATTAGCATATTCTTCATTTTATTCAGCAGCTGAAGCATAAGATTCCAATGCGATGATGAATTCTTTAACAGCAATAAGAGTACCAACTTCTGTTAATGTTTAATCATAAGCAGATTATATATTCTCAACCAACTCAAGAATTTAAGCATCAACATTCAAATCCTCTGATTATTATGACCAAACGAAGAAGAAATGATTGTAAGTTTCTTCAGCAAATGCATAAGCCTCTTCAGCAGCATAAACAAGAGCTTCTTTAGCATCTTCAGCAGCTTCATTTGCAGCTTCAACATATTCATTGGTTACAACCAATAATTCATAAAGTTAGTTAACTTAATCCTATACTGCTGCATATTGAGAAGCTTATTCTTCACTAGATGCTTCCTCGGCTAAAGTTTAGAAGAAAAGAACTATTTCATTAACTGCATCAACTGTTGCATCACTGTATATTTATGCATCTTCAACAGCTGAAGCTAAATTCAATACCAAAGTTTAATATGTCAAACCACCTTCGAATGAGAAATCAAAGTTTTACTCAGATAACCAATTAGTGACAGTATTTAATTATTCTTCAGCATTATTAACATATTCATTGGCGATAGTGAAGGCTTCAATAGCTTAATTCTTGGCTTCATTTGCTTCTACGATTACACTGTTTAATGCTTCGTTGGAGCTATAAACAACTCCTTCTTCCTATTATTACTCCTCTTACTATTATTCCTATTCAATCTATTATTCAACTTATTATTCAACCTATTATTCAACCTATTATTCAACCTATTAATCAACATCTTAATCCTATTATGCATTATATTCTTATAGATTGAAATCTGCATCCAAAACTGTTTATTACACTTGACATTATTATGGAACTTCTTCGAAATTTTCTTAAACAAATTCAGGGGCAAGTCCTTCATTCTAAATTGTTACAATATCGCCCGCGGCAACCAATAAATAGTAAAGATCTGTAGCTTAATCTAAAAGTTCAACAATAAAGTGGTGTACTTCTCCTTAATTTTCAACAGCAGCTGTTGTTAGGAATGTAACAATCTCATGTGCAGCAGAAATACTTTCTTCACTAGCAAATCCTTATTCTAAGGCATTTTATAAATCTTTGATTGAGTTGAAGAAGTCTTCAGTGAAAATTTAATCATCAAAGTTATCATCATCATTGAATAAATCTAAGAATTCAGAGGCAGCTTATTCAGTGACGGCTTAAGTTTATTCAATAGCGGCTTCTAAAATTTCATCACCTTAAGCTATAGCTTAATCAGCAACAGCAAGTGCAAGTAAAGCAGCTTAAATCTATTCAACAACTACAGCAGCTTCATCAGCGACCATATTGAAAACTTAGACTAAATCATCATCATCAGTTTCTTCAGCCAAATTGTTCAAGAATTAGACAATCTAATCAACGGCATCAAGTGTTGTAAAGGTTTAAACACTATCTTCTGCTGATGTGCTCAATGTTACTATTAAATCGTTAAATGTTTAAGCCTATTCTTCAGTGAATGCTTCAGTTAAATCATCGTTTGAGGTAAATGATTCAGTAAAGGTTTAAACAGCTTCATCGGCAACAGAAATAGCCTCAGTAGCAGCAGCTACAGCCTCATTGACGGCGTCAATTGCATCTTATACTGAAGCGATAACAATTAGAACTGTTTCATCGTTAACACCATAACCTAAAGTAAATTATTCACCTTCTTCATTTTCTTGAATCGATTCTTCAACTAGATCTGCAGTCTCTTCAGCAATTTAATAATCATACTATGCAATTGCGACTGCTTGATCAGCGTTAGCTTAGATTTCTTCAGCAGATTTTAAAGCATTAACATATGATTCATGTGCGGCTTATGCAGTTTCACTAGCTTATGTAGCTTGGGCCAAAAGTTATGCAACTTATTCTTATTAAGCAGCAAGTGAGTTTATAGCTTATTCATCACCGGCGTTGGCTTATTCTTAGAGTTTGGCTAGTATTTCTTCAGCGGCTTCATATTAAAATTAAAGTTCTTCTGCAATTTCTTCAGCGCAATCATAAAAGTTGAGGTAGGTCAAAACAGTCTACTTAGCATGATCAATTTATTTAACTAGGGCTATTGCAACCTCTTCAGCTAAAACAGCATCTTCAGCAGCATCTCTTGCATTAACAACAAGTTAATCAATATCGGCTTATGATACAGCTTCATTTAATTTATTCAATGCGTCATAATATGAGTTTTAAGCAATAGCTGCAGCAGTTAATGAATCATCAGCGTACTAATCAGCATCTGTTGCAGCGATAGCAGCCTCATTAGCTGAAACAGCAGCAGCAACAGCAGCTTCATCAGCAGCAAGAGCAGCGGCTATAGCGTCTTATGCTTATTGGGTTAATTATTCATATTATTCTCTAGCTGAAACAAGGGCATTTAAAGCCAATTCGTTACCGGCATCGGCTTGAGCTTAGAAATCGACTAATGATTCGTCAGCGGTGAAAGCCTAATATTAAAGTTATAATGCGATTTCATCTGCGCAGAAATAATAATCGAAAAGTGTTTCAGCATGACCCTCTTAAGCTATTACTTGTTGTGAAGCAGCCTGAGCTTGATTTTCTGCAATTCTGGCTTCTAATTTAGCCTCTTCAGCCTCTAAATTTTTCGCATCTACATCTTCAGCTAATTATTATAATTTTTCATCACCTGGGTACTTTTCTGCGATACAAAGTGCTTCTTCGGTAATTTAGAATTATTCTGCTAGTTCTTCAGTAGCTTCAACTTCAGTTTAACCTTCTTCTTCTTCCTCTTCCTCAGCATCGTCGTTAAAATTGTAGTCAACAACATCAACACAAGTTTCAGCTACTGACTACATTATATAATAAAGACCAACTGCTTCATCAGCAATTTATGCTAGTAAATCAGCATTGTCATCATATGATTAAATTGCATTATTAGCAACTACAACGGAATAGGTAGCAAGGTCATTAGCAGCTTTCATTGTTTAAGGATCACATAATGATTTTCCTGATTACAAATCATCAACTGATTAGTAGAAGACATCAGTGAATAAAACTTCAACTTCAGCAGGTAAAATATCATCATTAAAATTATTAACAAAAGTCTAAAGTGCTTCCTAAGCAATTAGATTAATCTCATCATATGCATCTTAAGAGGCCTTATCAGAGAGAGCAATAAGATCTCTAGCAATATTAATGGCTTCATTTGCATCTTAAATGACACTCAAAACAACAGTTGCATCATCAACTGCTGAATAATATTATTAGGCTATATCTTCTTCATGATGTTATTCAGCTAAATCATTTAATAAACTTATGATATTATTAACATCTTTTTCGGTTTTTTTTGTACTAGTTTTGGTGTCAGCAAATAATTTATCAATTAAGCCATATAAAACATCTTCTGTATCAGGGAATCCATAATCATTTAATTATCCTACTAGTACTTTAGCTTAATCGTTTGCAAGAATAACAGCTTCATCAGCAGCATCAACTGCATCATCACGTTAACTGTTAACCACTTCTAGATCATACTTCACATCG
>Ga0164295_10005455_pt1 | contig 10043 bp, 12 predicted proteins | sample GEODES006metaG_FD_111798 | JGI IMG/M metagenome (GOLD analysis project Ga0164295, IMG submission 111798) | Oligotrophic lake water microbial communities from Sparkling Lake, Wisconsin, USA - GEODES006 metaG | ecosystem: Environmental > Aquatic > Freshwater > Lake | place: USA: Sparkling Lake... | reverse complement strand
GTGGCTTGAGCTTGCTCTGGCACCGTCACCCGTGGCGTGGGTTCTGGCTCTGCGTTTGCGGATTTGGTCCTCCATGCGGCTGATGAGGTGGTGCTCCCCTTGGGCCATTTGTGATAGAAGTGGTGGAATTCATCCGCGTCATGGGTAAGCAAACCTCTAATGCTCCTGACGCAGGCTCTCAGAATCATCAGGCGCTGCCATTGCCCTGCTTCAGTTGAAAGGACTGGAGGCTGGACTGGGGGGAGGGGAAAAGGAATTGCCTATTTCATCAACACGCGCCGGATGCCGTCGTAGCAACCTTGATAGATGATCTTGGCGAGATCGTCGCCTTCTTGTTCGGTGGCGCCTTCTACGGTGAAGACGCTGCCCCAATGGACGCGGCAGGAGGACTCGGTGAGGGCTTCGACGCGGACGAAGGCTTGATAGTTCCGCAGGGGGAAGCGGCACTTGATGAGCTCGGTGATCTTGTAACTGAACTCGCGGGTGTCGTCGTTGAAATAGACGAGGCGCTCGACGACGTGGCCACCGCCGGCGGGCTCGGTGAGGCCGAGCTTGCGGACGACTCCGCCTTCGGATAGCTCGCTGGTGGTGATGGAGGCGTGGTAGTCTGGCAGGGTGTCGAACCCGGCGATGAGCTTCCAGACATTTTCCGCAGGGAGTGGGAACTCGGCGCTGGTGTTGACGCGGAGGGGCTTTTTGACGACTTCCATTTGGTGATTCGCTGCGGTGTCGTTGGCCGTGGTGTGGGTGACGGCGAGGATGGACATGATGGCGATGTGTTTGAGATTCATGGGGATTGAGTGGTGTTAGTTGGGCTCGGCGTTGACTTCTGCTTTCATTTTTCGATAGAGATCGTAGGAAGTTTTATAGTGGCTATCTGGCTTTTTCATGAGGCCGAAGGTGTGGAGGATGATCGGGCCGGTGAAATGGTGGCGCTTGAGGGCGCGGAGAAATTCCTTGGGATCATAGTCGCCTTCACCGAGTGGCTTGATGGCGTCGTCCCAGTTTCCTTTGACCGTACCGTTCATTTTGCGGTCTGAGCCGCAGATGCTGACGAGATCCATGTAGGGGGCTACGGCGTCCATGACGGCGTTGAGGCGGTCGATGTTTCCGGCGCGGAGTTCGTGGCACTGGTGGACGCTGATCGTGAGGTTGGGACGGTCGGCGAGTTTGAGGATCACGAGGGCCTCTTCGGCGGATTCGACGGCGGTTTCGTCGTGGGGATAGAGGGAAACGCCGATCTTTTCGGCGGCGGCGATGTCGGCCACTTCGCGGACGAGGGCGGCGATTTTTTCGTTGTCGCCTTTGGGCCCATTGAGGATGAGCCAGAGCTTGGCGTGGAAGGTGGCGAGCGTCTTGACGACCTTTTTCATGTGCTCGCGGTTGAAGTCCTCGGGCTTGGAGTAGTCGATGCCCACTAGGGCGGCGAACACCTTGAGGTCTGGCTTGGCGGCTTGGTATGCCTCGAGCATTTCGAGGTTTTTCGGCGTCTTGAGCGGCAGGGTGATGCCCTCGTAGCCGATGCCGTCGAGGCTATGAATTTGCTCGGCGGGAGTCTTGCCGCGGAGGTTGAAGTCGAAGAGGCCGAAGGGATTTTCCGCAGCGGCGGTGAGCAGGGTAGCGAAGAAGAGGGCGCTGATGCGGTGCATGGGGTGGGTTTCCGGTGGGATTAGGGTTCGGCGGCGACTTCTGCGGCCATTTTCTGGTAGAGGTTGGAGGAGGATTTATGGTGGGTGGCGGGCTTGTTGGAAAGGCCGAACGTGTGGAGAATGATGGGGCCTTGGTAGCGGTATTTCTTGAGGATGCGGAGGAATTCCTTGGGGTCATAATCGCCCTCGCCAAGGGGCTTGATGGCGTCGCTCCAGTCTTTAGCGCCGGGGGTAGTCTTACGGTCTGAGCCGCAGAGGGTGACCATGTCCAAATGAGGGAGGGCGGCTGCGACGACCGCGTCAAGGCGGTCGATGTTTCCGGCCCGGAGCTCATGGCATTGATGGACGCTGAGGGTGACGTTGGGCCGGGCGGCTTTGGTTAAATAGCCGAGTGCCTGCTCGGCAGTGGCCATGACGTGGCCGTCGTGGGGGTAAAGTGAGAGCGTGACGTTTTCGGCAGCAGCGATGTCGGCGAGGTTGCGAATGAGGGTGAGGATTTGCGCTTCGTTGTTGGGGTCGCCGCTGATGATGAGCCAGAATTTCCCGTGCTCGGTGGCGAGTTTCTTGGCGACCTTGGCGAGGTGGTCGCGGTTGAAGTCTGCGGGCTTGTCGGCGTGGAGGTGAAGCAGGGCGGCGAGCAGGCGGGTGCTGGGCTTGGCGCTTTGGTAGGCGTTGAATTTTTCGAGTTCCTTGGGTGAGTTCATCCACATGGCGATGCCGTCGAAAGCGCAGTCATCGATGCTGTGGATTTTCTCGGCGGGGGTAGCGCCCCGGAGGTCGAAGTCGAAAACGCCGAAGGGACTTGCCGCCATGGCGATGTTGAGGCTGAGGGTGAGGAAAATGAGGAGTCGTTTCATGGGGTAGATTCAAACGGCCAGCGCGATAGGGGATAACGCAGTGAAGATGTCATTTGGAGTGGCATAGTCGAGGCATTTCCTCAGACGTGAGCTCAGCTGATGATTTTAAAATGGGTTCGCCATGGCTTGGCCGTTTCCCACTAGAATCCGGACTTGGTCGAGGGCCCGAGGATCGGATCTGCGCCTTGCAGTGCGTGGGTGCTTTATTTGAACTCTGGGTGAGATGCTTTGGAGATCGAACCCGTAGTACGTCATCAGATGTCGCATTCTAGCCAATCGCTAAAATTCCGCCTCTCGGTCATGATGTTCCTGCAGTTTTTCATCTGGGGTTCATGGTTTGTTACGATCGGCGTCTATCTCCGCAATGGGATGAAATTTGATGCAGGCCTGGGCACGGCCTACTCGGTCGGCCCGATCGCGGCGATCATTTCGCCGATCTTTCTCGGGGTGATCGCCGATCGGTTTTTCCCGACGCAAGCGGTTTTAGGCGTGATGCACCTCGTCGGTGGTCTGTTGATGCTTTGCATCCCGTGGTCGATTCAGCAGGAAATGGCGGGTTCCCATGGGATGTTCTTCTGGGTCCTGCTCGCCTACTCGCTTTGCTACATGCCCACGCTGGGTCTAACCAACACCTTGGCAATGCGCAATGTCACCAGCGCGGAGAAGGATTTCCCAGTCATCCGCGTGTTTGGGACTATCGGATGGATCGCCGCCGGCCTGCTCGTCGGCACGGTCCTGAAGGCAGATGCCACCGCTCTGCCGATGCAGATCGCGGCGGTCGCCAGTTTCGCGCTCGGGGTGTTTAGCTTTTTCCTGCCTCATACGCCCGCGCCCGCAAAGGGCCAGAAGGCATCGGTTAGCCAAGCCCTCGGCCTCGAATCTTTGAGCATGCTCAAAGACCTCAACTTCCTCGTCTTCGCGATTGCGTCGTTACTGATCTGCATCCCGCTGCAGGCTTTTTACGCTTACGCCGCGACCTTCATCACCGACGCCAAGTTCGGCAGCGCCGCGGGTACGATGTTCTGGGGCCAGGTTTCCGAAATTATCTTCATGCTGGTGATTCCATTGCTCTTCCGCCGACTCGGTGTGAAATGGATGCTTGCGGTGGGAATGGCGTGCTGGGTGCTGCGGTATGCGCTCTTCGCGATCGCCGCCCCTGATGCGGTGAAATCGATGATCATCGCCGGGATCGTCGTTCACGGGATTTGCTATGATTTCTTCTTCGTCACTGGCCAAATCTACACTGACCAAAAAGCCCCAACTCATATCCGTGGGCAGGCACAAGGGTTTCTAGTCGTGCTCACCCAGGGCCTCGGAATGTGGCTCGGCGCGAGTTTGAACCAAACGCTTTTTGTAGCAAAGGTCGGCAGCCTAACCGGTGACGCTGCTCTCTCGCATTGGCAATCGTTCTGGTGGGTCCCATGCTCGATGGCAGCCGGCATTTTCCTGATCTTCGTGCTGCTTTTCCGCGCCAAACCTATCTCCTAATCATGCCCGCTCCTCTCCGAATCCTCTGCGTCGGCGCAGGCCACATGGGCCGCTCTCACGCGCTCGCCTACCACCGCATCCCCGAATTTGAAATCTGCGGGATCGTCACGCGCTCGGCCGAATCGCGCGCCGCTCTCAACACTGAACTCGGCGGCGGCTACCCGGAGTTCGCCGATTTTTACCAAGCACTTCGAGATTCGAAGCCCGATGCAGTTTCGATTTCTACCTATCCCGACACCCACGCGGATTACGCCGAGGCTGCGTTCGATGCCGGTTGCCATGTCTTCATCGAAAAGCCACTCGCGGAAACGGTCGATGGCGCCGAGCGGATCGTCGCGAAGGCGCAGGCAACGAATCGCAAGCTCGTGATCGGCTACATCCTCCGCCATCACCCGAGTTGGATCAAGTTCATCGAGGTCACGCAAACTCTCGGCAAGCCATTGGTGATGCGCATGAACCTCAACCAGCAGTCATCCGGCGCTAACTGGAAGACCCACAAAAATTTGATGTCATCAATCTCACCGATCATCGATTGCGGCGTGCATTACGTCGATGTGATGTGCCAGATGACCCGCTCGAAGCCGATCCGCGTTTCGGGCATCGGTGCGCGCTTGAGCGATGACCTCCCCGAGGGGAAAATCAACTACGGCCATCTGCAAGTGACCTTCGAAGATGGCTCGGTCGGGTGGTACGAAGCCGGGTGGGGCCCGATGATGAGCGAGGTCGCCTTTTTTGTAAAAGATGTGGTCGGGCCGAAAGGCTGCGTGTCCATCGTGGCCGAAAAGGCTGGCGCAGAAGGACAAAGCGCCAATGTCGACGCTCACACCCAGACGCAAGCGTTGCGCTTGCACCACGCGACGCTCACCGCCGAGGGCACCTTCGCCAAGAGCGATGAAATGTTGCGGCTCGATGATGAGCCCGATCACGACGGTCTCTGCCATCGCGAGCAGGAATACTTTCTCAAAGCGATCCGCGAGGACATCGATCTAACCGCCCACATGCAAGATGCCATCGCCTCGATGAAGATCGTCGCTGCCGCCGATGAAAGCTTCCGAACCGGCCGCACCATTGATCTCTAACATTCAAGCCATGCAGCTGCCACGCGTCGGATGATCGGCCAATTTGCATTGTGACACGCGCGCGCGATCGATTCCAAGCGGGTGCCTCCGGCTACCTCGAGGTGCTCGATGCCGAACGTGGTTTGTTTGTGGCAGAGCTCGACCTCCCCGACGCGCAACGAAATCGCCTGCTTGCCATCGTGCAAACGTATCGTACCCTTGGAGGCGGCTGGAAGTAACCTCTTTCCCACACCGATCTCACACTCTACCCCTATGTCATTGCCCGTCCTATACATCAAAACCGGATGCCCTTGGTGCGTCGAAGCCACCGCTTACCTCAAGCGCAAGAACATCGAAGTCCAGACCGTCACCGTCTCCGGGAACCCCACCGCGATGAATGAAATGGTCTCGCTCTCCGGCCAATCAAAAGCACCCACCCTCGACTGGCACGGAGAAATCCTCGCCGACTTCGGGGTCGATGAACTGATCCCGTTTTTAAAATCTCACGGGATCGAATGAGGTTAAGGCGAATCTAGCGAAAAAAAGATTAGCCGTTTTCGTATTCCTCTAAGAGCCGCTTGAGTCGGTTTTTCATCGAGACCTTGCCCACGGCTGGCAAGCGGTCGACGAACAACACGCCGTTCAGGTGGTCGATCTCATGCTGCAAGGCCCGTGCGAGCAGGCCATCGGTCTCGATTTCTAACACCGATCCATCGAGCTGCGGCAGCGTCGCCTTGACCACCTCCGGGCGGCGAACCTCCGCACGGATGCCGCGCAGACTCAGGCAGCCCTCCATGCCAAATTCCTTCTCTTGGCCGAACTCCAGCTCGGGATTGATGAAAGTTAAAGGCATGATCGACTCGAGGTCCGCATCCTGCCCATTTACTTTCAGAAATGAAATGCACTCCGGATCGTGTGAAACGTCGATGACTGCCAGACGCAAATCCTCGCCCACCTGAGGAGCCGCGAGACCCACGCCGTTGGCATCCACCATAGTTTCTAACATGTCACCCACCAGTTGAACGAGTGCGTCATCGACCTCCGTGACGGGACGGCAACGTTGGCGAAGGACAGGGTGGCCGTATTGGACGATTTTTCGAATCATGAGCGTATGCAGAAATCCCTAGGGAAGCCCGCGACAAAGGTCAAACCCGTTCCGATTCACCCCGATTCCCCGAACTGCCGAAATCCTAGGGTTGACACGTCCCTGCATTCCCCATACACCCTCATTCCCGTGCCATGCGAATGGCGGAGTAGCCAAGTGGTAAGGCAATGGTTTGCAAAACCGTCATTCGAGGGTTCGATTCCCTCCTCCGCCTCCATTTAAGTCCCTTGTAAATCAAGCACTTAGAGAGAAAATTGAAAGTTAGGAAAAGCGGCAGAAACGCTGAAAAATGCATCAAAACGCACTGAGAAACGGGAAGTAATCGGGAAGTGCATTTTATGCCGGTTGTCAGCCACCCCGCGTCCGGCCGCGCACGCGATGGACGAAAAGCCTGATTAGGGGTATTCTCACCTCATGAGCTTCGATTGGTGCGGTAGAATCATCCTCGCAAAACTTGCTGAGGGATGCACTTTGAAAGAGTCGGCGGCAGTGGTTGGAATCACCCGACAGGCGATTTTCAAACGGCAGAGCGCGTCTCCAGACTTCGCCCAAGCAGTCACGGCGGCTCGCGAGGTAGGCAAGGACGAGCGGACATACCGATTGTGGCTACGGCATCCATTCCGTGGAATGCGCCCGCCAACTGGCAAAGGGCATGGCGGTAAGCCTGCGTTCCGGTATGGTCGGCGGTAAGATATCGACTTGATGGATAGTGAAAATCTTGCTGAGGTGGAGTTTCAATTTGTCCAAAGTTTCTGTGTGCGTATGATGGCGATCCTTTATCCCCAGCCATGAAAATCACGTTATCCCACACCGAAAAAGTCGATGTTATCCCAGATTCAGCCGTTATCTCAATTCGTATTGAGTGTTATGCGGTCGATCATGCCACCTCAATCAGTCGAGTGAATCTCAGGCAAAACGAAATTCTCGAAAACCTCAATCCGCTGGGAATCCAGAGTGAACACCTGCTTCTGGTTTCACACGCCACCAGCTTCGACGAATACAAAAAAGAGCCTGAGAAGGCCCGTGCAAAGCGGGAACTTCAACTTAAACTCAGGAATCCTACCGCAGATTTGGTCAGGCAGGTTTTGGATCGTCTCGCCTTCGACCACGATGAGGTTTCCTCTACGCTTGCATGGAAAATTTTCGACAATTCCAGTTTCCGTCATGAGCTGCTGAAGTCGGCGATTGCTTCTATCCAGAGCTTGGCGGAGGCGTCGGCCCCGGAGGGTATAGCGAAAGCTCTCGAACTCCAGATGGATGACTCGGCGGCGGAAGTGAATTTGCGGAGGCCACCGGTCAATGATTTCAGTGGCATCGAGTGCTGCAAGATCCTCCCCAAGCTAATTGAACACGAATCTGCCGCCATCGAACCGAGTCCCATACGATATGCGCTGAGACTTACGGGAACCTTTGAGCTTGCCTAGAGAACGGGTGGGGAACCGCCTTGATTTCATCCACGATCTGTTGCAGCGTTTCAACGAAGTTCGGTTGTGTGGGGCTTTGAGGTTCTTCTTGGAGCTTCGAAACCCAGTTCCCTGCGGGCTTTTCAACGTCCACTAACAAAGACCCACGTCCTTTAGACAGTTCCCCGCCTCACTCACGAATGCAGCCGTATCAAGTATCGATCCCAAGCGTAGTCTGGGAACCGCAGTTGCCGCGCCTCCTCGTTTTGCTGAATCAGGCGGAGGAACATTCCTCCGTCGTGATCGACATCGCAGCCGTGAAGTTTCTCGCTCCTGCCGCCATTGTCGCCATCTTGGCTCGCTGGCATCGGTGGAAGCGGAAACGAAAGGAAGTTGCCCTTGTTGGCGCGGAATCCTGTGAAAATCTGGGCTATCTCCAGCGGATCGATTTCCTAGCTCACCTCGGAGCCCAAATCCCGGAAAACTTCACCCGTCACAATGCTGACGGCCGTTTTTTGCCAGTTCAAACACTGAATTTTGCAAGCGGCGACGTGGACAAAATAGCCTCGGAAATCGCGTGCTGCACGCTGCCGGATGCAGATCACGAGGATGATGTATTCCGTATGCTCCAGTATGCAGCGGGCGAGTTGCTCTCGAATGCCAAATACCATTCGGGCGGACGCGCTTTCGTCTGCGCTCAGTTTTTCCCGGCCCGCAACATTGTGAGAATCGCCGTGGCCGATGATGGAATTGGCATTCGCGGAAGCTTTATGAATACCTCCCGTGAATCGGAAGCGGATACGCCGGACGCCGCTATTCGTCTTGCCTTGCAACCACAGGTTTCAAGTGCCTTGCTTCGTCCGAATCCCAATCCCTACGCCGGACAGAATCACCGTGGCGTCGGGCTTTCCATCACCCGAATTCTCGCCAAGGAATCATGTGGGCAACTCTCCATCGCATCAGAAGAAGGCTGGTTTGATGAGGTTCACGGAGCAGAGCAAACCCGCCCCCGTCAGCCCGTTTTCTTCCCCGGAACACTGGTTGCCGTTTCACTGCACCGAGACCAGATCGCCGATTACGCAGCCATGCATGCGATGGCGATGTCCGAGATTGGCATGGACGATCTTGACACGGGTGAAATATTTATGGATTGAGTGCGTAACTAAATTTAGGTTGAGCGAGCTAGGGAAAGCAGTCATAGTGACCCGCAGGAACTCGCTCGAAAGAACGAAATCACCGCCAACGTCACGCAACACTCCCATGAAACTAGAATTCCAAATGGTCTCCGAATTCGGCGAATTCCTCGCCGACGGCCACGTCGGAAACCAATTCCGCTCGCTCCAGATTGAAAGTATCTGGGACAGGGTGGAATCGGTCGTGTTCGACTTCAGCGGTGTTACTAACCTCACGGATTCGTTTGTCCATGCCTGCTTCGGAAACATGGCAGAAGAACACGGCGAAGAATTCTCTCAGAAGGTACGCTTCAAGGGATGCTCGCCCTTGGTACGCTCGTTTCTCTCCATTGCCGTCTCGGAAGGCTTGAAAAAGCATCGTCAACATCACGCCGGACACTAGGCGAGGCGGTAGCTTTAAAACTTGGCTTTCACACCCGCATCTTCAACGGCCACTTCCTTCAAGTCTGGCCGGAAGGTCAGTTTCATCGGCCCACCGGGCGCTTTCTCACGGAAGCGCGTGGTGACGAGAGTGCAGAATGCTTTCGCTTTCAAGGTGGCCGTGATTTGTCCAATGCCGGTGCAGGGCATCTGACTGCCTCCCCAGCGGGAATTGACGGTGAGAATCTGATTCTCCACTTCCAGCGTCACCTCGCCCAACAAGGACTTGCCGATTGCCCGTTGGAGAGCACGGCCCACGCTGAAGAAGTCCGCGCTTTCGAGGATGAAGACCAGCGTGTCGGGTTCGCTCATTGAAAGGTTTTGTAGGGTACTGCTCATTAGCTCATGGACTCAAACGCCCGCCCCAGCGTGTGGCTTCACGCACGAGGGAAATCTCGACGCTCATATCGCGTTGGATGCTGGAGAAGAGTTTCAGGTATTGGCCAAGGACACGCAGCGCGTCTTCGCCCATTTCCTTTCCCTCGAAGAGTTCGGGGGCAGCTTCGGAGAAATTCAGGCCTAACTGGACGGCTTGGGACTTCAGTTCAAAACCCATGTTGAAGTTCGTGAGAAGCAAGCGATAGCGTGGCTTGTCGTTGGGACCGCAGGCATCGAGAAACCATGTAGGTGATCCGATGGAATCGACGTGCAGGAGCGTCAGGAGCTTCTTTTCCAGGTGCCAGAGCTTGAGAAGGTTTTCTTCCGAGACGTTGAGCATCCGCAGGAAAACGACGACGCGGAGGAAGGCGAGGTAGGCATCCGAATAACCGGCACGCTCGAACGCAGGCAGCTCAAACCGCGTCTGCAATCCACGGAGAACCACCGCCGGGCGGTTCAGTGCTTTTGCCATGTCGCCGAGGGTGTGCATGG
>Ga0164295_10005452_pt1 | contig 10045 bp, 6 predicted proteins | sample GEODES006metaG_FD_111798 | JGI IMG/M metagenome (GOLD analysis project Ga0164295, IMG submission 111798) | Oligotrophic lake water microbial communities from Sparkling Lake, Wisconsin, USA - GEODES006 metaG | ecosystem: Environmental > Aquatic > Freshwater > Lake | place: USA: Sparkling Lake... | reverse complement strand
GGTGATGTAGAAAGGCTAGTTAGTAAAGTACCTTTAAAAAAAATAAACCCACGTGAAGTTCTTCAAATTGCTAGAGGCTTACTACAAACGGATTCTATCAAAGAAATCTGCGCTAGCTCCAAAAATGATTATTTAAAAAGACTCGGCGATTCACTGAATCCATGTAAATTAATTCTAGAAAAAATTATCAAGGAAATTAATGAAGCTCCTCCAGCGCTCGCATCCAAAGGAGGTATTATCGCTAATGGAATTAATGAAGAACTCGACGAATTAAGAAAAATATCTAGCGGAGGAAAAGAATATCTAATCGAACTACAGCAAAAAGAAGCATTACTTACGGGCATTTCGTCTCTGAAAATAAGTTTTAACAATGTATTTGGCTACTACCTAGAAGTTACCAACCTACACAAAAGCAAAGTGCCATCAAATTGGATTAGAAAACAAACTCTTGCCAATGCCGAAAGATATATCACTCCTGAGCTTAAAGAATATGAAGAAAAAATTATTGGTGCAGAGGATAAAATTCTTTTAATTGAAATGCAACTATTTGAAAAAATATTAAATGAGTTGCAGGATTATATTTCGCCAATGCAAGTAAACGGTCACGTAATGGCAGTATTAGATTGCCTGACTTGTTTTTCAAACAATGCGATTCAATACCAATACAAAAAACCTGAAATTAATCATAGCAATATACTAGACATAAAAGATAGTCGTCATCCAGTAATTGAAAGATATCTGCCACCCGGAGAAAGCTATATATCTAATTCAATTTATTTAGACCCTTCTACTCAACAGATTATTATTTTAACAGGACCCAACATGAGTGGTAAGAGTGCTATACTTCGACAAACGGCACTCATTACCTTAATGGCACATATGGGAAGTTTTGTTCCGTCTAGTGATGCTAAAATTCCATTAACAGATAAAATATTTACCCGTGTAGGTGCAAGTGATAATTTAAGTGGCGGAGAAAGTACTTTTATGGTAGAGATGAATGAAACCGCCAGTATCATCAATAATATTACTTCAAGAAGTTTAATCTTACTCGATGAAATTGGAAGGGGCACCTCTACTTATGATGGCATTTCTATTGCTTGGAGTATTGTAGAATATTTACACCAATCTGCCAATAGTCCAAAAACACTTTTTGCGACACATTACCACGAATTGAACGAGCTAGAAAATAAATTACAAAGAGTAAAAAATTACCATGTCACTAATAAAGAAGTAGGAAATAAAATTATTTTTTTACGTAAACTTGCGCCAGGTGGTAGTGTTCACAGTTTTGGTATTCATGTGGCGCGCATGGCAGGTATGCCTCCAAGTTTGATAGAACGTGCCAATGAAGTTTTATTACAGCTAGAACAAAGCAGAGATAATAGAGATAATAATAAGGGGAGCAATATAGATGAAAAACTTCAGCAACTCAATTTACCAAAAATGCAACTCAGTATTTTTGATGCACACTCTGCTACATTCGAAGAAATTAGGACTATCCTTGCAGCAGTTGACATTAACCGACTAACACCAGTTGAAGCCTTATTAAAACTTCAGGAAATAAAATCTAAATTGAATTAAACATTTTTTACCCAAGTAAAATGAATAAGAGCGCTTAAAAATATTTTAATCGCCTCTTTTTTTATTCATAAATAATTATACTTGGTTGAAAACTTAATAAGCAATTAAATAATTTATCTTTACAATCACCCAATGATTTGTAATAAAAAAATATTTATCTACCTATTGTTACTATTTCTTTCAAAAAATAGCATTGGGCAGACTGTATGTACTGGCCTAGGGCAAAATCCACAAACCGCCTTTCCAGTTTGTGGAACTGACACTTTCAAAATGGCATCTGTTCCAATTTGTGGTGATCGATTACTTCCTGGCCCTTGCACTGCATCAATGGTTACTGATAAAAATCCTTACTGGTATAAGTTCACTTGCTTTACCGCAGGTACACTGGGTTTTTTAATCAAACCCAATACTTTTTCTGATGACTACGACTGGCAACTATTTGATGTCACCAACCGCAATCTTGCAGATGTTTATACAGACTCAAGTCTTTTCGTATCCTGCAACTGGTCGGGTGAACCAGGTAATACTGGTGCATCCGCAGCAGGTACTTTAAACGTAGTTTGTGGTTCTACTGGTTTTGGCCCTCCTTTACCTCTATTCAGTAAAATGCCATCGCTAATACAAGGTCATAACTATTTATTATTAATCAGCCATTTCAGTGATTCACAAAGCGGATACTCTTTATCTTTTGGAGGTGGAACCGCTAATATTACAGACCCTATTATTCCAAATTTACTCAAAGCAAGAGCTGCCTGCGACGGCAGTAGTGTTTCGGTAAAATTGAATAAAAAAATGAAATGTAGTAGTCTAGCATCCAATGGATCTGACTTCAGCATCTCTCCTACTATTGCTCCTATAACCAGCGCCGTTGGAATTGGATGCAGTACAGGATTTGATATGGATTCAGTAGTGTTAACGCTGGCTGGAAGAGTGCCTCCAGGTAATTACACTATCTATGTTCAAACAGGTACAGATGGAAATAATTTATTAGATAATTGTGATCGTGGATTCGCTGCAGGTCAATCACTACCGGTAACCGTATACCCCTTAACTCCTACTGCTATGGATAGCATTTCAAAAATAGGATGTACACCAAGATATATAGAACTCGTATTTAAAGACCCAATGTTTTGTAATTCTATCGCAGCAGATGGTAGCGACTTTATTATCACCGGTCCTTATCCTATTTCAATTTCAGGAGCCTCCGGAATTTGTAATTCAAATGGATTTGCTCAGACAGTTAGAGTCAACCTATCAACCTCTATTCAAAAAGCTGGTACATTTCAAATTATACTGAAAAATGGTACTGACGGTAATACAATTATCAATGAATGTGGTGTTCCAACTATTGTAGGATCAATGCTCCAATTTAATTCTATAGATACTGTTTCTGCATACTTTAATACCAATATTAAATACGGTTGTTTGTCTGATACCATTTATTATTTTCATGATGGAAATAACGGAGTAAATAGTTGGAAGTGGAGTTTTGATAATAACATTAGCAGTACCCTAAATGCAACCTCGTTAATTTGGTCAACAATCGGAGATAAGCTTGCAACCCTAATCGTTACCAACGGGACTTGTTCGGACACTTCCTCCTCAATCAATACTTTAATTAATAATAAAGTGACTGCGGCGTTTGAATCTACTTCAGTCGTCTGCCCTAGTGATCCAGCCCAATTTATTGATAAAAGCACTGGTCCTGTAACCAGCTGGGAATGGGACTTTGGAAATGGAATTACGAGCTCACTGAATACCCCACCAACTCAATTTTATCCACCCTCCAATTCAATAAAAAATACGGTTGTACAACTTATAGTAAAAAATATAGCAGGATGCCCCGATACTTTAATTAAAACAATTCAGGTAATTGGCAATTGCTATATTGCTATTCCAAAAGCCTTTTCACCAAACAATGATGGACTAAATGATTATCTATACCCAACCAATGCTTACAAAGCAAAAGATCTATTCTTTGTAGTTTATAACCGATTTGGACAAATAGTTTTTGAAACCAAAAATTGGAAAAATAAGTGGGATGGAACCTTTAATGGCAAACCTCAGGATACTGGCACCTATATTTGGTATCTTAAATATACCAATATTGATACGGGCAATAAAATTGATTTAAAGGGAAGCAGTATTTTAATTCGATAAATATTAAAACTAATTTTGAAAATTAACTAGGGGTAAAATAATAAAGTTTAGAAATTACAACGAGAAATTAAATAGATTCTTTCAACTTAGCAACCACCCAATCAATTTCTTCTTTGGTATTGTGTTTGCTAAAACTAAACCTTACGGCTATTTGATTAGGGTCAACATTAATCGCTCTAATTACATGACTCCCTTGCTCTGCACCCGAAGCACAAGCACTGCCCCCACTAGCGCAGATATGATTGATATCAAGATTAAATAACAACATTTCCGATTTTTCAGAAGCTGGAAAATTCACATTTAAAACAGTGTACAAACTTTTTCCCAATACATCCCCATTAAAGCTAATGCTAGGAATATTTTTTTTCAAAGCTTCATACATGTACAACTTTAAGGAAAGTATATAAGCCTTATCAACTTCAAAATTATTGGTTGCAATTTCCAATGCATTTGAGAGCCCAACAATTCCATAAATATTTTCAGTGCCAGCTCGCATATTTCTTTCCTGTCCACCACCATGAATAAATGACTGAATCCTTATATTTTCATTGATATATAAAAGTCCAATACCTTTTGGTCCATGAAATTTATGGGCAGATCCAGTTATAAAATGCACTGGTGTGTTTCTTAAATCAAAAGGAAAATGACCTACTGATTGTACCGTATCGCTATGAAAAATAGCATTGTAAGAATTACATAAAGTTCCCACTGTATAGAGATCTATCATATTACCAATCTCGTTATTGGCGTGCATCAGCGTAACCAATGTTTTAACCGTGGAAGAGGATAATAATTTTTCAAGATCCTCTAAATCGATGTGTCCATCGGGCAACAACTTCACAAAACTAACGGATACCTTTCCTGAATTTTTTAAATAGTCTACTGCATGTGAAACAGCATGGTGTTCGATTTCAGAGGTAATGATATGTTTACAACCTAAGTCCCTTATTGAAGAAAAAATTGCCGTATTGCTACTTTCAGTTCCACCACTAGTAAAAAATATTTCTGCCGGATGAGCATTTAAAATTTTAGCTACTGACTTTCTTGCCTGCTCGATTGCCATTCTTGTTTCACGGCCATAGGAATAAATAGAAGATGGATTGCCAAATTTTTCTGTAAAAAAAGGCATCATAGCTTCAAGCACTAATGGATCTAAAGCAGTTGTAGCAGCATTGTCTAAGTAAATTCTATTCATCATTTCTATAGCCATTGGAGAATTTGCAATATTTTAAAAAAATTATTGACTCTAAAAAGGGATAAAAAATGAAGACTCCTGTTAATAAATCTAAACGTTCTAGCAATAAAAAATCTACTACTCAATTCAGCCTACATCAATTCACTGATATCTTTCATTAATCTATTGGCGATATTATCTGCCGTTGTTGAAAAATTACTTTCAGCATATATACGGATAATCGGCTCAGTATTACTAGTACGTAAATGTACCCAATCCTTATCAAACTCAATTTTCAATCCATCCTCAATATTAATTGGATGATTTTTATATTTATCCTTTATTTTTTCAAATATCCCATTCACATCCACTCCACTTTCTAACTGAATCTTATTTTTACTGATGAAATAATCGGGATAAGAATTACGTAGTTGTTTAACTGTTTTTTTTGTGTAAGCTAAATGAGTTAAAAATAAGGCGATTCCAATTAATGCATCTCGTCCGTAATGGAGTTCTGGTACAATAATTCCTCCATTTCCTTCTCCACCAATTACCGCATTCACTGCTTTCATTTTATTGACCACATTTACCTCACCCACTGCACTTGCAAAATATTCCCCACCATGTTTTTCAGTTACATCCCTTAATGCACGAGTAGAAGACATATTCGAAACTGTATTTCCCTTACGACGACTCAGTACATAATCGGCAACAGCTACTAAAGTATATTCTTCTCCAAACATAGCTCCATCCTCACATACAAAACAAAGTCGATCTACATCAGGATCTACCGCAATACCAATACTTGCCTTTTGTTTCAAAACCTCATTACTTAGGCCAGTTAAATGCTCAGGCAAGGGTTCTGGATTATGAGCAAATTTTCCATTCACCTCTCCGTTTATAATTTCAATTTCTTTTACGCCCAAAGCCTTCAACAAGGCGGGAACTGCTATTGCACCCGTGCTATTTACAGCATCAATTACTACTTTAAATTTAGCCTTTTTGATAGCTGCTACATCTACAAGTTCGTAATTTATTACTGCTTCAATATGCTTGTTTAAAAAAGTATCATTGAAAACGCTACTACCTAATTTATCCACCGTAGCAAATACAAAATCCTCTCTTTCTGCAATATCCAATACTTTTTGCCCATCAACACTATTGATAAATTCGCCTCGACTATTTAATAATTTTAATGCATTCCATTCCTTTGGATTGTGGCTTGCTGTAAGTATGATACCTCCACCTGCATTTTCAAAAACAACCGCCATTTCCACTGTAGGTGTAGTACTGTAATCTAAATCAACTACCTCTAAGCCGAGTGCCAGTAAAGTATTAATTACCAAATTTTTTACCATCTCTCCGCTAATTCTTCCATCCCTTCCAACAATTATTTTTTTGTTAGCCCCTTCCTTAATTAATAAGGTACCATACGCTGCAGTAAATTTTACAATATCAACGGGGGTAAGATTATCACCTGTTTTACCTCCAATCGTTCCTCTTATACCCGAAATACTTTTAATCAATGCCATTCTTATATTCAATTAATAGTGAGCGGCAAAGATAACAAATTGAATACCGTTAAAAAATTGGATTTAGGGATATTTTAGATAAACTATTATCTCAGTTTAACAAATTTTAGATGAGATTGATACTGTAAAAAAGTAAAATTCAGTATGGAGAGCATATACAAAAGCCGTCGAAATAAATTTTATCGACGGCTTTGTTAAAATTTTAGAAACTTTAAATTTATTTAAATTATACCATTTTAAATGTTTCCAAAAACTTAGTAGTAAAATTTCCACTTCGGAAATCTTCATTCTTCATTAGTTGCAAGTGAAAGGGTATGGTAGTCTTAATTCCTTCAATAACGTACTCACTTAATGCCCGATGCATTGTATCAATTGCTTCCTCTCTAGTTTGTGCAACAGTAATTAATTTACCAATCATGCTATCATAATAAGGTGGAATAACATATCCAGCATATACATGGCTATCAACACGAACACCATGTCCTCCAGGAGTATGCAATACAGTAATTTTTCCTGGGCTAGGTCTAAAATCATTGTAAGGGTCTTCTGCATTGATTCTACATTCAATCGCATGCATTTGGGGATAATAATTTTTACCGCTCACTTTATGTCCGGCAGCAATTTTTATTTGTTCTTTTATTAAATCGTAACTCACTACTTCTTCAGTAACACAATGCTCTACTTGAATTCGAGTATTCATTTCCATAAAGTAGAAGTTGCGATTTTTATCAACTAAAAACTCAATCGTTCCTACACTCTCATAATTAATAGCACTTGCAGCTTTGATAGCCGCATCTCCCATTTTTTCTCTTAACTCAGGTGTCATAAATGGAGACGGCGATTCCTCCACCAACTTTTGATGACGACGCTGAATAGAACAATCTCTTTCACTTAAATGACAAACATTACCAAATTGATCTCCTGCAATTTGTATCTCAATATGTCGTGGCTCTTCCACAAATTTTTCCATATAAATGCCATCGTTCTTGAACGATGCAGCAGCTTCTGTTTTAGCATTTTCAAATGCTTTTTCAAGTTCACTTTCTTCCCAAACCACACGCATACCTTTACCACCTCCTCCTGCAGTTGCCTTTAATATTACTGGATAACCCACCACTTTTGCTGCAAGCTCTTTGGCCTGTTCTACACTTTCTATTAATCCTCCACTTCCCGGCACCACAGGCACTCCAGCCTTAATCATTGTTTCTTTAGCGGTGATCTTATCTCCCATTGCATTGATCATATCTGGGGTTGGTCCAATAAACTTTACACCGTGATCAGCACAGATCTGAGCAAACTTTGCATTCTCTGCAAGAAATCCATACCCAGGGTGAATTGCATCTGCATTGGTAATTTCTGCAGCAGCCATAATATTCAATATATTAAGGTATGAATCCGCACTACTTGGTCTGCCAATACACACGGCCTCATCAGCAAACTTTACATGCAAACTGTCTTTATCAGCAGTAGAATAAACAGCAACCGTTTTAATACCCATCTCTTTACAGGTACGAATAACACGCAGTGCAATTTCTCCTCGGTTGGCAATCAATATTTTTTTGAACATAATGGCAAATTTGAAATTTTAAAACGGCTCAATTGATTAATACAGAAGTATTAAAATTCAACCAAATCAAAAATAAAGGAACTTAAGAGCAACTAACCTTTGATTTCAGAATCTATTGATTAGTTAACCTTTTCTGCTAAGCGTCATTGACTAAGCGTCAATTTAACTAGGATCTACCAAAAATAATGGTTGGTCAAATTCTACTGGACTTGCATCATCAACCAAAATCTTAACTATTTTACCTTTTACCTCACTTTCAATTTCATTAAAAAGCTTCATCGCTTCAATGATACATACAATTGAGCCAGGATTTACATCATCCCCCTCATTTATAAAAATGGGTTTTCCTGGTCCAGACTGGCGATAAAAAGTACCAATCATTGGGCTTTTGATAGTTATGTAGTTGTCACTCTTTGAAGCAGCTGCAACTGCAGGAGCAACTGGCGCAGGAGGAGTAGCTGGACTAGGTGCAGCTGGGGCCGAAAACATTGGAGCTTGCTGACCACCTGCAATAATGTGTTGAACAGGATCTTTCTTTTGCTTTACGGTTATTTTAACCCCTTCTTCTTCGATGGTTATTTCTCCGATATTGGTCTTATTGATGAGCTTTACTAGCTCTTGAATTTGTTTGATATCCATAACGAGTCATTAAATGGTTTAGTTGATTACAAACGGGCGGCTAAGGTAGGTAATGATTTGTTAATAATCCAAGTTTTTAAAAAGAAAGAATTTATAAAAAATGTGAAAAAAGCTCCAAAAATGCCTAAAAATCAGCAAAAAATGGCTAAAATTGCCCAAAAAATAGCTAAAATAAAAAAAGGGAAAAACATAAATTTTTCCCTTTTTTTGATATTTTTTACTCCCTTTAGATTATCATTGTTCGTAAATGAAACGCAAATTATAACCCCAAAATTGTACGAATAATACTTTTAATTAACTCGGTTTTATTGTCCAAATTATTCTTTCACCCTTTCTACGTATTCCCCTGTTTTAGCGTTTACTCTAATTAATTCCCCTTCATTCACAAACAAAGGAACATTTACGGTAGCTCCAGTTTCAACGGTAGCAGGTTTAAGTGTTTTGGTTGCAGTATCCCCTTTCATGCCTGGCTCACTGTATGTAACGAGTAAAACAATTTTATCTGGTAATTCAACCCCCATTGGCATGTCTGTTTCACCATTGATTAAAACCGACACTTCCTGACCATCCTTTAAAAATTTAGGAGCATCTACCATCGCCTCTGGAACTGTAATCTGTTCAAAGGTTTCAATGTCCATAAAACTATAACCCGTATCATCTTTATATAAATACTGATAAGCCTTCTTTTCTACCCTAACTGGGAAGATTGTTTCACCACTATTCCAAGTAAGTTCAATAGTGCGAGAATTATCTACACCCTTCAATTTTGCCCATACTTTTGCTGCGGCACGGGCCGTCTTATTTTGCCCAAATTCTATTACAGAGTATAAACTTCCATCTACTTTGATGATTAGTCCTGAACGCATGTCTGCTGTAGTTGCCATGTTTATTTTATTGTTTGATGATGAGTATTGGTTATTAATTCTTTAAAAAAAATGTTTGTCCAACAAATAGCCTCCCATTTGAGTCCCAATTTGTTGGGGTGCAAAAGTAGGTATACTATCGCTAAATAGGAAATTTGGCTTCTAAATCTAGTTTTCTGGTTTTATTTGCTCAAATCTGCCCATTTAATCATGGTTGGATCACCAAAAGAACTTTTGATCAAAACTATTGATGAACTCAGTATAAAATTTTAACTTTACAAAAATTCAAATTGAAAAAACACCTCATTTTATCGCTTCTTTCGATGTTAACCATTGGGTTATTTGCTCAAAATAAAAACCCAAATGATTACGTAAATAAATTTGTATCTCTACCTTATATTTCTGTTCATACAGTCCCAGATAGTTCCATTTTTTCTACCAAACAATTGCCCAAGAACACCCCTTTTTTACTAATGTTCTTTAGTCCAGACTGCGACCATTGCCATCAACAAACCAAAGAATTGATTGC
>Ga0164295_10005450_pt1 | contig 10047 bp, 10 predicted proteins | sample GEODES006metaG_FD_111798 | JGI IMG/M metagenome (GOLD analysis project Ga0164295, IMG submission 111798) | Oligotrophic lake water microbial communities from Sparkling Lake, Wisconsin, USA - GEODES006 metaG | ecosystem: Environmental > Aquatic > Freshwater > Lake | place: USA: Sparkling Lake... | reverse complement strand
TCGGACTTGAGCTCTCCCAGGTGGTAGGTGAGATCGGACTTTCCCGAGAGGGACTTGCAGGTCTTGACGCAAAGCACTCGTGGGGTGCTCTCCATATAAGGTGGTGGTTTTTGCGCAGCAGACTTCGCGGTCGGGCTGTCAGGCTTGGGTGCTGGTTTGGCTCTGGTGGCCATGAGGGCTCCTTTCTGTGATGGGTTTGAAAACGACGGACGAAAAAAAACCACCTAAGCGGTGGCGTTTCGTTTGGGCGGCTCAAAAGCCTATGAACAGAGCTCGAAGAACCGGGGGGCAATACCCGAGTCCTTGGGTAGGTAGACGCTGATCCCGAAATCCCCGACGTCCGGAATCAGGGTCAGCTCGAAGCATCCCGGGTGTTCCTCGATCCACTCGATCGGGGTTCCCTCAAAGAGGGGCAGACCGACCTCCGACTCGAGATCCTCGGGAGTGTCTCCGGGCTCGATCAGGATGCCGTAACCGTCGATATCGGGGTCGAACGGTTCATTAAAGCGTTGAGAAATGACCCTACGAAGGGCTGGGTCGTTGATTTGGTCGATTTGTTTGATGTCAAGAAGTACAATCAAATAGGGTCTCCTTTTGGTTTGGAACGCCTCCACCTCCAAAGCAGTGCAACGAGGAGGACTGCGGCGGTGAGGGCTGAAATCTCAAAGAGCAGGGTGTAGAAGCCCAGCCTGGCCGAGACGGACCCGAGCCGAACGAGCAGGAAGGAAAAAGATCCGAAAAAGAGGTACATCCAGAACATGGAGCTCCTTGGTGGTTGGGGTTGGTGGTGGGGATTGTTGCCCTTAGGGCGTAAAACTTAGGAAGCAAGCTCATTCATTTGGTCGCCTTCCTCGGAGAAGAACGCCAAGTTAGAAATGATTGACGATCGGCCGTGACGCTGGTGAAGTAAAGAAACGCGTCCAAATGCAAATTCAGCGCGGCAGAAAAAATGGTGCGCTGTAGTAATTCCACCTACAGCCGTCGTCGGTCGTGAGAATCAGATCTCCGGGCCCCAGAAAGGCTCGTTCGATCAGTCCGGCTCGATGTCAACGAAGTTCGATTTCAAGAGCGCAAGGTCCCTGAACAATTAGGGCGATCAGATTTCCACCCTGTCTCTGGATCCTCGCTCGTTATTGTTTTCTTGACGAAGTCTCGGCCCTGTGTAACCATTCTGGGTCTAAGTACATCATAGGGAGATCTAATATGAGATCGAATCTCGTTTGGTTAAAAGTGCTTGCGTCAACCTTGCTTGTTGGAGTGACCGCGGGTTGCGGAAGCCCCGAAGCGACGTCTCTGTTGCTGGGCCTTGCGGTAAACAGCTATCTAAAAAATGCTGATGTGCTCTGCGATCTGAACAAGAACGGGGTACCCGACCCCGGTGAGGCAACAACGAAAACCGCCGATGGAACTGGGGGTACGACGGTTGGTCAATTCAGCCTCCCGGGCGGTTGCGCAGGGCAGATTGTGATCACCGGCGGCATAAACGTCGATACCGGTTTGCCCTTCACCGGAAAGATGATCGCTCCGCCGGGCTCCAAGGTGGTGACTGCTGCGACGACATTGGTGGCGGCTGGCGCAACCGAGTCACAAGCGAAAGATGCGCTTGGCATTGCCGCGAATGTCGATCTGTTAAATACGGACCCTGCTGCCGTGACCGGGAGTACCCTTTCGAATAAGGACCTCTATTCGAGAACAAAGGCCGTTCAACAAATATTGACCCAAGCAAGCACTTCGATCGGGGGGCTTGACTCAGCGTCTTCGGCAACAGCAAACACGTCGGCTTACGCTACCAGTGCTTCAGCACTCGTAAATCAACTGGGTACCTCGGGGAAACTGATATCCACGAACGGTGCAAATCTGTCGGTCGATCTTGCGACACTGGAGAAATCGATCCAAGCTGCGGCCGACGCCCAAAAGACGGGAAACACATCAATTGGAAATGTGAATTCGAAATCACTCGGAGTCGTGTCCGCGGGCACTCTTAAATCTCAAGCTGAGGGGTTCCTCGCGGCGCAGCCCGCGACATCAGCCGATGCAAAAAACCTAACTGGCGTACTCGGCGCTGATCGCACTCTGGCGACTCAAGTTTCAAGTATCAAAGATCTTTTAACTAGCACCACGCAAGCTTCGGATGCTTCATTAAGGGCAGTAGGCGCAGCGATTGCTCAAGTGGCACCTTCCTCAGCCGCGCCAGTAGATCCAAATGTGGCCGCTCAGGCCTTAATTGCTCTGAACGCTGCGAAGGCAACGGCTTATCAAGAGGCTGGACTGCCCTTTGACCCTAAAGTTTCTTTTCCCTATTTTTATAGTTCATCCAACGGAAGCTTTTACGAATTCGTATTGTTCACAGGTACCAAGGCGTACGCTGAACTGCAGACGCTTGCGAATTCTAAAACCTATGCTGGACGAAAAGGTCATTTGGCTGCAATATTGTCCGCCGAAGAAAATAAGGTATTGGATGCGGCGATATCGAGTTTTTCAACCAAAGACGGATTTGCGGGAAAAAGGTGGATTGTTAGTGGTAAATGTGCGCCATTCAGCAGCGTTAACCCTAATTGTCAATCTTGGATCATCGTCGACGGGCCAAGCAACGGGCGGACAATTAGTACTGTCGCAGTTACGCCAGCTGGCTCCTTTACAATGCTTACTCCCGCTGGTTCATACTCTAATTGGTACCCCGGCGAAGGGTTTGGTACCGAAGCATATATCGAACTTAATTATTACAAAGGCGGGCTCTGGAATAATGTAAGCGCCCCGTTTGATTCTGGTGTTTTCGGGTATGTCGTCCAATACGACAAGTAGTCTCGCGTTTAAGGTCTTTCTCTGTGGAACACTCTGAGGCATGTAGTTTCTAACTTAAGTGGGATTGCCTGATCTGACCAATTTCATTTTTTGTTCGAAGGTGCGGCCTTTAGAGAATGAAGCCTCTTCTGGCCCCAATTGGAATAAAGCCCATTTGAGCATTTCGTACCTAGGTCTGATTTTAATCAAAGTCGAATGATGGGTTCTTTACGTCTGGCGATTCTGTTTTTTTGTTTGGTGAGTTGCTTTGGCGCCTGTTTTGCATCGCCTGTCGCTAATCTAAATGCAGGAGATTTGAATAATTACGGAGGTATTTCGGAGGTCTGTCCCGTTCGCGGGACCTCGGTTGTCTTTGTTCCCGGATTTTCCAGTGGTAAGAAAAATTCGGTTCGAGCGCGATTAACGATATCCCGAGGGGTCGTGAGTCAGGTGGTTTTGGACGATCCCTCTGCCGAACATAGTCGCGTCATTGATGGCCTCGTCGGTACTTTTCGTTGTGTAATCTCGCCGAGAGATATCGGTCTGGTCGTGGACTTTGTTCTGACGGGGGATCGATCGGCCGCTGCATTTGATGATCGAATCAGCTACGAAACTAATCGGATAAATCGCGACGCCTTATTCAAGCCGTTCGCTCAGTCAATGTTTGTTCGGGAAGTCTCAGTGCCGGCGGGACTCTCGCTGGGGTGCAGAAATTTCACGAATCTTTTTGGTAATCCGTCGAAAGTCGGCTCCTTTCTGAGAGACGCCTTCAACCAAGAGCTCTGGGAGGCACGAAAGTTTTCTCCACGGGGGTTGAACCTGTCTTTGCAACTCCTCAAGGCAGAATTTTCGAGTTTAGCGGGTACTTGGGATTTGCATCTGAAGGTGCTCTCGGCTGACGGAAAGAGTTTTGATGTCAAAACCCTTCACTCGTTCGAGTCCTCGATTTTGGGGGAGCTTGGTTGTCGCTTGACTTCGGCGGCATTTCCCGGCGCGGTGCAATCATTGATGCGTTCAATTCTCAGTGATCCCTCATTAGTTGAGATGGCGGCTACACAAACGCTCGCTGCCGTTGATGAAGGCGTTGAGGTTGACGCTGAAACTCCCATGTCGGTCGACCTTGAGCGTGAGCGCAAAAAAATGGCAGAAGCCGTGGAGAGCGAGCGTCGAAAGCTCATCGAGGCTGAGTATCAGCGCCAGCAGCTGACGGATGCAGTGGCTAGAGAAAATCGACGTGTGCAAGATGCCGAGATAGAACGACGGAAGTTGGCAGAAACCGTTGATGCGGAGAGACAAAAGCTTGTCGAGGCTGAGTCTCAACGTCAAAAATTGGCGGATGCTATGGCGCAAGAGAGCAGGCGTGCACAGGAGGCTGAAGCCGAACGTAAGAAGTTGTCAGACGTCATTGAGGCCGAGAGGCGAAAATTTGCTGACGCTGAGTCACAAAGGATAAAGCTTGCTGCTGAAGTCCAAATCGAGCGGGAAAAGAGTGCCCGTTTAGATGCTGACAGGGCCGAGAAACTGCGAATTGCGAACGCCTCAGCCGAAGCGGTGCAGAAAAACCCCAATTCTGTTCGCGAGGGAGGCGAGTCAGAACGAGTCACCGGCCCTCGCCCAGTCAAACGAAAGGCTCTGGTAATTGGGAATGATGCCTACGCCTATATTCCAAGACTTGAAAATGCCAAGGCAGATGCGCGGGCGGTTACCGAAAAGTTGTCAGGCCTCGGATTCTCAGTGTCAATGCACCTAGACGTGAGTGAGCGCTCCCTAAAAGAGGCGTTGAGAAACTTTAAGGGCTCTGTTGACGGGGGTGATGAAGTAATACTGTTCTACGCTGGGCATGGTGTTCAAATTTCTTCGACCAATTATTTGCTTCCGATTGACATTCGGGGTGATAGTGAGGAGCAAGTGAAAGATGAGGCGATTTTATTGCAACGATTCTTAGATGATATGCAGGAGCGTCGAGCGCGACTTACTCTCGCGATTTTAGACGCATGTCGAGACAATCCGTTCAAAGTGGCAGGGCGCTCGATTGGTACACGCGGCCTTGCGCCAACGGCCGCAGCAACCGGACAAATGATTATCTTCTCGGCCGGCATTGGTCAGCAAGCGTTGGACAAACTAGGCCCCACGGACAAGCAACGAAACAGCATCTTCACCCGGACGCTATTAGGTGAAATTGATCGCCCTAATCAATCAGTTGATCGATTGCTGAGGGCAGTTCGTGAGAAAGTCGTACAAATTGCTCGATCGGTGGGACATGATCAGGTACCAGCGATCTACGATCAAGTGGTTGGTGATTTCTATTTAAAATAGGCGCATAGAATGTCTGGTGGCGCCCGATTTAAATTTTCAATAATGTCTTTGGGCACAAAACGGCGCGCTGGCGCGGCATGTTCACGAATATTGAGTAATCACATGCAATCTGGTCTGGCGATTCTAATAATTGGGTATTAGTGCTTCGACTTTGATCCCTTGACCAAAACTACGATTCCATACTTGGATATTTACGAAACTCTCTTGAAGATTTCTTGACTCTGAAGAACATTTCGGATTCAGCGAAAACATAATTATGAGATGTGCACTTCTTCGGTTGGCCATAATCGTGCTCAGTGCGCTAGCTGGCCCGATCACCCACGCAGGCGAATTTAAACACGCGTTGATCATTGGCATTGGACAGTACTCTGAGGCCTCGCAAACCTCAGGGCTTCCTGGTGTACCCAAAGATATGGAAAACGCTCGGAAAATGGCGCGAGCGATGGGCGTTGATAACGAATCGATTGTTGAATTGCGCGACCAGAGAGCCACGAAGGTCAACATTATTGCTGAACTCGAAAAACTCCGAGCAAGAGTGCAATCTGGAGACCGCGTTTTTATCTACTACTCAGGACATGGAACGCGCTACGGCACGGGTGGAAAATGCTTCGAAGGATTGCAAACCTACAGCGCTGGCGCCTTCACAGAGGCGGATGTACTGAGTGAGGACGATCTTGCAAAATACACCCACCCGATTAGCTTGAAGGCAGACAAAATCATCACGTTCGTGGATTCGTGCTTTTCTGGTGGGGTACTAGCGTCGAAGGCGCGTTCGCTAGTCGCAGACCTCGGTATTCGGTCCAAATACAATCCGACTTCCTCAGAGTGCTCAGTTGCAGTGAATGATCGCAGTACACGCAGCCTTACACCGGGGCTGGTAAGACTTGGAACACAAAGCGAAAACTTTGTCCAGATTGCTGCCGCAAACTACAATGAGGTCTCTTGGGACTTCCCACAACTTGGAGGCTTGGCCACCCACAGTCTTACGCGGTGCCTTCTGGGCGATGCCGAAGATCTCGATCGCAGTGGCGCCGTTTCGCTTGAAGAAGTGCGCCAATGTGCACAACAGAAGGTTGATGAGGCGATGAAGCCGCATACAAAATATGGACGGTTTAGTTCGACGATTCAGGTAAGAGGTTCGCGGAATCTGATAGTCGTACAGGAGCCACCGTCACCGGTTTCGCCTGAACAGAACACGAAGCCTAGTTCACAAGAGTCTCCGCCTAAAGGCGAGGGAATACCAGCGGAGGCCCCCAACCAGCTCGCTGTCTCCTTGCAATCTCAAGCGCCGCCACCACCGGTCCCAGTATCATCCGGCGCGAATCCCAGCCTCGTGACGATTGATACGGCGCCTGAGAGACAAGCTGAGCGGGTCTCAGCCTCAATTGCCACTCTTCGTGACATTTACGAGCAACGGAATGGTCGCCTCAAGATTGAGGTAAGCGCACCCAAACAACTAACCATTGGTAAAGATCCACTTAAAGTTTCAGTACTTTCAAATACCGAGGGGTACTTGTATGCGGTGATGCTTGGGTCGGATGCAACGAGTTTTTATTTGCTGTTCCCCAACAAACTTGATCTGGACAATAAAATAAGGGCGAATATCCCATTTACTCTACCTCGACCTGGGTGGTCTATAAAGGCGGGCGGACCAGAGGGTACTAATCAAATTCTTTTCGTTGTAAGTCAGTCACCACGAGATCAAGAAATCTTCCCCGCCGACAGCGGTTCTAGTGGTGGACCATTTACCTTCTCCATGACGGATCTCGCTGCCCGCAAGCGACTTATTGATTTTTTTATTGGCAAAGGGATTCAAGGGCAAAACGGCCAGATTGCTGCCTCACTAATATCAATAAAAGAAGTGCCATGAAGCGAATCTTCCCTCTCCTGATTTGGGTTGCGCTACACCCCCTTGCCCACGCGCGCCCGGATGCGTCGATCGACGAAATTATCAACGCTCTGACGCCGGCACCAAAGACGCGAAGCCTTACGAGAAGCCTAAAAGTTGAACCCGCCACTATCGATCTCACCATCAACTTTGATTTCGATTCGGCCAAGATCAAAGAAGATAGCAAAACTCAATTGGACAATCTGGCAAAAGCGCTTCAAACCGAGCGCCTAGCAACTCTTCGCTTCCAAGTGGAAGGGCACACTGACGCACAGGGCACCGCAACATACAACGACGCTCTATCTGCGCGACGGGCAGCATCCGTAGTGCAATTTTTAACTCAATCCGGCGTTGACTCAGAGAGATTGCGATACACCGGAAAAGGGTTTCGTGAATTACTTGAACCGTCAGATCCTAAATCACCAACAAATCGTCGGGTGCGGATTCTTACTTTAGAGTAGCTTAATGAAGTATTCGACGGCTCTTTTTTCAATACTCTTCTCTGCGACGCTCTGTGCCCAACCTGTGATGCTCGTGAGCGAAGCCGAAACTAAAGCTTCGATGGATGCGGGGGTGGTGCCGGCATCACGTACGAGTCCCCAGCCAGGCGCACCAAGAATTGAACTCGTGTCCCCCGATCTAAACAAGCCCGTCAGCATACCGACAAGGATCGAGGTTAGGTTCTCCGGCAACCCTCCCGCTGAGCCAAAGCCTGAGACTTTCAGGGCTTTATATGGCGCGTTTAAGATCGATATTACCCAGCGGCTCTTAAGTATTGCAAAAGTGACTAAAGACGGGTTGAGCGTTACTGATGCTGCCTTGCCGTCCGGAAAGCACCAGCTAATACTTTTGCTGACCGACAGTCTCGGCCGAGAGACTCAGCACCAAGTATCATTTTCAGTGCCATAGAGTGTCGAAGTTACTGCGCATTTGGTTTCGATAAACACAGGGGCATATGCATGAAGGCAAGGTACGTAGCCAAGATTCTCTACGTGATCAGTTTTGGACTTATCGGCGCCATCCAACCTGCGGTCGGTCAGCCCAAACTTGATTCCATTAGCTTCATTGACCTATCTAAGTTTGATTCCGACATGGAAAGGGCTTTAAATGGCGGAACGGAGACTGTAACAGTAACTTTTTACGAGAAAACATCCCCCAATAATATGCCGACTCGACTTCAAAAGTGGGTGACCTCGGTTGAGAAATCGGGCGGGAAGATCGAAGTCGAGCCACCTACCGACGAACCGCGCGCTCGCAGTCCCGTGATGCTCATTGGTCTCTTGGGGGGGCTTTGGTCAAGCATCAAAGCATGGGGTGAGATTAAAGAGAAATCTATTCTCGAAGCAGCTCAATCAAAAAACGTCAAAATCTATCTGGAGCGAAACAGCGCCGGAGATATCATTGTTTCTAGGGTGACGTTTTCCCCAAGATAGCTCGCTTTCAATCGAAGAATGTTTTCAAGCCCGAGTAAAGTGCTGTTGCTGCAGAGCCCATTGCGCTAAGGGTCGTAACGAGCCCTTCGAGTCTTTCAAAAATTGCTTGTCGTTGGCTAGCATCACCGTTGGGTAGTTGACGTGTGTTTCCGATCACCTGTCGTTCGAGGTTTTGCTGTGCGCGGATTGAATTAATCGCTCTAAAAACGAAGTAGCCCGTTGAAAATCCAAGCCAAATAGCAAGTACATACTCGACCGCTTCTTTTTGATCACGGGATGAGGTTGGCAACCACTCAACCCCATCAATCCATGCTGTTACTCCTAGCATTCCTGCAACAGACATGACGCCAACGAGAAGGCCGGATGTTACCAGGGAAAGGAATCTCGCTCTACTAAAATAGGCACCAATGCTGCCGATTATTATGGGTATTAAAATTGTCAGCACCCGCAAAAATATAGTATTTGAATTGAAAATGAAAAGCAATAGCCAATGGCTGAAGACGATTGATGCGCATGTCACCGCTACCGAAATCAACAGCCATTCCGATCTAGTCAAATCCTGATTGAGGATAGAAACAAAATTTCCCTCAGAGGTTCTAACAGAACCGCTACCAGGATTAATCGCTGACCCTACCTCGAATTTCTCGATCTGACTCAGGACATCGGCAATGCGTCCCTCGAGTTGTTGAATTTTCTGAAATAGTAGCCTTACACCACTCACATCACTTTGACAATGCGGGCAGCGGACGGCCTCGTACCGAACTTCTTGAGTACAGTAGGGGCAGGGGAAGCTTTGGCTGTTCAATGCGCTTCTAGTTGGATAATCTGACTGTTCTGACGACCTTCAGAATCTTTAACGATTACTCGAAGCGTGTGTTTTCCGGGTGGAACTTTCGCCTGGGCTATTTCAATTTTGTTACCTTGCAAGTATGTCGTCATCCTTGGGGTTAAATCGACCAAAGGATCTTTGACGTATTCAACTTTCAGTGACTTTGAATCAATCAGTGCACCACCTTTCGCCTCGAGTGCCAACTTAAATGTGAACCCTGCCGCGGGAACCTCGCGTGGAGACTCAAATTGAATCGACGGGCCTCGGGTAATTGCTCTCGCGAGGATGTACTGTCCATCCGGTCTGGAGGCTTCGTCGGCAGTAATCAGCAGTACCTGGGCACCTACCGAGGCTTGAAAACAGAATGCTATGAGTACAACTGCAAAAGAATAGTGCCAGCGCATTCTCAAGTTTTACTCCCCATTCGAGACTCAAAAATATTTATCGAGGGCGGATTTATTACTGTAACTTGGCGTCTATTTTCCTCGGAGTCCGGACTTCGATGCTTTATTCGCTTTCGTCTGGATTCTTCCAAGAGATGGAGCCCTCCACCAAACCTGCGCCGATTCATGGAGCCCACTTCCGGTGGCCACAGTTACTGCCCGGATCGCGAGAAGTAAAACTCACCGACGACCTGATCGTAGATGGCTGGAACCTGTTCGTGGCCAACAGATTTTGCCATACGCACGACTTCATTTCGAACCTGTCGAACAACGGCATCGACAGTTCGATCGGGTTTAGTCATTTCCCGGATGAAGATTCGGGTAAAGATCCCGTTTTTCTCTTTATCGGACGGTCCC
>Ga0164295_10005448_pt1 | contig 10049 bp, 10 predicted proteins | sample GEODES006metaG_FD_111798 | JGI IMG/M metagenome (GOLD analysis project Ga0164295, IMG submission 111798) | Oligotrophic lake water microbial communities from Sparkling Lake, Wisconsin, USA - GEODES006 metaG | ecosystem: Environmental > Aquatic > Freshwater > Lake | place: USA: Sparkling Lake... | reverse complement strand
GACAAACTCAGCACGGCTTTGGGTACGGATGATGGCAAACCAAGGGAATATCGCTTTGGCTATGGATACCTTGACGAAAATCTGAATATGCAAGTCGACCAGAACGAAAAGAAAGTCTATTTTGAATTCAGTAATTACTCAAACACCGTATTTTTTGAAAATCCTCATTGAACTGAAAGTTCAATTATTCCAATGAGGTTTGCGCTTATCCAAAAATGCTTGAAACCCCTCTTGGGCAGTTTCATCCATCATGTTGCAAGCCATGGTTTGTCCTGCTAATTGGTAAGCCGCAGAGATACCCATTTCAAGCTGCTTGTAAAAAAGTTGTTTTCCCATGCGAACCGCAGGCTCCGGTTTGGCCAAGATCTTCTGGCATAAATTCAATACTGTTTCTTCCAGCTTGTCATCTTCAACGCATTGATTAATCAGTCCCCTTTGCACCGCAGTTGGCGCATCAATAAAGTCGCCGGTCAACAGCATTTCCATGGCTTGTTTGCGATGCATGTTTCGACTCAAACCGACACTTGGCGTAGAACAAAATAAACCGTAATTGATGCCTGAGACCGCAAATTTTGAAGACTGGGCAGCTACGGCTAAGTCACACATGCTGACCAATTGACATCCTGCAGCAGTAGCAATGCCCTGCACTTGGGCAATGACTGGTTGGGCTAAGTTTTGAATCTGCAACATCATTTGTGAGCATTGTTGGAACAACTCGGTATAAAAATCCTGATCCGGATGAAGCCGCATTTCTTTCAAATCATGGCCAGCGGAAAAGGCTTTTCCCTGAGCCGCCAATATCACTACCCGGCAGTCGGTATTTTTAGAAATATTGTTGAAAGCATGCTTCAACTCATTCAGCATATTTTGGGATAAGGCATTGAAACTTGCGGGATTATTCAGAACAAGTCTCACAATGCCGGTGGCAGGAGTCTCCTCTATGACCAACCGATGGTTTTCTGAGTCCATATCCTCTCCTCTTCAATCTTTAGCTAGACTGTGTGCATCGTGAAACATACGCCCCATCTCATTCAGTTATCTGCGGGTGATCCTCTGCCGGATCCCCATTCAGCCTGGGGCAGTGATACTGTAGCACCTGGGTTGTTAGCCATTGGTGGTGGCTTATCTGTTGACAGATTGTTGCAGGCCTATGGCCAAGGCTGTTTCCCTTGGTACAGCGAAGGCCAGCCCATCATGTGGTGGTTTACAGATCCGCGCATGGTGCTTCAGGTCAACCATTTCCGTCTACATCAATCCTTGCGCAAAATATTGACACATCTTTTAAAGCTACAAAGACTAGAGATCAGGATTGATCAAAGTTTTGCTCGCGTGATCCAAGAATGCGCACAATCAAACCGGCAAGGGCAATCTGGTACTTGGATAGTGAAGGAGATGATAGAGGCCTATATAAAACTGCACCAACAAGGCTATGCCCATAGCGTTGAGGCATGGATTGATGGACAACTTGCAGGTGGTTTGTATTGCGTGTCCATCGGAAGGGCTGTTTTTGGGGAGTCTATGTTCACTCACCAAACTAATGCTTCCAAATTGGCGCTGGCTGGTTTGGTTGCTTTGTGCCGCGCTCAACATGCAGATTGGATTGATTGCCAGCAAAATACACAGCACCTGTCTAGCTTGGGTGCAACTGAAATTCCCAAAAAACAATTTTTAGCGGATTTATCCCATGCAAGCCGAATGGGTTCAATGGTCTGGGAATTTGAGCCTATATACTGGAACCACATTTTGCAGAGATAGATCTGAACGTGACGCATTTAAAAGATTTACCACTTCAATCTTTACAGTTTTATGCGACTGCGCCCTACCCTTGCAGTTATTTAGACCATAGGGAAGCCAGATCGCAAGTCGCAACACCCAGTCATCTCATACACAATGACACCTATTCTGAACTGGTTGCAAAGGGTTTCAGGCGTAGCGGCATGTTTACTTACCGCCCCTACTGCGATGGCTGCAAAGCTTGTGTACCGCTTCGAATCAATGTCAGCACATTCCAACCAAATCGAAGTCAAAAAAGGACTTACAAAAACCATTGTCAACTTGAAATACATATTTCTGATCTGGCATACATACCTGAACATTACGACTTGTATCTCAAGTACCAAAATGGCAGGCATTCAGGCGGCGGGATGGATCAAGACAGCGTTGACCAATACACCCAATTTTTGCTACAGACACGGGTAAATTCCAGATTGGTTGAATTTCGGCTTCCGCCCACACAGATTGGGTCGCCGGGTAAATTACTGATGGTCAGTATTTTGGATGTACTTAAAGATGGCATCTCAGCTGTTTATACTTTTTATGAACCGGACTTCAAAATGGGTCTCGGCACTTTTTGTATCTTGTGGCAAATAGAACAAGCCCGTTTACTTGGACTTGATTATTTGTACATGGGGTATTGGATCAAAGAAAGTCCCAAAATGGATTACAAATCTTTGTTCAACCCGCACCAACTACTGATTGATGGCGTTTGGCAATAAGCCTGACCACCAAGACTTAAAATCTCGCCATGCGAAAAAATAATCCAGATGCTGTTCAAACGCCTTCAATCCAGGTCCTAGAGAGAATGTTCTCACTCATGGATGTCTTGGCAGCCAAAGAAGGTATTGCCACCCTCAAAGAAATCAGTGAAAAAACCAAGCTCCACCCTTCCACCACTCACAGAATTTTGAATGACTTAGTGGCAGGGAGGTATGTGGATAGACCTGATCCGGGTCATTACCGCCTGGGTATGCGTCTGCTGGAATTAGGCAATTTTGTGAAAGCAAGATTGAATGTGCGCGATGCGGCTTTGGCACCCATGCGCGAACTTCACCAACTGATTCATCAACCAGTCAATTTAAGTGTCCGACAAGCAGATGAAATAGTTTATGTAGAACGCACCTACAGCGAACGCTCTGGAATGCAAGTGGTTCGCGCTATTGGTGGAAGAGCACCGTTGCATTTGACCTCTGTAGGAAAGCTCTTTCTTGCAGCGGATGAACCCGTCAAAGTGCGCGCCTATGCCGCCAAGACTGGCTTGTCTGGTCATACCAAAAACAGCATCACTCAATTACAAGTACTAGAAAAAGAATTGTCCAGAGTCAGGCAGCATGGCTTTGCCCGTGACAATGAGGAGTTGGAATTAGGTGTTCGTTGTATGGCTGCTGGTATTTATGACGACCAAGCCAAATTGATTGCAGGCTTGTCTATTTCTGCGCCAGCGGACAGGCTTGATGAGTCCTGGTTGCCTAAACTGCAAGCAACTGCACGAACTATCTCAACGTCTTTGGGTTTCGTGCCCTTTGGCTGAGGATGAACTGATGGCAAGCCTGCCTCAGCCTTAGCTAAATTTTTAAATCAGGTTTGTGGGCCGGCGGGATGCCTTAACTCTACCCAGCGTCGAACACGTTCTGCGTCAGCGGTTCTGCTGAATTTACCCGCAGAATCTAAAAATACCATCACCAATTTGCGGCCTGCAATTTTGGCTTGCATCACCAAGCATTGACCCGCTTCCGATATGTATCCGGTTTTTTGCAAATCGATGTCCCAATGTGGATTGCTGACCAATCGGTTGGTGGATTTGTAATTCAATGTCCTGCGCCCAACTTCCACGGCAGTACCCACGGAAGTAGTCAGTTCGCGCATGGTCGGGTCGTTGGCGGCATATGCCACCAGGGTGGCCAAATCTTTGGCGCTGGATAGGTTTTTACTGGACAGACCCGTAGGCTCAGCATAGTTGGTATCTTTCATTCCCAACTGTTGAGCTTTTGAGTTCATTTGAAACACAAAGTTTGTCAAACCGGTGGGGTATGTACGTCCGAGTGCATGTGCCGCACGATTTTCGCTGGACATCAAAGCCAGGTGCAACAACTCGCCGCGGGTCAAGGTGGTGCCGGGGCGCAAACGTGAGGTGCTGCCTTTTTCTGTGTCAATGTCTTCTTGAGTGATGGTAATGGGTTCATCCATGGATAAATTGGATTCACGAATCACTACACCGGTCATGAGTTTGGTGATCGACGCAATGGGCAAAACTGCGTTGTCATTTTTACTGAATAAAACTTCTTGGGTGTCTTGGTCAATCACATAGGCCACACTGGACTTCAGTGACAGTTCGTCTGTCTGGGAATGCAGGCCTGCTTTTTCGCCAAATGATTGACGCTTAGAAACAACCGCCTTGGCCCTTAATGCAGATTTTTTACGGTTGGTGGCTGACTTGGCTTTAGCTTTGGATTTGGTTTTTGGTTTTGCCGACTGTTTCTTGACCACAGCCGACTGCACTTGGGCAAAAGAAGCATTTGAAATACCCGCCAAACTCAAAGCCAAGGCAAAAATAACCAATGTAGAGCGAATATTTTTCAAAAGGGTTCCCTTGTCTGGATTTGACAAACTGTTAACAAGTGTACGGCTATTTGAAAAATCTGGCAATATCAAGGACTTGCATCTCATTTCTCAAGCAGTTAATTTCTACATTAGTAACAAAATATTCATTTGCAAATCACCCCTGAGCCGCGACTCTTTCCGCCTTGCTTTGCAATTTATTGAGTGCACTCAGATAGGCCTTGGCAGATGCCACCACAATATCCGGGTCTGAACCTACTCCGTTGACGATGCGTCCGTTGTTTTGAAGACGAACCGTGACCTCACCTTGACTTTCTGTCGAGCCACTGATGGCATTGACCGAATACAACACCATTTCGGCACCACTTTGTACATGCTTTTCTATCGCTTTGAGTGAAGCATCGACCGGGCCGTTGCCGGCAGATTCACAAAACACTTCTTTTCCAGAATGTGTGAACACAATAGCTGCATAAGGTTGCTCGCCTGTTTCGCTGCGTTGAGAGAGTTTCACAAAACCAAACACATCGTCTTCGTGTGAAACACTTTCTTCGCTCACAAGGGCAAGTATGTCTTCATCGAAAATTTCACTTTTTCGGTCAGCCAATTCCTTGAAGCGAGCAAATGCAGCATTCGTTTCAGCTTCGCTCTCAAGCTCCACACCCAAATCTTGCAAGCGTTGTTTGAAGGCATTTCGACCACTTAATTTGCCAAGCACAATTTTGTTTGCGCTCCAACCCACATCCTCAGCACGCATGATTTCATAGGTGTCACGCGCCTTCAACACACCATCTTGGTGAATGCCGGATGCATGAGCAAATGCATTCGCTCCCACCACGGCCTTGTTGGGTTGCACCACAAAGCCTGTGGTCTGACTGACCATGCGACTGGCCGCCAAAATATGTTGAGTCTCGATGCCCAAAGTCAGACCGAAATAATCTTTGCGCGTTTTAACGGCCATGACAATTTCTTCTAAAGAGCAGTTACCAGCGCGCTCGCCCAAACCGTTGATGGTGCATTCCACCTGACGGGCTCCGCCGATTTGCACGCCAGCCAGAGAATTGGCAACGGCCATACCGAGATCGTTGTGGCAATGCACAGACCAAATGGCTTTGTCTGAGTTGGGAATTCGCTCACGCAATGTTTTGATGAAATTACCGTACAACTCTGGTACGGCATAACCCACTGTGTCCGGCACATTGATGGTGGTTGCGCCTTCGTCAATCACAGCTTCAAGCACGCGACATAAAAAATCCACATCGCTGCGATAGCCATCTTCAGGGCTGAATTCAACATCAGCCACCAAGTTACGCGCAAAACGCACAGATTGTTTGGCTTGCTCAAACACCTGATCTGGCGTCATTCGCAGTTTTTTCTCCATGTGCAAAGCAGAGGTCGCAATGAAAGTGTGTATGCGGGAACGCTTGGCGCCTTTGAGTGCGTCAGCGGCACGTGAAATATCCCGATCATTGGCGCGAGACAAGGAACAAACTATGGACTCGGTGATGGCATTGGCAATGGCTTTAACGGCCTGGAAATCACCTTCTGAACTGGCAGCAAAACCAGCCTCAATCACATCCACTCGCAATCTTTCCAACTGTCTGGCAATACGTAGTTTTTCGTCCCGCGTCATGGACGCACCCGGAGATTGCTCGCCATCGCGCAAAGTGGTGTCGAAAATTATCAAATGGTTGTTCATGAATCAACTCCTGTGAATTAAAGAACCGCCAGTCCCGCAAGCCACCAAAACAAAAGGCCCGATGCGGGAGCATACGGGCCTTGAAAATAATCGCGCAAGCGTTACTGTATGGGCCCGAAGAAGCCTAGTAGCAGCAGGTTTTGCAGATTAGTCATGTTTGGAATGTAGCATAAAGAAAATAGTCTCCGAATAACGGATTTCTTAATGCAGCCCTTTCTCGTCCGGTTCATCCGTCGAGGTGCTGATGACACTGGTAGGTAAACCTTTGGCTCGTCGCCATGCATAAACCACGTAGCCACTGAACGCATAGGCAAAAAACAAAGCGAATAAAACAATGGGCGGATGGATGTTGATGACCGCGATCACAAGTGCAATGGAAACAATGACAGCAAAAGGCACGCTTTTGCGCATTTGAAAATCTTTGAAGCTGTAGAAAGGAACATTGCTCACCATGGTCAAGCCCGCATACAAACAAAATGCAAAACATAACCAAGCCATATCCGATTTGGCAATTTCAAGAACGGTCACAAGCCAAACAAAACCCACCACAAAAGCCGCTGCCGCAGGAGAGGGAAGACCTTGAAAAAATCTCTTGTCAACCACGGTTGTGTTGACATTGAATCTCGCCAAACGCAATGCAGCACATGCACAGTAAACAAATGCAGCAAACCAACCCCATCGACCTAGGTCATTCAATACCCAGACATAAGTGATCAATGCTGGTGCGGCACCGAAAGACACCATGTCGGCAAGCGAATCCATCTGCGCGCCGAATGCAGACTGTGTGTTCGTCATTCGTGCGACTCGCCCATCCAAACTGTCCAAAACCATAGAAGTGAACACGCCTATGGCTGCTGCTTCAAACTGGTTGTTGATTGCCATCACGATGGCATAAAAGCCGCCGAACAATGCCGCCAGAGTGAATAAATTCGGCAACACATAAATGCCTTTTCGCAGGCGGCTCGGCGTTTCTTCGTTAAGTTCGCTGGGTTCTTGCTGGTTCATGGGTTCACAGTGTAGCTAACACAGTGCAGGTAGCTGAAACCACATCGCCGGGGGCGACGCGAACGACAGCAGTCAATGGCAGGTAAACGTCGACTCGGGAACCAAATCGGATGAAGCCATAGCGCTGACCTTTTTCCAGTGCGTCGCCGGGATGCACATAGCAAAGAATTCTTCGAGCGATCAGGCCAGCCACTTGAACCAGCGTCACAACATGATGCTCACCATTGACATCGGCGTCAATGATGACCGCGTTGCGCTCATTTTCATTGGATGCTTTGTCAAGGTCAGCGTTGACAAACAAGCCAGAAAAATAATGAACTGCGCGAACCCTGCCATTCACGCTTGCGCGATTGCTGTGGACGTTGAACACGTTCATGAATACGCTGACAAGCAAGGCATCCCTGTCGGCATAGGGGTCACGCACTTTTTCAATTTTGACAATGCGTCCGTCTGCAGGTGAGAGCACAGCATTCGCCACGTCAGGTACAGCGCGAGGTGGATCACGAAAAAACTGAATCACAAACACCAGCACGATATACGCTGGTATGGCAACTTTCCAACTCCAGACCAAAGTCAGGATCAAAGACAGTACAAAGGCCAGCCCGATGAAAGGCCAGCCTTCGCGCGCCAGCAGTGGGTGCGGGTAGTTCATCAGTTGCGGCTCTGGTCAACCAATTTGTTCTTGGCAATCCAAGGCATCATGGCGCGCAGTTGTGAACCGACTTTCTCGATAGAGTGATCGGCTGTCAAACGACGGCGCGCTGTCATGCTGGGGTAGCCGGTGCGGCCTTCCAAAATAAACATCTTGGCGTATTCGCCGGTTTGAATACGCTTCAAGGCATTGCGCATGGCTTCGCGTGATTGCTCATTGATGACTTCAGGACCGGTCACGTACTCGCCATACTCAGCGTTGTTGGAGATCGAATAATTCATATTGGCAATACCGCCTTCATAAATCAAATCGACAATCAGTTTCAATTCATGCAGGCATTCGAAATATGCCATTTCAGGGGCGTAACCAGCCTCAACCAAAGTTTCGTAACCCATTTTGATGAGTTCAACTGCACCACCGCACAACACGGTTTGTTCGCCGAACAAATCGGTTTCGGTTTCTTCGCGAAAATTGGTTTCGATGATGCCGGCTTTGCCACCACCGTTGGCCATGGCATAGCTCAATGCCAAGTCACGGGCTTTACCAGATTTGTCTTGGTGAATCGCCACCAAATGGGGCACGCCACCGCCTTGTGCATAGGTTGAACGCACAGTGTGACCCGGAGCCTTGGGTGCGACCATCCACACATCCAAGTCTGCACGTGGCACGACTTGGTTGTAATGCACGTTAAAACCATGGGCAAACGCCAAGGAAGCGCCTTGCTTCATGTGTGGAGCCACATTGTTGGTGTAGACCTCAGAGATTTGCTCATCAGGCAACAAAATCATGACGACATCAGCCAATTTGACTGCGTCATTGACTTCCATGACATTCAAACCGGCTTTGCCGACTTTGTCCCAGGAAGCGCCACCTTTGCGCAAACCAACCACCACTTTGACACCGCTGTCGTTCAAGTTTTGTGCATGCGCATGGCCTTGTGAGCCGTAGCCGATGATGGCCACAGTTTTGCCTTTAATCAGGCTCAAGTCACAATCTTTGTCGTAATAAACTTTCATGGCTCTCTCCTTAAATGTAGTTTCAATTCAAACCCGCAACACACGTTCACCGCGGCCAATGCCGCTGGCGCCGGTGCGCACTGTTTCCAGAATAGCGCTGCGCTCGATAGCTTCCAAAAAAGCGTCGTTCTTAGACACATCGCCAGTCAATTCAATGGTGTAGCTTTTGTCGGTCACATCGATGATGCGGCCTCTGAAAATATCCGCCATGCGTTTCATTTCTTCGCGCTCTTTGCCGACCGCGCGAACCTTGACCATCATCAGTTCGCGCTCGGTGTAGGCACCTTCAGTCAGGTCTACGACTTTGACCACTTCTATCAATCGGTTCAAGTGTTTGGTAATTTGCTCAATCACGTCGTCTGAGCCCGATGTCTGCAAAGTCATGCGCGACAAACTAGGGTCTTCAGTCGGGGCGACAGTCAATGATTCGATGTTGTAGCCGCGAGCTGAGAACAAACCTACAACCCGGGATAAAGCGCCGGGTTCGTTTTCCAACAATACTGCAATGATGTGTTTCATTTGTATGGATTCCTCTTTTCGCCGCCCTCCCCGCCAAGCGGTAACTTGGCGACTCGGCGGACAATAGATTCGTCAAAAAGTTAAGTTTGGATTAAAGGTCTTCGCTACCGAGAAGCATTTCTGTGATGCCCTTGCCAGCTTGCACCATGGGGAACACGTTTTCAGTTTGATCGGTACGGAAATCCATGAACACGGTTCTGTCCTTGAGTTTGCGGGCTTCACGCAAGGCGGGCTCCACATCCTGCGGACGTTCAATCAACATACCGACGTGGCCATAGGCTTCAGCAAGTTTGACGAAGTCAGGCAAAGCGTCCATGTAGCTGTGGCTGTAACGGCCTTCGTATTCGACTTCCTGCCACTGTCGGACCATACCTAGATAGCGATTGTTCAAAGAAAGAATTTTGATGGGCGTGTTGTATTGCAAACAGGTAGACAACTCTTGAATACACATTTGCACAGAGCCTTCACCGGTGACGCAATACACCTCGCTCTCAGGCTTAGCCAGTTTGATACCCATGGCGTAAGGAATACCCACGCCCATGGTGCCCAAACCGCCGGAGTTGATCCAACGACGCGGTTGGTCAAAACGGTAATACTGGGCAGCCCACATTTGGTGTTGACCCACATCAGATGTGACGTATGCATCAGCATCTTTGGTCATGTTCCAAAGTGTTTCGATCACATACTGAGGCTTGATGACTTCGGTGTTGAAGCGGTCGTATTTCAGACAATCACGTGCGCGCCAGGCTTCTATGGTTTCCCACCATGCCGCCAGTGATTTGGCGTCAGGTTTGGTGGGTGTTTCATTCAACATGCCGATCATTTC
>Ga0164295_10005447_pt1 | contig 10049 bp, 5 predicted proteins | sample GEODES006metaG_FD_111798 | JGI IMG/M metagenome (GOLD analysis project Ga0164295, IMG submission 111798) | Oligotrophic lake water microbial communities from Sparkling Lake, Wisconsin, USA - GEODES006 metaG | ecosystem: Environmental > Aquatic > Freshwater > Lake | place: USA: Sparkling Lake... | reverse complement strand
CTGCCGTGCACGCATCCACCTACGCACTTGAGCATCGAGCAGTCGACGCCCGTCCACCCCGCATCGCAGCTGCACCCACCGTGCTCACACCAGCCATGTGTGCCGCAGCCCGACGCCGCGCACTCGCGGTGCTGGCACCACTCGCCATACCAGTCGGCCTCGCACACGCACACGCCGCGGGACGCATCGCAGGCACCGTGGCCGTTACATCCATGCATGCATCGGAGCTCGGCGCGGCAGCGCGAGCCCACTGACGTGACCCGGCGCGCCGACGAGGCTGGCACGAGGCCAGCCGCCGCGCCGGCCGCGCTCGCGTTGGCTTCCATGCTCGCATCAGTGGTCATCGCCCTCGAGACGGCGGTGTAGTCGGCGATCTGAGGCCGGGACTCGGTGGTGTCGTCGCACTCGCAGGCACCACCGAGGCAGCGTCCTCGTGCCGAGCACGGCGGCGCACTTGCATCGATCGGAGCGCACGTCGCATGCTCGCATGCAGCGCCCGACCATCCGGGCGCGCACACGCACGCGCCCGTGAGTGCGTCGCAGCTGCCGTGGCTGCTGCACCCAGAGGCGCAGCGCACGGCGTGCTCGCATGCCTCCCCCGCGAAGTACGGGTCGCATAGACAGCTGCCGTGTACGCACGTGCCGTGGCCGTGGCAGTTGGATGGGCACGCCTTGTCAGCGCAGCCAGGGCCAGTCCAGCCGGCAGCACACACGCACACGCGCCGCTCCACGTCACAATGGGCGCGCTCGGCGTGGCAACCCTGGAGAGGGCCGCCGCCCGCGCGCATCGCCGTTGTGGTGAGCAGCGGCGCGAGCGCGAGCGAGGAGCTGTGATTGAGCATCGTCAGCTGCAGGCGCGCGGTACGGTCCCCAGGACACGCTGGGGTCGCGCAGGACGGTCCGTCCCATCCCGGATTGCACACGCACTCACCGGCGGCCGTGCAGTCGCCTCGCCCGTGGCAGTCGTGTTCGCACGCGCGCTGCGCGCAGTCGGCACCTCGCCAGCCTGCCTGGCAGATGCATAGGCCAGCGCGACGATCTGGAGGCTGCACGCAGTCACCATGGCCAGAGCAGTTGTGCGCGCACAAGGCCGCCTCACACGTGGGTCCCCCATACGGCGGCTCACACGCGCAGCGCGCGAGCCGGTTCCCAACGTCCACGAGGCACGCGCCACGGCCGGAGCAGGCGCTCGGTGTCCCGAGGCAAGCGGGGCGCTCGCATGCAAGGCCGCGCCATCCGGGCAGGCAGCGGCAGCGGCCGATCGCGCGATCGCACGTGCCGTGGGTGGAACCACCGCAGGTCGCTTCTGGCTCGCGCGAGAGAGGATCGCGCGGGCACTGCCGGTCGGCGCAGTCGACGCCGGTCCACCCCGGCCAGCACTCGCACGTGCCATCTGACATGCACACCCCATGCTGCGAGCAGGCCCGTGGGCACGTCGGCAGCTCGCATTGCTCGCCTGTCCACCCAAGATCGCAACGGCAGCGCGCGGGAAACGCGGTGACGACGATGGGCGTGCGGCTCGCGGCCACGGCCGCGGCGGCGTCGTACGCCGGCGAGCGCCAGTCCATCCGCCAGCCGCGCGCCGCCTCGGGCAGCTCGCACACGCCGTGGCCCGAGCAATTGGTCTCGCACAGTCGTATAGAGCAATCCGCGCCTCCGAAGCCGGCGTGACACTCACAACGACCCAGGGCAGCGCACACGCCGCGCTTGGAACATCCATTGGGGCAGAGCACCTCGGCACAGTCGGCGCCGCCGCGCCCCGCCACGCACAGGCACGTGCCACCCGCGCACGCGCCAAACGGCGGCGAGCAGTCGGACGTGCACTCGCGCTCGCACGCGCGGCCGCGTGTGAGCGCTGAGCTATACCCCAGATCGCACCGGCAGAGGCCCTCGACGCAGATGCCGTGCGGTCCGCATGCCGACGGTTCGCCGGGTGCGGCCGGCGCGCATGCGATCAAGTCGCATGCGTCGCCATGCCACCCTTTCTCGCACACGCACCCGGCGCCGCCGAAGGGGTCGCAGGCGCCGTGTACACCACACTGGGAGGCCGTGCACAAGGAGGGCGCCGGAGCGGCCGCGGCCGCGCTCACGTCCGCGAGTGCAGGCGTCGCAAGCCCGCAATTCTCACCGACGAAGCCCTTGGCGCACGCGCATACGGCCGGGGTAGCGCCGGCGCCGGTGCCGGCGCCTCCGACACACAGGCCACGCCCTAGGCTTGCCCAGCACTCATCAGGGCAGCCTATCGGCTCCGAGCAGTTGTCGCCGCGCCAGCCGCCTGCACACTCGCATAGGCCGTGGACGCACCGGCCGTGGCCAGAACATCCGGCGGGGCACTGCGCCGTCTCGCACGCGGCGCCCGCCCAGCCACCGAAGCATATACACGTGCCGCGCACGCACCGTCCATGGCCTCCGCACCCCTCGACACCGCAGCCACGCTCGGCGCAGTTGGCGCCCGTCCAGCCGGCCGCGCAACGGCACGCGCCGTCGACGCACGTGCCGTGTGCGCCACAGCCGCCCGCGCAGCCCTCGCGCACCTCGCACGCCGCGCCGCCATACCCCGCGTAGCACTTGCACGTCGGAGTATAGTTGTTGATGGGCCCCGGAGGCAGGCAATGGCCGCGCTGCGAGCACGGCGGTGAGCCCGGGCATGCCGGTAGATCGCATCGGTCACCCGACCAGCCGCCGGTGCAGAAGCAGGTGCCCGAGGGCGTGCACACGCCGTGCACACACCCGGCCGGGCAATCGCGCTCGTCGCAGCGCGTTCCCTTCCAGCCCGAGGCACAGGCGCACGTGCCGTTGGCGGCGCAAAACCCCCGCGGCCATCCACACGCGGTATCGACGCACAGAGGGGCGGGCTGGTCGCACCGCTCGCCGGCCCAGGCGTGTGCGCACACGCACACGCCGCCTGCGCACGTGCCGTGCGGGCCGCACTCGACCGCGCATGCCAGGCCGTCGCATGCTTCGCCCATCCAGCCGGCCCAGCACTTGCAGTGGCCATCGGGCAGGCAGTCGCCATGCGCGCTGCAGTCGCGCGGACACGAGGCGACAGAGCAATCGAGGGAGAGCCAGCCGTCGTTGCACTTGCACACGTTGTGTTCGCACGTGCCGTGGCCTGAGCAGTCGTTGGGGCACGCCGGCTCGGCGCACGACGGGCCGCTCCAGAGCAAGCCGCAGGCGCACGTGCCGTTGATGCAGGTGCCATGGCCGCTGCATCCGGTGGGGCACGTGCGCTCGGCACATGCGGCACCCACGTAGCCTGCCGGACACTCGCACAGGTCGGGCGCCTTACACGTGCCGCCATTCTCACACACTGGAGAGCACACGGGGAAGGAGCAGTCGCTGCCCTGCCAACCGGCGTCACACTGGCAGCCAAAGAGGTTGTGCCACACGCTCAGAGTGCCGTGGCCCGAGCAATGAATTCCCGAGCTGGGCGGCGCCGCAGCCGCCCAATGGATGAACAGTAGGAGGCGAACAGGGGAGGCCAGAGGCGTCGAGGCTCCTCTCGCACCGCGCAGCATCCTATCCAAACACACGGGACCCTTCGTGTTTCGTCAGAACTTCGCGCCTGAAATCCTCGAACCTAATTCCTACCATAGTAACCGAGTGGCGGCCGTGCATTCATTCACAGTCAATGTTAATTTCGACACCCTGTTCACAGGAGCGTCCGAAACTCCGCATCTTCGCCAACTTCGTCATCATGCAAGACGGCAGGTCGACTCCATTAAGGGCGACTCAGGTCGAAGTCGACCCCAATCAGACGCGCAACACGGCCGAGATCGCCCTGCTACAGCCGTACGACACCAAACCGACCACTTTTGCGAGCTGGCGTTGCATAATCTGTATCATGACCGCCGCCCTCACCTGTGGCATCACAACGGGTGTGGTCATTTACATCGAGAGCATGGACTCAGAATCCCCGAGCTCGCCGACAGGCGAATGCGCGAAGGCGAAGGTCCAAGTCGTCCAGTCGATCCCCCTCGGCAGTCCCGCCGATCCCTACAGTGGCGCTCCCTACATCCCTCCGATTGGTGGCTCCGTGCCCAGTTGGGAGGCCTTCGTACGGCTCGCGAATGAGTCAACGACGACGCTGGACTTCACGGCCATGTACTTTGACCTGCTGGGCCTCGAGGATCGCCAACAATTCAATGCGAGCGAGATGCAGGCCTTTGGTGCCGATCGCGGCGAAGCTGTCTTTGCAGCACTCGAGGCCGCCGCGATGCGCGGCGTCCAGATGCGCATCCTGCTCGGCACGCTCAACGACCCGATGAACAGCACAGAGGTGCGCACGCTGCTCAGCTACCCGAGCGTCAAGGCGCGCACCTGGAACCCAGTCAAATGGTACGATGGCGGCATCATGCACATGAAGCTGTGGCATTCCAACGGGCGCGCCGCTTATCTGGGCAGTGCCAACACCGATTGGAAATCGCTCGCGCAGGTTCAGGAGTTGGGTGTGCTGGTCAACGGCACTGCGGCGACGGCCGACCTTGGGCGCCTCTTTGAGACCTTTTGGAAGTGGGCGAGCCCCGACGTGCCTGCTCAGCAGATGATCGTGTTCAGCGACAAGTACGCGGCACCGCTCACTCTGCCGCCGTGGGACATCAACGTGCCGCTCGAGCTCAGGGTGCCGATGGCTGCGCCCTTCGATCTGTTGGCTTCGAGCCCACTCGCGGCCCTCTCGAGTGTGAGTTCCCCACAGCTGCTCTGCCCAGACGAGGAGGATCCTGAGGCCGCGGCCGCGAACGCCTATGTCTCAGCGTCACCTGGGGGCGCCGTCACCGCCGGCCGCACCTTCGACCAAGCTGCGCTGATCGACACCGTCCGCTCCGCTACGACTAACCTGTCGCTGAGCGTGATGGACTTTTTGCCGGCGAGCAGCTATACGGGCGGGCACGGCTCGGGCCCACTCTACTGGCCAGAGCTCGTCAACGCCGTGCTCGCAGTGGCCTACTCGAAGCCCGTGCGCGTACGTGTGCTGGTGAGCCGCTGGGCTCACACGAGCAAGATGATGGGCCCCGCGATGAAACAGCTCGCTGACGGCCTTGCCGCGTGCACGACGGCTTACCCGACGTGCGCGGGCTCGCTCGAGGTACGTCAATTTGAATTGCCTGGCTGGCAGAGCACCACCGGCCCGAACGCGACCTTCCCGCCCTATTCGCGAGTCAACCACGCCAAGTTCATCGTGAGCGATCAACGCGCCAATGTCGGGACGTCGAACTGGGAGTGGGGCTACATGTACCAGACGGCGGGCTCGTCATGGAACACCAACGACACCAAGATCGTCGCGGCCGTGCAGCAGATCTTTGACCAGGGCTGGGAGAGCCCATTTGCCGTGCCGCTGTAGAAGCGTGATGATTCGGGCGGGGTCCCGCGGGGTGTGTGGTGATAGTCCCGATTGTTAGCGTGTGAGGTGTGCTTCCAGCACCTTTCCTGAAACCTGGGTCCGATTTTCGACAACTCTCAGAGGTCGAGGTCGAGGAGACAGTGCAGTGAGTCCGAGACCTTAACAGCCATGTTCACACTCGTCCCCCGCTCTGAGCCTCTGAAGCCCAACCGCCCTCCTCCCGGGGTGGCCGCCCGCGCAATAGATGGCCGCCCGCGTCGTCCGGGAGCTCTCGCACATGAGCAGCTCGGACAAAACGCGGATGGCGAACACTCCTGCACCACCTTATGAGGGCGCGACGAATGCCCGCGGTGAGCCGCATGGGGAGGGCCGTCGCGTCTTCTCAAGCGGACACATCTATGAGGGGCAGTGGGTCGACGGCAAGACGGAAGGCTTCGGCCGGTTCACGTACCCCGATGGCCAAGTATTCGAGGGTCAGTGGATGGGCGGGCGGCGCAATGGGCCGGGGAAACTCATGATGGTCGGCGGCGAGACGATCACTGGCAAATGGGTCGACGATGCCCTGAGCGGCCCGGTGCGGCGGTACGCTACGCCGGAGGAGGCACCCGCACTTGCACCCAACGGGCGGCAGGAGCGCGCGCCCATCGAGGGGAGCCCAGGCGCGCCGAGAGCTGCTGCGGCCCCGCTGGCCATGCCCGGGGGCAGCGGCATGATGGCGCAGCAGCAACAGGCCGCAGCAGCTCAGGCGGACGTGCAGTGGCTGCGCGAGTCGCACGACGTGGTGTGGCAGCTCAACGTGGAGCTACAGATGGAGAATGAGAAGCTCGTCGCCGAGAATCGCCGGCTCCGTCTCAAGCTGCGCACGATGCTCCAGGAGCAGCAGAACCATGCGAGCAGCCAGAGCAGCGCCTCTGGCGTCTCGATCGCCACGGCCCAGAACAAGCCCAGCAACTGTGGCAGCAGCAGCCAGAGCAGCGCGAGCGAGCCTCCGAAGGTGGTTGAGGGGAGGCTGCGGCGCAAGAAGAAGACGACTGACGAGAAGAGCGCGAGCGCGAGCGCCAGCGCCAGCGCCAGCGCGCAAGACTTGTCGTTGCTCAGCAAGCTGCTCGAGATGTCGAAGCCTCGGCCCAACGAGACGGGGGCGGCGGCGGCGGCACCGCCCAAGGTGGCGCCCGCGGCGCCCGAGTCCGATGCCGACGCGCGCGAGCGCCGGCGCAAGATCGTTCACGAGCTGTGCGAGCGTGCGCAGGCTGAGCTACGCGATCGCGCGAGCGCCCGCGCGTGGACCGCGTTGCATCGGCTCGACAGCGCGACCGAAGTCGAGCGCTTTGCACGGGGCCTGCTCGCGATGCTTCTCGAGCCGGTGCGCAAGCTGCCCGTCGAGTCAGACCGGGCGCTGCAGGAGGCAGCGGAGCGCGTGCGCGAGGCGCTCGACGCGGTCCTTGGCTGGCCCGAGGCCCTCGAGCGCATCGTGCGCCATACTGGTAGGGAGCTTTCACAGCTGCTAGAGCTCAGCGAGCTTCATCTTGAGGGCCTCCCCCTTGGCGCAGCGGGCGCGGGCGTGGCGGCCCTGCTGGTGCGTGCGAGCCGACAGCTCAAGTCGCTCGACCTTGGGCGTACCGGCTTGGGCGATGTGGGGGCGAGCGTTCTCGCCGACGCGCTGCGAACCGGCGGCGGACGCCTCTCGCTGCTACGGCTGCACGAGAACCGCATCGGCAACACGGGCGGCAGCGCACTCGCGGCGCTGCTCGCGAGCCAGCAGCTCACCATAGGCGCCGTTGTGTCCGCGCGGCTCGAGAAGGTCGATCTGCGCGCCAACACCTTCGACTTGGTCACGGAGCAGGCTCTGCGGCAGGTCGGCGGCTCGCGCATCATTCTCAACGAGCGCGAGCTGCAGGATTCAGCCGCCTGTTTCTCCGGCGGCGGCGCCGCTAGCGCTGGCGGCTGTGTGGCCAGCCGCGGCTCGTGCGATGTAGACAGCTTCCTGCGCTTCGTCAGCACCAGCGCTCCGGCGCCGCCCGCACCGGTGCCTCCTCCACGGCCTTCACTTGGCATCAGTGACTACGGCCAGGGCCAGAGCCAGACCGATGCCGACGCGTTCCTCAACTTTGGCCGCGGCAGCTGCAGCGGGGCCACGGCCAGCGCCGCGGCCAGCGCCGCGCCGGCCAGAGGCGTGAACGGCATGGAACAGCAGATCCACCTGAGCTTTCCCATTGGTGGCGGCGGCGGCGGCGGCGGCAACGCACCGGCGGCGCCGCCGCCCTCGAATCCGCCGCACCCTGCTGCTGCTGCCAGCGGCATCGGTGCGCCCAGCGGCACCAGCGGAAGCGGCGCTGACGCCGAGGGCTTCCTTCGTTTCACTGCTGGTGGTGGCGCGGCCAGTTGTGCATCGGCGCCTCCCGCCCGCATGATCCCGCCTCCGCGCACGGTCCCGCAGCGCACCAGCCTGCAACCACCTGCAGCTCAGCCGGCAGCTGCTGCCGGTGGCGGCAGCTGCTCGGACGCAGCGACCTTCCTGTGCTCATCATGTGGCGGCAGCTCAGCCAGTAGCAGCGGCGGTAAAGGGGTGAGCTTCTCGGCGGCGGCTCAGGACTCGCTGTCAGCGGCCGACTTCCTCTCCTCGATAGGCAGCTGAGGTGGCTTTCGGCCGCGAGGTGTGAGCCTCCGCGAGGGGTGTGTGTAGACTGTTTTGGTGACGTCGTGCGTGCTGTCGTGTGTGCGGTGTCGGTGTGCGCGTTGACGTGGTGCGGGGATGGCATTTCGCGAGCGACGCGCCCTGACGGACGTCCGGTACTCCGCGGGTTGACGGGTAAAGAACGGACGCCTCAACGAAGAAGTAGCGCGGACCGTTCCCGCCGGCACGGCAGGAGTTACCGGGGAGAAATATACCCTAAAACGATACCTCATTGGACGTGTCTGACGCGCGGTATGTCGTTATGAATGTACTCCATATTGCATATAAAATGCGACCCGAACAATAGTAAAGCGAAAAGCCTCCCGTCAGCGGTCATCAACATCATGATGGATGATGCACACGGAGCGGAGCTTTCTGCACATGATGTGCAAAGATCCGGTGACCGCCGACACGATACACACGGAGAATACTGTCGCTCACTGTCGGTGTCGCTGTGCGTTCAAGATAAGATGAGCACGAGCGAGGTGCCGACGAAGCTAACGCCGAAGAGCCCACCGAACACCTTGAGCTTCGCCGGGACGCTGACGTCGGCGAAATTCTCTTTCGAGAGGAAGCTTGGCAAGTTTTTCTGCACCGACGTCTTTGGCGTCGGGCCCTGGAAGAACATGTAGCCCTGCCTATTAACCCCGAAGGGGTCCTCTGTGGTGGTGCGCGGAGGCCAGTTGATCCCGACCTCGAGCTTCTGGCGCCGCTGCTCGGCGGGAGGCATTTTGGCAAGCCCCTCCTGGATCTCGACGATCGTAGGCCACAGAGAGAGCTCCTCGTTGAAAGTGTCCTTTGGCACCGGCAAGCCGCCCGACGGCGTGGGCGCGGCCTTAGCCTTGGGCTGGTTGGCGCCAAGGCTGCTGAGCAGTTTACCGAAGTCGAACTGCATGCGAACGGCCGGTGCCCGCATGGGTGGGCGCATGCCCACCGCTGCACCGGCGAGCAGTGAGATGAGGATGAAGCGCGCCATTAATGTGTCACAGAAGACGATCACGCGGAGAAATCGCCGAGGTTGTATATGGGTCTCGTCATTTGCAAAAGAAGACTAGACAAAGAGTCCCTTCAACTTTCTCTCGAATGCAAAGGAGCGCTCGGACTTCTTCCCGCCGTTTTATATTCATAGTCCACACGGCACCGTTTCGTTCTTTGGGGGTGAACGACAGTCGCCGCCGTGTTGCGACCCGAGCGCTTCGGAGAAGCATGGTCAAAGGTGGCTTCACCGAACTGCAGCGGACCGCCGTGTGGGCAGAACGTATTGCTCTCGAGGTGCATGAAGCGCCACCCGCCTGTGAGACCACTTGGAGCAGCATGTGTGCGTGTATTTACGCCACTGACCTGCTGACCACCCCTGTACGCAGAACCACCACGAAGCAGCGCTGCCGAGCTCGCGGTACAGATACACGCGCCTATTGCCACCAAAGCTCAACCCAATCGTGCCGCAGGACGTGGAGCAGCTCTACGACGGAAGCTCAGTGATGCCTGCATTTCCGCCTGGCTTCCTAGAGCTGAACGCACCACGGCAGCGGCCACCAGTGCTTGGCAACCCGCTTTTTGGCTTTTCGTGCCACCCGATCCCTGCGCCTGTGAAGCCGGATGCGTCCGGCAAAAGCGGTCACTCCGCAGCAGCCGCAGCCAAGCTCGCTGAGCTGCAGGAGAAACTCAACGTGGAGAGGGGACTTCGAGCCGAATTGGAGGCAAAGCTCGCGATGCGCTACGGCAAGTGATCGCGAGTACGCATTCCGACGGCGAGACGCGTGAGCGCCTACCAATGCGCCCGGGTCCTGGCGGACTGCGTGTATCGTAGCCGTGCCAGCGCCTCGTACTCGAGTGAATGATCAACGCACGCTGAGGCGCGAGTGCAGTGAGCAGGCTCTGGAGCGTGGGCCACTGCGGCCGGTTTGAGCAACGACTGAGAATCTCGCCGTCTGCGATCTGTAGGTGTATATGTAGGTCCACGTACGTGCCGATGGTACCTGTGACGTGAAATTCTTCAACCTAGACTCAGGTATTCACACCCCGCGGTGAGCG
>Ga0164295_10005446_pt1 | contig 10049 bp, 6 predicted proteins | sample GEODES006metaG_FD_111798 | JGI IMG/M metagenome (GOLD analysis project Ga0164295, IMG submission 111798) | Oligotrophic lake water microbial communities from Sparkling Lake, Wisconsin, USA - GEODES006 metaG | ecosystem: Environmental > Aquatic > Freshwater > Lake | place: USA: Sparkling Lake... | reverse complement strand
GTAGAAAACATAGCGCAAATGATAAGTGAATATGTTTCAACTGGGCGCAGAATATATTTGTTTATTGACAAAGCCGAGACCTTATTCGAATCTGAGAATGAAAGGTTAATAAGTTTTGCGAAGTCGCTCGAGAATGAGAGAGGAATCGAGGTCAAGATCGCTGAGAGAAATCTTGGGGTTGGAAGAGCCGTTCCAACAGCCATTGATTGGGTCTTTAAAACAGAGAAAGAAGTGGTAATCCTAGAGGACGACTGCTTTCTTCTAGCACCGCATCTTTTGTATTTTGATTCAACAATATCTCTTCTATCAGGCGATAAGGTCATGATTTGTGGAACGACACCCAGCCTTGGAGACGTGAGCTTAAATCTTGACGAAATAACTCCGATCCGGTACCCACTAATCTGGGGATGGGCGACCAACTCTGACTCATGGAACAAATTACGCAAAGTCTACGAATGGCCAATTTTAGGAGCTTTCCGGGAAATTCCACTCAGCCTTCATTTTCGAGAACTTCTGAGTATTGCCTTTTTCTTCTCTGCTTTAATTCGTGTTCGACGAGCGAGTAATCACTCGTGGGACTCCGAACTAGCATTCATCATGCTCACCAAAAGGTACAAGTCATATGTTCCAAATTTGTCAATAGTATGGAATCGAGGTACTGATAATTACGCGCACCACACAGTCACTGTTAATAAATCCGGTTATGGAGCTATTCCTAAACCGAATGTTGTAATTTCTGAAATGATAGAGACAAATTACGACAGAAAGAAAGTAAGACAGATTGAGAAATTGATCGAAGAAAATATTTACCAATTTAAATTACGTAATTTGTTTTCACCAATCAAAGCGATACTTGGTCGATAAATGAGAGGCAGCCAATTACTGAATAGCATCCGAGCTGTGCCACTGATGTTCTCAGTTGACGCTGCTTCGCGACATCTCAAAAAATATGTTCAAGGCAGAATTCAAAATCACAATTCAGAACGGCAAATTCTTGTAGAGTTTGAACTCCCACCGGATAGTCTATTGGGTGCGGCTGTTTTCCTACCTATATTGGCAGATGAATTGAATGCGAATTGTGTCGCGTACCAAATGACACCAAAAACTTTACTTTGGAAAGTAAAGAGGCGTGTTTACTTTAATCTTTCATCGACGCGAAAACTTATTGGGAAGAGATTCGTTTATTTCTCTTCATCAAACGAAACTAAACAACCATTGGAATTAAAATATCAAATAACATCCAAAGAAGAAGTTTTAAGATACTGCCACAGGAATATTCGGATTGGAGATTTAGTTTATGATTGGTATTTAGCAAAATACCACGAGCCGACCATAACACTTGACGACTATAGACTTAAACTGTTACTGCGTCAGTTTGAAAGTTATGTTGATCAATTTCTTGATTACATCAATGAAAATGATGTTGCTGCAATCTGCGTCAGCCATTCGGTTTATCACTTCGCGATACCCGCAAGAATAGGCATAAAGTTCAATATACCCGTGTACCAGATCAGTCTGGAATCAATATTCTTTCTTGACACGAAAAATCAAATCGCTTACGCAAACGAGAAGTATTTCCCAATGGAATTCCAAGAAATCAGTCCAGAAGTCAGCGGGCCGGGCTTAGCGAGGGCAAAAGATAGACTTGTGCAGAGAGTAACAGGCGAAGCCGGCGTTGATATGCCTTATATGACCTCTTCGGCTTTCGCAAGAACGAGCGCCACTCATTCAGTGGAAACAGGTGATAGCAAGATCAAGGTTCTCGTTGCCGCTCACGATTTTTATGATTCACCACATATTTATGGAGACTATTTTTATCCAGATTTTTTGGAATGGATTCAAGCCTTAATTACAATCTCATACAATTGCAATTATGAATGGTATGTCAAAACACATCCATTTCTGCGTGGCAATGGTAGAGAGATTCTGAATAACCTAGTGTCAGACGTAAAGAATTTCACTCTTTTGCCACAAACTATGTCTCATCCCGAGATAGTTGAGTTGGGAATAACGCACGCATTAACAGTATATGGTTCGATCGCGCACGAGTATCCATTCCTGGGAATTCCCGTAATTAATGCTTCACGGAACAATCCCCATAGCGGGTACAGCTTTTCCGTGACACCGAAATCAAGGGGAGAGTATGAACGTATAATTTCTAGCCTCGAAAATTTTGAGCACCAGATTGACGAAAGAGAAATACTTGAGTATTACTACATGAAATATATACTCCCCGGAAAAAGTTGGCTGATTGCCGATTACGAACTCTATACGAGTGAAACAGGTTTTCCTCAGGACCAAGTATCAAGAAAAGTGTTTACTTACCTACTGTCTAATAATCGCCTTTTTCCTTCGGCTGATATTCAAGAAAGAACAATTGATTTTCTCCGCGAGAGAAATTATATGCTAATACAACCAAGCTAATCTGCGCTATAAAACAATTTCTTCTCCAACAGCTTATAGTTATGAAATCTCAATTTTTTTAAGAGCCAAAAATAATCTGAAGGTGTGTACTTTCTAGAAATAAGATTGAAGATGGGACGGATGCGACGCTGTAAAGCTCGCCGAATCCCTCCTAATGGCATAAGAACATACATGAAAGAAAGGAAGAGCTTATCTTTTTTATCTAGCTCTTGAGTTATTTGATGACCATGATTTCTTAAATGGAATAGATATTCCTTGGCTGCGTTTTGATTATCGATCGTGAAAGGAAAATAGTGGCCAAAATGAGAAAGATCAGATTGCTCCTCTGATAAAATTAAGTCGAAATGAGAATCGCTTATAACTAACACATCTTTACCGTAGGCAGCTGCCTCCAATCCGATCGTAGAACGCCACGTTACGACCAAATCTGAGTCGCCTAGCAGTTTGTAAGATGATAAATCACTCCAAGGGGGCATAAAAGCGATACCGTTCTGAGTAAGCATTCTTACCTGCAACGAGAGATCCGTCCAAGATTTATTCATCGCATTCGGATGAATTGCAACTATCACTTGGTAACCCCGATTAATTAAATAATTAGAAAGAGAAATTGTTCGGTTCGTCAGATTTTGAACATTATCATTATTCCAATTCGGGCATGAGACTTCCTCATCAATTGACGAGGTAAAAATTGATGCTAATGGCCCTTGGCCATTCTTCATAGAATCCTGAATAAATCGGTTTGCAATAAATGGATTCAGAAGAGAGTTTGTTTGATACTGGTAGAGCAATGCATCAATTTTCTCCGTTGGGGTATGAGTTTTGTTGACATCTCCGAAGTAACTTTTTTGAAACTTCAAACGATCTTGTGTTTGAAACAATTCAAGGTGATATTTTTCACCGGGTTGACCACCATGTTCAAGAAAGTAAACTGGGATGGAATAGCCTGCAGCTACATCCTTTGACGCTGCCTGTTGCAAAAAACGTCCATTCAAAACAATAATTGCATCCGGTTGAAAAGATGCTACCGCCAGGCGACTTCTATCGTGGCTATAGAGGTACTTCCTGATCATTCGATGAATTCGGTTTTGCATATGAGTCACAGAAAAATTTGGATCGGATGTAAGCGCTACAGCCGTCGCAAACTCTGAATATAGAGAGTTGCCAAGGCTTGGGTGTTCAGTCGAATGTAGTTTGAGGTCGCTCATGGTCGAGAAATCTGTATCAAAATAACCTGAACTCTTTTGGCTTTCGGTAGCCTTGTGCCCCCGAACTTTCTTGAGGGCCATGGTTTGAAATCTATACTGTGAATATTTACGAAAACACAAGTCAAGCATCCATGGAGCAAAACTCTTGAGATTGGGTTGGATGGTCTCCACCAAAAGAACTTTAGTGTCAGATTTTTTCAAGAGTTTTAGAATTTCTAAATAATATGAAAAATACATCGGGTTTCCACCCCCTGGGAGGGCAATCAGAATCCGCTCATAACTGTTGTCATGCAGAGGATTCTTCTTCACCACTATCTCATTTCTGAATTCTTCAAGATTAAGCTTGAGTAAAGAAGCAAATGAGATGGTACAGATTGGGAATCAGATAGGTATGAGAGTCTTGCACCCGTTTGATGTTGTTGCATTGCAAGTATCTTCGTAAATATTTCATCAATGGAATCAGATTCGATTGAAAAAAGACTATCAAATTCAATATCCAGCATTTCTGGAATCCCTCCGACGCGAGATGCCAGAATGGGTATACCAAGAGACTTTGCTTCCAAAATAACATTAGGACTGTTATCGGCTCGCGAGGGAACAAATAGTAAATCTATCTTTCCCCAAAAATTAGGAAGTTGATCTGAGACTTCCTTTAAATTAATAATTTCCATATTGATTTTATGTTGCAACACATATTCTTGAAGTTTATCGACGATATCTCCACCTTTTATATAGCTTGCAGGGTCCATACTTGCGACCCCAATGCAAAGAGAGTTGCTGTTTCGGGGAACTCTTCTAATTTCCGAGATCCTATCGACTTTTTCAATCCATTTCGGTCCCAATACGTTCTCTATCTTGAGAACAGTCAGTTGACTTGTGGATTCAGAAACTAAAGCCTGCTTACGAATCCATTCAGAGGGAGCAATAATCGAGATATCTTGTGCAGCTTGGAATCTCACAAGTTCTTTTCTGCGTCTAATTTCCAAAATCGGCGAAATTATTCGAGGAAGAATAGGGCAAGTACCACAAGATTTCCGAAACCCAACACAATCAAAAGCATAATGGCATCCAGCCGTCATGAAGCGTTGATCATGAATCGTAAGCACAACTTTATAACCTTCTCTGTCGAGATCGAGAATTGTTTTCAAAGATACAAGGTTGTACCAGTTATGAAAATGAATGATGTCTTTAGACTTGTCAAAATTTCGTTTAAAATATCGAATAGAAACAGGTGAACTACTTAGAGGGGTAAATAGAGTTTTCCGGGCGAATGGCGCTTGAAGGCTTGAAAAAAATCCGCCTTGAATTCGGTGCAACCAACTTCTATTGATCGAAAATTCATTTTCCTCCGGTTCAAAATCATGCCTTGCTAAGGCATAAAAATATGAAACCTGCCCCCCTAGGTTTAGGCTGGCATTCAACCGTCTGGCAGCTAATCCAGCTCCACCAATGTGCCCAGTGGAAAAGTGGTGAACTACATACTTCCCCAGTAATTCGTGATTCATCGCCTTCAAACACCCCGCATCTTTCGCGATTAGCCTACATTGAAGTTTGTTAGAATTGATACCATTACCCATGCCGAAGTTTGAAATAAAAATTAGAGCAATTTTGAACGTATTCCGGCAATTTGGAATGGATCCAGTTTTGATGTTTCGAGGAATTCGCTCAATAGTCAAATATATTATTGATCTAAAAAAGTTTCAGTCTGCAGCTTCAAAGCATGCTCACCTAAGGAATACAATCTCAATCTCGCCAGCACTTCTTGACTTCGCCGAAAGTGCGGGATCAGCCGACGGTCACTATTTTTGGCAAGATCTTTATTGCGCGCAATGGGTCACAACCAGAAATCCAAATAGACATCTTGATATCGGATCAAGAATTGATGGTTTTGTTGCCCATCTTCTAACAAACCGAGAAGTCACTGTCATGGACATTAGGGATATGAAGAGTGACATCCCTAACTTGAAATTCATCCAGGCTGATCTTCAATCTCCATCGAGGGACCTCATCACGCCTTATGATTCGGTGTCCTCATTACATTCGATTGAGCATTTTGGCTTGGGCCGCTACGGCGACCCGCTGGATGTCGAAGGACACACTAAAGGTTTATTAAATATTGCGAAATTAGTTAGTGCATCGGGCTATCTATACATAAGTTTCCCAATCGGAGCATCGGCCATACAATTTAATCAGCAGCGAATAATTCACCCGACTTGGCCCATTGAATTGCTCAAAGAGTTTAAGCTCGAGAGGTTCATTTTAATTCCGTGGCGAGGCTTGCCATTACTAGATCAAGATCCTCACGAAGTAGATATAAGTATTCAGGGTCAAGCAGGGCTTTATGAGTTTCGGCGCATAAATTAGATGCAAATTTGTAGCGAAGGGCTGCTTGGGGTAGTTGTTCCACTAACTCGATTAACTGGAAAATTCAATCCAATAAAATCCTGGATTCAAGACGCGCTGGATCTAAAAATACAGGTTGTTTTTGTTCATGACGTCAACGATGAAACCACAGGTGTCGAGCTTTCGGAACTAGTTAAAAACCTTAATTCAGATCTGGTTTCCTTTTTAGAGAGTGAAAATCTGGGTCCAGGGGGCGCTCGTAATCTAGGGTTAAAGCAATTGCACTCAAGATGGGTTGCGTTTTGGGATGCCGATGACTACCCCGATCCAAGAGCAGTTATGCAAATGGTTATACAGGCAGAGAGGATAGGGTCAAAAGCAAGTGTTGGTGGTTACGTTATCCAAAATCAGAAAACAAACGAAGTAAATGAGAATTTGCTTCCTTGGTTGGGTTTCCAAATCGCGCTAAACCCGGGAATATGGCGATGGGCTTTTAAGCGTGCGTATATCGAAGATTCACCATTCCCTCACTTATGGATGGCAGAAGACCAGGTATTCATCGCAAAATTCTTAAATCAGCATCCTAATTTTTATAAATTCAACTTTATCGTATATACCTATGTGACAGGGGATCCTGATCAGCTAACATCAAGCAAGAAAAATCTTAATGATTTATTGCTGGCGTTGGATTCTCTCCCAAATGAATCAGATGCAAAGTCTCTACAAAAAATGCTTTTTACTTCAATAATGAGAATTCGCATAGTGGGAACTATTGTAAAAAACAGAATGGCATTCGAGAAATCAAAAGTAATCAAAGCAATATTTGTCCAGGGAAAGTTTCTTGTATCGGACTTTGTATCGAATTGTAAATTCCCAAGCAAACCTCCAAGCCCGCAAGATCAAATCCGATTGACTTTACGAGGTGGCTTTGGGAACCAAATTTTTCAAATTGCAGCCGCGATGTCCCTAAATAGACAAATTGGGCTACAAATAAACATAAATGAGATTGCCCCAACTGGGAAGACCCAAGATTTATCGCTGTTTAATTATCTTTGGCCAACCCATATAGAATTTCAAAATACTAAGAGGCCCTGGTTGAAGAAAAAAACTGAAAATCTTGGATTGCGGCTGACTCACACCAAATTAAAACACAAAAAGATTCATTTTGAGAAAATCAATAGCTTGTTACTAAATTTTCTTCTGAGAAAATTGATTTTGGGAAGTTCAGTTGTATTACAAGAAAACCCTGGGTTTTTTGACGTTAGACTTAGATATAATGGACCAATTGAATTAATTGGCTATTTTCAAAGTTACCGATTTGTAAGTGCTTCAGTCAAAGAGTGGATGAAATCCGAACTTAAGCCCTATCGGAACAGAAATTTGTCTGGGTTAGAATCAGAATTGGAAGGCAAAAAATTACTTGTTTGCCACGTAAGACTTGGCGATTACCTGAGTGAAAGCAGATTTGGAATAGTGTCACCATCTAAGTATGCCGAAATTGTGGCCCAAGCATGGGAATCAGGAGAGTACGAAAGTATTGCAGTTTTCTCTGATCAACCAGAAAAAGTATCTAGTTTTCTACCTGAAGGCCTTATGCATGTAATCGATGTGATTTCAGAGTCCAAAGTTGATCTAATTGCTGAGTTTGAATTAATGCGAACGGGAACAGGGTACGTTTTAAGCAATTCAACCTTTGGTTGGTGGGCAGCCTTTCTATCCAAAACAAAGAATCCACGGGTAGTCGTGCCAAAACCATGGTTCATTGACTTAGAAGACCCTTTCGACTTAAATCCAGATTCTTGGACGAAGAAAGAGTACATAGGCAGAGCTAAAGATTTTTCTCACAAAATTTTAAGAGAGGCAAAACAGTGAGCAGCAAAAAGAATAAAGTTTATGTTTTAAAGAAATCACTGAGTCTCTTGAGTCGCGATGATCGCAAGAAATTAATTGTTGTAATGGCCATACAAGCCTTCCTTGGGTTGATTGATTTGGTGGCGGTTGCGGCGATTGGAATTCTTGGAGCCATAACAGTAGGTGGGTTGCAGGCGGGAACTTCCTCGGGCCGCACATTAAGGATTCTAGAATTCATAAATATCGCTGATCTTCCACTTCAAAACCAGGCATTTGTTCTTGGTTGTCTAGCAGCCTTCTTAATGGTTTCACGGACTTTACTTTCCATGTTTTTTGTTAGAAAGATTCTTTTCTTTTTAAGCCGCCGAGGATCCGAGATTTCAGGCTCCTTAATTGAAAAGCTTTTGGGGCAGGATTTGCTAACTGTCCAGTCAAATTCCGTTCAAGGGACGATATGGAATGTTACTCAAGGAGTGAATGTAATCTCAATGGGAATATTAGGAACATTTGTAACTATGGTTTCTGAATGTTCTCTTTTAATCGTACTAATTTTCGGACTTTTTATTTTAGACCCACTCATCGGCTTGACAACCGTCGGTATATTTTCTCTCATTGGCTTCGCAAGCTATCAGTTGCTACAAGTAAGAGCACAACGACTTGGTACAAAATTTACAAAGGATCACATTGCATCTAACGAGTTGATCTCGGAAAGCATTATGACATTTCGTGAAGCGCTTGTGAAGAATCGTATTTCTTACTACGTAAATCGAATTTCTTCTTCTCGGTTGCAGCTTGCAAACACACAAGCAGAGATGCAGTTTTTGCCAAATGTAAGTAAGTACGTGATTGAAATTACAGTCGTTGTCTCCTCTTTACTGGTTTGCGGGGTGCAATTTTTGTTGCAAGATGCAAGACAAGCTATTGCAACACTCGCTGTATTTTTAGCGGCATCAACGAGAATAGCGCCTGCCGCGATGAGGCTACAACAAGGAACCATTGATATAAAAGTAAATTCTGGATCAGCGCTCTCAACCCTGGAATTAATTGAGAGATTAGAACTGAAAGACATCAAGACTTCTAAGTTTACTTTAGAAGCAAGTGAGAAATTTTCGCCTAGTGTTTTGCTTCATGATATTCAGTTTTCGTACCCTAACGCCGGTGAATTTTCGTTACAGGACATTCAGCTCACTGTGGGAAGTGGGGAGTTTCTTGCCATTGTAGGACCGTCTGGATCTGGAAAAAGTACTTTACTAGACTTGATTATGGGTTCACTAGATCCAAAGTCAGGCAATGTTCTGATTTCTGGAGTTCCTCCAATTGATGCCTTTTCAAAGTGGCCGGGTTCTGTAGGCTACGTACCTCAGTCGATTGAAATTGTGAAGGGAACAATTAAAAGTAATGTTGCACTTGGCTTCGATCCCGAGGAAGTTAGCGATGAAGAAATATGGGATGCATTGCAATTAGCCCAACTTCGTGATTTTGTAAATGCGCTTCCAAAAGGAATAAACACTGAAGTTGGTGAACGCGGAGCACAATTGAGTGGTGGCCAGAGACAAAGACTTGGAATTGCTAGGGCTTTGTTTACAGAGCCAAATTTACTTATTTTGGATGAAGCGACAAGTGCGTTGGATGCTGAGACCGAAAGCCTAGTAAGTAAAGCATTATTAGAGATTAAAGGTCAGACAACTATTGTCATGATTGCGCACAGGTTAAGTTCGGTTAAATCGGCTGATAAAGTTGTTTATATGGAGCACGGCAAAGTTAGAGCTGTGGGCACAATGGAAGAAGTAAAAAAACAAGTTCCAGGGTTCGAAGTCCAAGCAAAACTCATCGGGCTATAGACCTATCGGCAAGACTTTGCACGAAATGCTTCAAAACCATAGTTTCTCGAAACCTCTGGACGAGCATTGGGAAAATCGCACAAGAAGAATCCCGAATCAAAGCCACCGACAGACTCTTGGCGCGGCCAATGCGGCCTCAACGATCATTGGCGTTGGGTAAAATGTCCGTTTTGTCCTATCTCCGCTACAATCTAGACTAGGATTCGTAGAAGGTTATAGAGGCACCGACGGGTGTCGCTGAAGTACAAAACCGGTTAAGAAAGAAGTCCCAAAGTGGCATTTAAGAAGTCTGCAGCCTCTGCAGGTCCCCGCGTGTGGACCGTCGCAGAGCTCGGTGCTTTCTACACAGAGCACCGTTCAGAGCTTCTTGCCCACGCTAATCGCG
>Ga0164295_10005445_pt1 | contig 10050 bp, 8 predicted proteins | sample GEODES006metaG_FD_111798 | JGI IMG/M metagenome (GOLD analysis project Ga0164295, IMG submission 111798) | Oligotrophic lake water microbial communities from Sparkling Lake, Wisconsin, USA - GEODES006 metaG | ecosystem: Environmental > Aquatic > Freshwater > Lake | place: USA: Sparkling Lake... | reverse complement strand
TGATTATAATGTTAGTAATAGTGATAATGTCAATGATTATCATCATGATTATTATGAAGGTCGTAATTTTAACATTGCAGCTGCTATGTTTACTTTGGATCGTCGATTTAATTATGGGAATAATAGTTGTTATAGTCGTAATGATGACCCTATTATTCATATTATTCAACCAGATCATCGATTCGTTTTTCGTTACCTCCGAAATTATAATGAATATAATAATAAACAATTATCAAGGTTTGCACTGACTACAAATGATATTGATCTAGGTTATCTAAAAGCTGTACAATGTTATAGAATGAAGGCATATGAACAAGCAATGATTAATATAACACCTACTATCATCAACATATCTCTACTTACTGGTATAGATTATCATAAAGCAAATAGAAGTGCTTTATCAGAACTTGGGAAAATGTTACATTTTCGAGGAAAAATACAATTAGAGGCTTCGGAAGCGAAATCTAATGTCGCATATCCTATCAAAATTGGTTCTCGGGCTTTGTTCAACACTGTTCTAGATATCTCTAAGAATTATATATGTTCTGATCAATCTAATCAATATATTCGTGGAAATTATAATAGTTATAGCAGTAGTATGTATAATGGTAATTATAATCGAAGATATATGAAGAGAGAAACATTTCTTTGTCAATACTACTCTAGAGTAAAAGGACATAAGAGAGATAAAAAGGAATCTTCTACTTTTATATCTGATATAAATATCCATTCTAATGAATTTCTACAATATTATCAGCATTTAAATAAAGAGCAAATATTTGAAAATCCATCTGATTTGTGTTGGGATGCTATGAATTGGTTTCGTAGAGCAATTGAAGTATTTAGATTTGCTGGAGATACAATGAATATAGCTGAATCATCCAATGCTTTAGCATGCTGTCATATTTCACCATTGTTTATACCTGTTACCATATTCAAAGAATCTATTCATAAAGCATCAAGTCTTACAACTTATGCATCACATATAGATCAATCGAAATCCAATATTATCGTCAGTGAAAGGAAATCGCAACAAGTCTCATTTATAGATCTTCCACCATTATCATCACCATTATCATCATCATATCGTTATAACAATGATAAGCTCGAGTCCGTAGAATCTTTTGATCTTCAACAACAACAACAACAACAACAACAGAGCCCCACAAGTACTAACCATTCACCTAGACTTCATATGTCAACTTGTGGTGATAGTATAAATCGACACATATCATTAGATGAAGCGCGAATAGCTATATTGTCTGCTATAGATATCAATATAGATATCTGCTTACCATTTCCGTTGATAAATTCGAGTATCACCATAGCAGAAATGTATGCTTTGCAAGGTATATACGATGTGTGTTCTACTCAAGACTATATTTGTTGCTATATGATTATGTACAGTGATATTCATGTTATTCTCATATGATGGTGTTTTTGTTTTCATTTAACACTTTATGCAATATGATAATTATGATGATGATGATGATGATGATGATGATGATGATGATAGCAATATACATCATTTACGTTGTTATTGTAGGTAATCTCTTCGATGCTTTACCTCATTGGAATGAAGCTAAAGATTTATTTCTGCATTTATTTAGTGATGGGATCTTAATACCATTACTTCGTAGGGCATCTTTACCATTCTTAAGAGAAATATATGAATTATTGAATAAATTAATAAGATTCATGATCATGTGTGAAAAAGCAATAATGAATCTGAATCTTACTTTACTTGATATTCAAGCGTTGCTATCATATGAAATTGAGAATGTATCAATGAGGAGAAGAATTGATGTGAAGATGTCTCAACAGAAACTTTTGGATTTGATTGAGAAGAATTGTGATGGGGAAGATCTCTTAATTGCTGCTGCTGCTGTATCTGGTAATATGTCGACATCAGAACAACAACAGATGAAATTAATGGAGATCGAAATGGAACAGCAGAATCCTATTCATGATAATATTGAGTCTGATGATTATGATGATCATGATAGAGCGAACGCTATGATGATTAAAAGTTTTATTGATAATAATAATATATTTAATGGTGTAAAGATGTTGTTAAACAAGTTATCACTTCATGAATTTGAATCTGAACGAATCTTCTACAATCTATTCAATGCAGAAGTAGTGCTCGATAAAACACATGATTATGGATGGTCACGCCATGTTGATTATGAACAAATGTTGAATTTCAAAGCCGTGAATGATAATACTAAAAATAATTATAATAATAATGACAATACGAATAACAATAACACAGTAACAGCAGATGAAATTAAATCGATGATGATGAATGAGACATGTTATGAAACCTCCTTGAGGATTAATAATATGATAAAATTCAATTATCATTTGAAAAACCATAAAATTCCTTCGTCACTTCTACCATATATATTGAAACAAGATGATATTTTTAAGAGAAGTAATAGTGATAGAATAAGTAAAAATAAAGATGTTAAATCAAAACATCATCACAGTCGCCATCGTAATCATCGTCACAGTCATCACCACCACCATCATCATAGATTATCAATACAAAAACTAAAGAAAATGCAAGAAACTCCACTGGATCCTTTTACTGACTTTTATTTTATGAATGAAAATTATACAGATTACCGTGTTCTTCATAATATAGCAACAAAATCATCACAATTATCATCTTCACCACACTCCTTATCATCACTATCGTCAACTATACATGAGACTCCATTATACACATCAATGTTTTTATCAGAATTTAATGAGAACTATGAGAAAGATATGACATCTACAGCATTTTCAAAGAAATCACCATTATACTATTTGAATAATAATTACTTCAAAGAGATAGATCATAGATGTGAAATAATCTTAATACAAAGGATATGGAACTGTTTTATGAGAATAAAAAAATATAAGAACGATTATTGTTCTCATCAATTTAATTCAAATCAACTCAGACATACTGTTAGGAATAATTTAGTGACGTTAAGTTTATTTATGACTCGACTTCGTGCTTTTAGTAGACAACTTCAACCTTCTCTCCTTGGCATATTTAACACTACAGCTACTACAGCAAGAACTACAGCTACTACAGCAAGAACTACAGCTACTACAGAAGGAACTACTAATACTTCTACTACTGCTGTTGATGAGGTTGTTAGAAATAATCAATCGAAGAATGCAGTAACTGACAAACCATTCAATTACCACTCTAATAGTTATAATAATGGCACTACTAGTACTGTTACTCATCCTCTTGCAAATCAGAATAGACTATCTTCATTTGTTTACGCCATACATGTAAGACTAAATTAGCACTTATTTTGTATATCATATACATGACAGCTTATCGTCATCTAACTCATACATACTTTTATATATTATGTTCTACTTTAGTTGGACAACATGATATTCATGTATTGCCCATCAGATGGAAGCAAGTTTTATCAGCAATTATTAGGATCAAATTATTTAACTTATTCACCTGTGAAGAAGAATAATCGTTACAATAATGCAAATAGCAGTAATACAACAGGAATACTAAAAACTGACAGAATTAGAAGTCCATCTCAGTCATTACCTCATCCTTCTACAAGTAACAATCACCATCAATATCTTAATAGTAATCATCATTTTATTTTTGATGAAAAACAATTTTCTCAATATTTAAATCAGAAATTTCATGATAAATTAAAGATCGAGAAAGCCAAGCGGTTATCTGCGATGAATCATAAGAGTGTAGTGGAGAAACTATTTTCAACTTACGAGAAAAGAATGATTAATAGTATGAGTAATGGGATATTAATTCAATCGATTAAATATTTAAAAGAGAAGAAGATTAAGCAACAACATTTGCTATCATCATGTAATCATAAACATCAGTATGATGATGTAAGAAGAAGAGATAAAAATGTATTTCAAATGTTTAGAAGCAGTACCATCAAAGTTCTAGAACAGAAGCAGCAGCAGTCCCTGCCTCTGCTGAGTATCGTAGCTTCTCGAATGATAAGTGTGATTCCATGGGAGAGATTGATTCTCGGTTACAATTATACTCAATCATTTACAGCAGCAGAGAAGAGAGGGAAGAAAAAAATTCATATTGTGAAGAGTTTGATGAGTGAATTGATCAGAACTTGCATCGATAATGATGATGACAACTTTGTTTTTTCTAGCAATGAAGATGAACAGACAACAAATATTACGACAGTTGAGTTAATGAACTCAGAACTTCAACAGGTACAAATGTGATTAAACGTTTAAAGTATATATGATATGAATTCCCCTCTTACTTATTATTATCATCAATATTACTACTTTTCTGTGTTTTAGTTACAACAAGATGTCTATTGCTGGATCAAAGTTGCTGATGCGATGAAGAAAGAAACAGTTTCTACTACAATCAAAGACAATAATCGGAACTCGATTAAAAGTTCATTTGGACCGGGTAATACATTATCAAATAATCGGAAAGAAAATTAATAAATAGATTGATCGATGGAAATCAATCATAATTGTAAATATATACGATACACATATTTTTGAGATTGTCATTTTCAATGCAAAAATATTGTTATACTCATACTTGTACATCATCTATCTACTGTATATTTGTAAAAAAAAATAAAGTCGTCTTTTTGTTCCGTTACTTTACTTCAAAATCTGTGAGATGATGATGTTCCAATGCAGTTACGCTATCATCTTTCTGGGGATGATATTATCATCATCATGCATCAATGCATACAGATCATTGACAAATAAATTAATGAAAAAGATCAATTTGATCACTTCATATAATCATCAACATGATGATATGGATATAAAGCAGGTAACATCATCTGCAGCTACAACTGCATTAATGTTCGACAATAACAGCGATTCTACTACTTTTACTACTACTTGGAATGCTGATGGTTTAGATCAAGATGCATTAATGTATAAAGATGAATGTATACTAGTTGATGAGAATGATGATATAATAGGTCATGATAGCAAGTACGTATGTCACCAATTTAATGAGAGGAACCCCCAAGGGCTGTTGCATCGAGCATTTTCAGTGTTCATATTCAATCATGATAACGAATTATTATTACAGAAGAGAGCAAATACAAAAATAACTTTTCCGAATGTTTGGACGAACTCTTGCTGTTCACATCCATTGTATGGATACACACCATGTGAGATAGATGATAAAGAGAATATTGATAGTGGTCATGTGATAGGGATCAAGTATGCTGCTATAAGGAAGTTGAATCATGAGCTTGGTATTGATGTTAGTAAGATTAACATTAACGATTTGAAATATCTCACAAGATTACACTACTCTGCAGCCTCCTCAACTGATCATACATCATCTAGTGTCGTCCGTAGAGACCCTAGAGACGAGAGCTTTCAATGGGGTGAAAGTGAGATTGATTATATATTGTTCTATAAGGCTAACTTTAGTATAGGTATCGATATAATACCGAATATTGATGAAATCTCTGAAGTGAGGTATGTTACAATGGATGGATTGAAGGATATGATGAGTCAGAGTCAGATTTGTAGTCATACTGCCACTACAGATGCATCAATAGATCCAACCAATCAATCAACAACTACTAGAAGTCCATCTACAGAAGATGCATCAACTAGTGACTCAGCATTGTTGTGGAGCCCATGGTTCCGCATCATAGCTGAGCACGGCAACCTACTCCCACGTTGGTGGAGTGACCTCACGAGGACTCTATTGACAGACGATTATACCGACTACGAAACTATCTATAGAATACTATAGACCATCATCATCATCATCGATGATGACGATGACGACGATGATGAACAAGAAAGAATGTCCGCAATACACCCATCTCTGTTTGTTAGCTCCGCTGTTGCAATATAAGCATTTGTAGCAAGCAGCAATAGAAGCATTGATCTGACCCTCAACATGCTATTGAGTGATTCTATGATTTTAACATCCTACAGGGTAAACATGCATTCACTTATTCTCTGCAGGTTGTGCTTTGAGACTATGATAGTGCTTTCTATATGTGTTTGGTGATTATGTCTTAGTGTTAGTATTTTAAATGTAACGGAAACAATTATATCCAATGTGATGTGAGTGTGTCCCTCACGTAGCGGTTAAGTAGTAATGGTAAACTACTGTGCTGTATTAGATGATACGGATATGTAAATATGAAGTGATCATCGCAACACTGCAGTGTACACTGCTAAGGTTACATACATAATGTCTCAACAGGCTTAGCCACTGCCTACATTATTCTACACCATGAGTAAAGATGGCAAGCCAGTAAGGTACATTACCATCTACCTCCACCTCCACCAAATGATCTACCACCACCAAAGCTACGACTTGAACCAGACGTCCCAGCCCTGGTAGCTCTCTTTTCAATGCTTCTTTGAATGCTTGTGATAGCTCTTTGGATGTCATGACTTCTACTGGCTAGGTCATTTCGTATCTCCATGTACGATTCCCGACGAGCTGCCTCGTTCACTGATTGCAAAAGTTCTGCTGTCATCACATTGGGATACATCACACGCATACGTTGAGCACGATACTGAAGCTCTGGAATAAGTTGAGTGGTACGAGAAGAAGTGCCCATAGCCCCAGTTACATCATTGGTATTAAAGGTATCGGAGCATGGACGACGAGAATTATCTGATGATGTTGAGTAGCCAATGCTATTGGGACTTGGATGATGATGATGATGATGATGAGTAGGAAGTGCTAGTGGCTTGTTAATGTCAACAGGAGCTCGACAGATAGGACAGGACTTACCAGTGTCGGACTTTAGATATGTCTCAAGGCAACTGAAGCAGAAGGTATGGCCGCATTGCAAGCCCATCGGCCGACGAGTCGCATCAGCTTCGGGAATAGACAATTTGGAATCTTCTCCTGATGAAGGTCCAATTATTGTCTTACTAGTCTCACCACAACCATCCTCAGACTCGCATTCCATCACTGATGATGACGATGATGAGGAAGATAGATTCGTCGAAGGGTATGCTTCCAAGCATATAGGGCACGAAGAACTATGGAACTTGAATGATTCGACGCTTTGCTCCACTTCTTTCATCAAGAGATCCAACGCAGCTTGACCTTTCTGCATTGAGTAAAGCCTTTGATATTCTCTGTACTTTGAGTATTGAGTTCCAATAATAAAACAGAAGATAAGACCATAGAAAACATAGGAGAAATAATTTCCTATCTCGGATGATGATGACGATGATAACTTGTCTTTTAGTTCGCTGTTTGAGTCGCCGGATAGAATTGTATCGATTTGAATGATACACTTCTGAATCGCTCTTCCATACTCCCCTATGCGCAGATCTGACTTCATATTTTCGATGACTCTATCAATTCGATGCTGTGGGAATAAATGATTGACTCCGCTTCCAGTGGATAAATAGACCACTCGATCAGAGATAGATAAGAAGATCAAGATGCCATCGTTGCTAGTAGTGGAGCCGACTCCCCAAGTATTATGTAGTTCAGTACTGAAAAACTTCGCTGCTTCCATAGTGATGTCATCTTTTGAATTAAGACCATTATAATTTATCTTATAAATAATTGCAACCGCAATTTGTGCACGACTTAAGGAGTTGATGTATCCCTCGATGATGTCTTTGTCAGCATCGCTGACAAGTTCATCAGGGTCGCATATAGAGGTCCTTGCCACTTTCGATCTACCACATGAAGCAGGATCAGTCATTGGATTTGGAATCTCACTCACATGATGCCCTTCCTTTCTAAAAGTAATTGCAGATGATGATGATGATGATGATGATGATGATGATGATGATGATGCTGAGAGATTGACAGTCAATAGAGCGATCCAACCGATGATGAAAATTAACGACTGGACTGACGGGTTTATCATTCGATGCTCACAGTTGTAATTCAATAAGAGTAACTTTCTTTGCTGAGTTGAATTATTTTGTTCAACAATTTTTTTCTCTCAACTATCTTGAACACGCATATTGATGTTAAATTTGAGTTTATCTGTCAGATTAATTGACGCTTGTTGACAACTGTTCTGAGCAGAGTAAGGTTACGATGTACATTGTACACTATTCTGCAGAGTACAAAAGACATATATCACATCAGCAGTTACTCATTGTACTCTTTACCGCATTCATCGTCATCATCATCATTATCAACATCATGAACATCATGAAAATCATGAAAATCAATCATCGTCATCATACTCATTATCATCATCATCATCAATCGTCATCATTATCATCATCCTTATCATCATAATTGTCATCCTTATCATCATCATCATCAGATAACCATCATCATCATCATCATCATTATCATCATCATTATCCCCTTTACTATAAAGGGGATAATGATGATGATGGTTATCGAATAAATTTTAAAGAAGTTGTACGTACTGCCGTCAAGTGAAACTTTTCCAACCACAAAATACAGACTTTTGGGTTTTGATCTGAGTTTATGAGAGGAAATTGAGGGATTTATGATTTCAAGTTGGGAAGAAACAGTCCTTTTATCACCACCAATATAGTCATTTTATTTATTGACGACCTATTGTGATCATGACTACTGTGGTAAGTATCTGTTAATTTTGATGTTAATGTCTAGTATTGATTCATATGATACGTATATCTATTCTGCGTAGTTATCCAGTGTAATTTTGATGATAATTTTTTTTAACTTCCTTCACATACGTAGATGAAATTATACCAAGTTGTTGGTAGAAAGGCACCAGTATCTGAGGATGAAAATCCGGAGGCTTATCGTATGAAGCTATTTGCTCGTAATAAAGTGATGGCGAAATCACGATTTTGGTATTTTATGCATCAAATGAGAAAGATGAAGAAGACTACCGGAGAGATTCTTGATGTTAATGAGGTATATATATATATCCTTATTTGCTTTGAGATAAATATATTTACGTATGTCGTCCGTCTTCATATTTATTGTCTATCTATATAGTTATTATATCATTCCAAATTACTCCTTTATATCATACAGCTTACTAAATCGCATGATATATATATAGATAACTGAGAAGAACAATGGTTATGTCAAGAACTATGGTATCTGGATTAAATACAATTCTAGAAGTGGCACACATAATATGTATCGTGAATACAGAGATATCACATTGAACTCGGCTGTTGATCATCTATACAATGACATGGCTGGTAGACATCGTTCTAGATTTCGATCGATCCAGATCATTAAGACTGCAGTTGTCCCTGCTAAGAGTTGTAAGAGACCTAGTTCTCTTCAGTTTCATGTAAGTATTGATAATTAGTAATGATAATGATAATACTTATATATGTTGACTATGTATATATTTATAGCTTCAGCGATAACAGCAGTAATATGTAATTATCCTACTATCCATCCATCATCATGATCATCAACATGCTCATTATCATCATCAGAACAAGAACATCCGGTTTCCTCTTCCTCACCGCATCATGAGAGCACCTACCAAGCAAGTGCGTAGCCTCTACTCTGCCACAAGACCATGCACACATTTCCAGTAGACATCTCACTTATTGATGATGATGATGAAGAGGAGTGAGAACTATACATAGCAGATGATAGCATGGTTGATGATGATGACTTGATGTGATCGTACGGGAGAGAATGATGATGATTGGGTAGTGACAATTAAAGTTATTAATAAAGTTGCTGTATCATCAGTCCCATGTAGTTGACTGTTAAGATTTTTATAGAGATGATGGGTGAAAATGGAAGGGAAAAGTAGTTAAGATGAAAGTGATAGTAACTTTATCAGCACATGCACACAGTAGATATGAACTACTAGCTGTATAGTGAATATTTTTGCATTCACTGGGAAACGGCAGTTACAAAAAAGTCTCATCAAAATATAAGAAAATATAAAAATGAAAAATAATTATTTCAACAAATTAATTATTTTTTGTATACATTATGAAAGGTATGATAATATATTTTAAATTAAAAATTAATCTACTAATATATTATCAACAAAATCATCAATAAAATCAGCACACTGCACTGTGTTATTTTAAACAAGACTTTTTTGTAACTGC
>Ga0164295_10005442_pt1 | contig 10052 bp, 7 predicted proteins | sample GEODES006metaG_FD_111798 | JGI IMG/M metagenome (GOLD analysis project Ga0164295, IMG submission 111798) | Oligotrophic lake water microbial communities from Sparkling Lake, Wisconsin, USA - GEODES006 metaG | ecosystem: Environmental > Aquatic > Freshwater > Lake | place: USA: Sparkling Lake... | reverse complement strand
AGATAAGTATGGATTTTTTAAATCACTATTTTGGTATCCATAACCGGGCGTTCCAGTGTCAAATAAAGAATTATACATAATAGGTACGTTGCTCGAAGGTGTAGATTGCCCAGTTGTTACACTACATGGCATTCCTAAATCATAACATGCTGACATGTTATTATAATTCATGATTTTAATACCATTGTTTGTTAAATATTGCCTATATTGCCAATTCGATTTGATATTTTCTTGTTTTTGAATTCTTTCATTAATAACTGCTTCTGGTTGCCATGAAGCATAATTTCTACCGTCTGCCATAATAGGAGGAAAATCAAAATGAATATTGTTTGATCCAGAGTAACATGTTGCCCAACTCATATTTTCAAATGTTATGTTATCTAAATATATCTATATGTAGTATAATTAGATAATATATTTTTAATGGGTTTTTATTAATGGGTTTTTATTAATGGTTTTTTATTAATGGTTTTTTATTAATGGTTTTTTATTAATGGTTTTTTATTTGATTGAGTTTTTAGGTTTTATTCAACTTCCAGTAATTTTAACAATTCATGTTTCTTCAACTTTGAAGCATCCGTAACAACACCTTTTTCAGTGACTATGCTTCGAAGTTTATTTAATGATAATTTCTTGTAATCCAATACTTCAACATTTTTAATATTTACATCAGAAACATCTTCCGATTCGATTTCGAATTCTTCTTCTTCGTTCTCATTATCATTCGATGAAACATTGATATTAATTGTTTTCAAATTTTTCATATCAGATTCATTTAATGCTGAATCTGCTACAGATTCAAAATTCAAGCTATCAAAATTCTCAATATCTAACTCTTCATCTTCGTTAATTTTAATATCTTGATCCTCGTCGTCTTCATCCTCGTCATCATCTTCATCATCATCATCTTCATCGTCTTCATCTTCATCGTCTTCATCGTCGTCTTCATCGTCTTCATCATCTTCATCATCTTCATCGTCTTCATCGTCTTCGTCTTCTGAAATTGTAATTAGATTACTGCCACCATTCATAAATAGTTGATGTGATTGTGTTTGTTGTGATGGATGTTGTGGTTGTAGTGGTTGCATTCCAATTGGAATACCCACCCTACCCGCAACCACCTGTACATGATATTTCACCGAATTAACTTCTTCTGCCATGGTTGATACTAAATCAAACATAGAAGTTATCTTATGATTTTGCTCTGCTATTTTTTGGTTAAAGTACATAAATACACTACCAACTAGTAATAAACATATTGCTAAACTAATTAATAATGATGTAGAAAATATATCGGTTATGGCCATTTTTACTGTTATTGTTTGCTATTTGCTATGCCTATTAATTGATATATATATAATTATATTTATATGTTAAACGAATACAATATATTTATTTATTTTATTCAGATCTTTTTGATTTTTTATTCTGAGTAATTTTATTTCTCGTATTATTAATTATTTCAATAGGATAATTCATATCATTTAATACTTTTATACCACCATGAATTTCTGAAATGCCTTCCTTCATTTTATATGTATATGAAAAATCGTTGTTGTTTGATAAATCCACATGCATATGATAATTTTTAACACGTTTGTTTTTGTTTAGTTTTTTGCATACCTTGATAAAATGAGTTGTCATAATGCATTGTACATTTTCAATCTTTACCAAATATTGCATAAAAGCTAAAGCACTTATTACAGCTTCTTCTGGATTCGTTCCCGAATATATTTCATCAAAAACACAAAAATGTGAATCATCGTCTGGTTCGTTATTTTCTTTTATTGTATCTATAATTTCTTTACATCTTCTTGCTTCGGCCTGAAATAAACTATCTCTTCCGGATGTATCTGGTATATTTAAATAGCAGTGAATAAATTTATATGGTTTTAAAATGGCCTCATCATAAAATCCACAACCAAATTGTTGTGATAATATAACGTTTATTAATGCTGATTTTAATACGGTTGTTTTTCCAGAAGCATTAGGTCCAGTTATTATCATTGCTTTATCCAATTTTACGTCATTTTTAACTGGATTTTTGTTTATTAATGCTGCATAATATGATTTTTTTAATATGTTGGAGTTCTTGGATTTGGTCTTGGATTTGGTGTCTTTGGTGTCTTTGGTTGTATGATTATTAAATTTGGCAAATTGTAAATTCTCCTTTTGAATATTATCTATTAAACCTTCTAAATTATCAATATATCCATTAAATCCAAATGAATACAAAAAGGATGTATTATATGTTTCATTGTAATTCAATTGATAAAAGTATTTCAACACTGTTCCTATTTCTGCCAATTTTCTAAAAGAAACTTGAAAATCAGTAATCTTCTCTAAATTATTCTTATATTCCTCCAAAATAGCCTTGTGTTTTTTCATTTCTTCAACAAAACCCGTGTATGTTTTATTTTTCAATTTTGATACCAAGGATTCTAAATTTTCCATATTAGCCAATGTATATTGTAAATAACCCTTAAACTTATTCAAATAAGTATGTATTTTTTTTATATTAAAATGAAATCGAATACATGTAAGAATATTTTGGTAAATCGAAAATAAATAAAAACCAGCGGATATTAACATGTATAATTTTTGATCTAATTTAACTTTATGAAATTGAGTAAATAGTTTTCCAATGGCATGATTCCCTGCTAATATTTTCAGTATATCAATATATTCTTTGATGGTTACTGATAAACCACGAGCTTTTATAATAAAAAAAGGTACTATCAATATGAAAATAGGGACAAACAGAGAGATAATAGGTGAAGTCATATTATAAAAACTCATCAATTGCAAAAACAATTGTGATTCATTTAAATGCAAAAAATAACTCCAATCCATGTAATTGTATTTTTCTCTAAAACCAGTGTCTAACTTAATTTCGTCCCATAATTTGACAATTTCATCATAATCCGGTTTTTCTGGAGTTTCGGTGTCAGATTCTGTTTGTTCCGATAAACATGATTTATATGATTTTAATAGATGTTGTGTATCATTCAAAAAATTCACATCATAGGAATAATAATTTGGTATTTGTTCCAATGTCTTTTTTGCTAAACAATTGGTTGGTTGAAATGTATCATATAAAATGGGACTACAGGATGCATCTGTGTCGATTGTTTTTATTAATTCTAAATCTGTTATAATATTTTCTTTCAATTCAGTTTTTTTGTCCTGATAAAAAATAGGCAATTTAAAAATTTCATTTATGTTATTAATTTTTGTCTCTTTTATATCTTCTTTTTGAGTTTCCTTTTGTCCTTCTTTGAGTGTCATATTAAACTAATATTTATTAAAAATTAGCATAATAATATATTATATTTTACGAATCCTTTTTGATTTTTTATGATTTTTGGTTTTTTGGCACCTATGGCTTTTTTTATGTTTTTTATATGATTTTTTTGTTAAAATGTTACCACCTCTATGTTTTACGTGTTTTGTTTTTGTGTGTTGTTGATTATGATGATTTTTTGTATGTTTCTCATTATGTTTCTCATTATGCTTTTCATTATGCTTTTCATTATGTTTCTCATTATTCTTCTCATCATGTTTCTCATTATGCTTTTCATTATGTTTCTCATTATTCTTCTCATCATGTTTCTCATCATGTTTCTCATTATGCTTTTCATTATGTTTCTCATTATTCTTCTCGTTATGCTTCTCATCATGCTTCTCATCATGCTTCTCATCATGCTTCTCATCATGTTCATTATTATGCTTCTCATCATCTTCATTGTGTTCTTTATCATGCTCATCATCACCATCATCACCGTCATCATCACCATCATCACCGTCATCACCGTCATCACCGTCATCACCGTCATCATCACCGTCATCATCACCACCATCATCACCTGAAGGTTGTTGTCCCATATTATTCATAATCATATTATTTATAAAGTCGTCTTCAGATTTAACTATCTTGGCTATGTTTTTATTTTCATAATTTTCAAATTCCTTTTTTGTCATTTGTTTTACTATTAATTTATTTGTTAATTCATTTGTTTTATCATTTATTACTGATTCTGCAATGTCATTGCTTTTATTTATATATCTAGGATTTTTTAATAATTTATTCAAAACAATTACATTTATCATTTCTATTAATTTTTTACATTTGTCATCATTACATAAATAATATATTTGAATGGGGTTTTTATTGTTTTTTATATTGTCTTTGTCGCTCATATTATAATATGAAAATACATTTATTTATAATATTTATTTAAATAGTTGTTCAAAATTTCCAGGCAATTCAGTAATTTGTGTGTCATAATGTTGTTCTATCTCTTTCAATTTCGAAACATCACGCCTTGTAATAAAGTTGATTCCAACACCTTTTCTTCCCCATCTACCACTTCTACCAATTCTATGTAGATAAGTATGAACACATTTTGGAATATCAAAATTAATGACAACACTAATTTGTTGAATATCAATACCTCTGGCTGTAACATTGGAAGAAATCATAACACGATATTTGCCATTTCTAAAGTCCGCAAATGCGACATCCCTTGCCGATTTATCCATATTACTATGAATACAACATACAGGAAATCCATCTTCAATCATGGCATCATGTAAATCGATTACACGTTTAATACTGTTACAGTAAATGATACACTGTGATAATGAAATATAGGAATATAAATCTTTCATAGCTAGATATTTTTGTTTGTCATCATCTACAGCTACAAAATATTGTGAAATACCCTCCAATGTCAATGCTTCTGTTTTTACAAAAATATTAACTGGATCTCTCATAAATTTACTGGTTATGTTATTAATGTATTCTGGTAAAGTTGCACTAAATAAAGCAACTTGAATATCATTGCTAAATGTTTGAAAAATATTATAGACTTGTTCTTTGAATCCTGATGATAACATTTCATCTGCTTCATCTAGTACTACTAGTTTAATATTTTTTGCTTTAATATTTCCGCGTCTAATCATATCATAAACACGACCAGGACATCCAACAATAACGTGAGGTGGCGTATTCTTTAATTTATTAGCATCTTCATCAATTGATGTTCCTCCTACTAATGTATATACTGATAGACCATTCATCATTGTACCTAAACTTGAAATTACTAGTGATATTTGTTTTGTTAATTCACGTGTAGGTGACATAATTAAAATTTGGGTTTCCATTTTGGATAAATCTACTAATGATAAAGCACCTACAGAAAATGCTGCAGTTTTTCCTGTTCCTGATTGTGCTTGTGCAATTATATCTTTCCCTTTTATAATAGGAATTATTGCTTTGGATTGAATTGGACTAGGTCTCTCGAAGCCGTAACCATAAATACCTCTCAATAAATCACTTGATATTTCTAATTCATCCCAGCTATGTATTTCGCTAAATGAATCTGTCGATTCGCAGTTGTTATCTTTTTCAGTCATTCTATATATATTTGGTCGTAGTTTTTAAATATATTTTGTTTTATGTTATTTGTATCAATTTTTTTTATAATTCGTTGTATCTATCTTTATCTTGCCGAGTTTTTCTTATAAATATGTTCTTATTTGTTCAATTCCGTCTCTCCAATCGTAATAACATATTTCAAATTTATCTGGATATGAAAAATTATAATCATAACATAATCCAATGCCATGATTTATATCAAACCCAAATTCAAAATAAAAACTCGAAGGGTGTGCGAATGTTATATATTTCATTATTTCTATTTTTTTATTTATCAATGGTGTAATTATATTATATCGCTTGTCATGTTTATGTATTATATTTACATATTTGTCTCTTCTGTATTTTATTCTGCCATCATAGTCTAGTATTATGTTTATAATATCAGTCGGAAAATGTGGATTAATATTCATATGATGGTATGATATGATAAAAAATGTTTATATTATTATATCTCAGGAATGTAATAAGTTGGAATATTTATAAAAAAAATGATATAATATATAAATTTATAAATACTATATAAAAATATATATAAATATATACATAATCATGGCACAAGTATATAAATATACAATTCATGATATAAACAATATTATATTAAATGGATTCGAATATAAATTGGATGATCAAATAGTCGAACTAATTTCAAATCTCACATCTGAAGTGGGTTCGCCTACGTATATAAAGACACCTAATTTTCAAAAACAAAATACTGAAAATGAGGATAATAAAACACAAAAATATCAGGCTAGGTCTATTTATGGACCTGGAGGAGGTGTTGGAAGCGGTGGAAGCGGTAAAACTAACAATTCTACAAAAAGACACAAAGGAATGTCAAATAAACAACATTTGGATCCTGTCAAGGACGACGATTGGGAAACCATACGTACTTTTAGTACAACAAAAATGGAACAACATGAAGGTATCGACATTTTTATAGACAATATCCGAAGTAATTTAAACAAAATGTCAATTAAAACATATGATGAAATTAATACAAATGTAATATCTAACATAGATGAACTACTAAGTCAAAATATATCTGATGAAGAAGCCAATAAAATTAGTAGTATAATATTTGATATTGTGTCATCAAACAGATTTTACTCAAAATTATATGCTAATTTATACTCTAATTTATTATCAAAATATGAATTTATTAAATTGGTTTTTAAAGAAAAAGAAGCATCCCTATGTGATGTTTTAAACAATGTTCATTATGTTTCTCCTGATGAAAACTACGATTTATTTTGTAAAATGAACAATGAAAATGAAAAACGTAAAGCATTGATATCATTCTTTATTAATTTGGTTTTATATGATGTTATTGCAATAGGTAAAATTGAAGAATTATTGATTCAACTCTTGGATAAATTAAATGTTTTAATTAAAGAAGAAAATAAAAAATTTGTAGTAGATGAATATATTGAGATTATCTTTATTCTTTACAATAAAGAATTATTCAATAATGAAAATAAAAATTTTACTGTAGATAATCACAACAAAATAGTAGAAATTATTAAACATCTAGCGGGAGTGAAAGTAAAAACATATCCAAGTTTATCCAGTAAGTCCATATTTAAATTAATGGATATTATTGAAATGTAGCGCGGTGAATTGCAAATAAAAACATTATATTTTTATGTAAGGATAAATATAAATATATAATATAAGATATAACATAATTTAATTAAATCACAAACATAGAGATGGTTTTATCAAAAATAAACAATCAAATTAGTTACCCAGAATTGAAAAAAATTCATCATGATGATAATAAAATGGAATCAGAATTATACAATATTTTTATTCACGAATTGCCGGTGGTTGTCGCTATTGGTAAAGTTAAACGTGATTTCGAATCAGAAAATATTATGTATTTCCCTATTTATTTGATAAATAAAAACAACAAAGCAATCCAAATCGGTGTTTATGAAATTGATGCAAATTACCATTTAGAATATTTAAACAAGGACCTTTATTTGGATTTAGAGAGAAATGTTGGGTTGGTACCTCTTTTGTATAAATTCGCTACAAAATCAATGATTGATAAGGAACGGTTGATTATTGAATCGGATGAAGTGGATAGTGATGCGGATGATGTAGATGATGATATAGAGGAGGGAGCTCATCATGAAAAAACGAATAAGGAACAAGAAATTAATACTGATTTGGAGAAAGAAAAAGAGTCATCTGATACAAAACAAAAACATATATCAAGTAATGTAATTACAATTCCAGAAAACAGAAAAGAGTTTTTTGTTTTGACAAAGGGAATAGAAATTCCGCCGTTATTGAAAGAAGAAACTAAGGTACTTGCCAATGATATTATTCAAAAATACCATCCTAAAACTTCTGATAATTGGATAGTTAAATACATGAAAAACAATTATTATGACATTGTTGAAAATGAAGGCGGATGTGATAGTTTTTTTTCATGTGTGCGAGATGCTTTCTCTCAAATTGCTCAACAAACATCTATTCAAAAACTGCGCAAGAAATTTGGTGATTGTATCTCGGAAGATGTTTTTCTTTTTTATAAGGATAACTATGATCGATTTTATAATACATTAAACGATACTATTAAAAACGCAAAGGATCTGAATATTGAATACGATAAAATTCGACAACAATATAACAACATCTTGGACAGAAATGAGAAAAAATTACTAACAGAAAAAGGTAAATCCGTAAAGGCTCAACATGATAAACTCATATACGAAAAAAAATATGTGTCCATGTTTTTGAAAGAATTTAAATTCATGAAAACGGTGGATAATGTGGAAAAATTCAAAAAACATTTGATGTCATGTGAATTTTGGGGAAATAAATGGGCTATACAATGGGCGATTGTACTCATGGAATACTGTTTAAATGTGAAATTCATCTTTTTTTCGAGAGAGTATTTTAAGGAAAATGATTATTCCAATATTATCCAATTGGGAATGGGAAATCATTATTTTCAATTGAAAGATGCATTAGAGAAAAAGCGTCGTTTTGAACCTGATTACTATATTATGCTTATGTTGGATCAACCAAAACAACAGTCTGGTGTAGATTATAAATTAATTAGCTATAGAAAAAAGCATATATTCACTTTTTCTGAATTACCTTATTATGTTAAAAAAAACATTATAATAAAATACAATGAAAAAAACGCTGGATTATTTTCTGTCATACCTGAATTTCATAAATTCGTAAAAACTATGAAAAACAAGGAGAAAAGTACGGGTGTTTCTGGTGAGGAACTAGAAGAATTATCAGAAACTAGTTTAAGAGGATTATATGATGACAGTATCATGTTTATTTCATTTATACATTCAAACGGAAAACCATTTCCTGGGTTAGGCATTGGAGAGAAAATAAGAATGGATATTTTGATGGATTTTGTCGATTTAGCTCTCATAGACAATTGGAGAAAGAAATTATCGAATGAATGGATTCAACCTTTTACATTGGATAATCATAAATGGAATAGTGTAGAACATTACTATCAAGCTTCCAAATTCAAACAAAACAATCCAGGTTTTTATTTGAGTTTCTCTCTAGACACTGGATCTGAACTTTCTAAAAATGTTGAAATGGCCAAGTCCGCTGGTGGAAAGACTGGTAAATGGGAGGTTGAGGACAAGGATGTGGTTTTGTTACGCGCAGAAAATATCGAGATTGATCCTGATTTTTATAAATCACGATACAATAAAGAAATATACGATGCACAATATGCGAAATTTACTCAAAATAAGGAACTGAAGGATTTGTTGATGGCTACAAAAAATGCAAAACTAATGCATTATGTCAATAATAAACCTCTGGAAGAATATAAACAGTTGATGGAGATTCGAGAGAAATTGATGGGGATGGATGGGGATGTGCGAGATCTGTGAGAATGAGCGCTAATAATATAATATTTGTTTAATATAATAGCATATATATAAAATAGTATCTATTAGTCAAAATTATGAAATTGACAAAATCAAGTGAGTTGTTATTAGGGTTTTTTAAAAATCGCAAATGTATTCCTGTTGTGCCATGTAATACCACCTCGAAAAAAATATTTCATTCTTTATATAATGATATTTGTGATGCAAATAATTATTTAGAATCTATTAAACGTGAGAGAAATGGAATGGTGTATAAGAGATCAATACGAACTATTAAATCCAGAAACGACTTGCCGAATTTTAATAATTTTCCATCTAATATATTTACAAAAGAAGTTCAACATCACATTGATATAAATATGAAATTGATATTAAAATATTCGTTGCATATGTTTAATAGAAAAATCAATATTCATTTTATTATTGAACGCGCGGGTTTGAATACGGGTGTGGAATACGAGAAATATGATAAATGCGTGAATAGTATATTGTTGTGGTCGTATATATTAAACAAGTATTCATCTATTCATTGTTCAAAAGATTGGAACATTTATCTTTATTTTACCTCACTAGAAAAGCAATTACCCAATAAAAATATTCATTTGCAAGACAACATATTAAACTACAATCATATTAATACTGGCTTTACCACCACGTGTCCTCAAATATCAGAAATTGTTATTTTTAGAAAAGAAGAATGGTTCAAAGTATTTATTCATGAAAGCTTT
>Ga0164295_10005441_pt1 | contig 10053 bp, 8 predicted proteins | sample GEODES006metaG_FD_111798 | JGI IMG/M metagenome (GOLD analysis project Ga0164295, IMG submission 111798) | Oligotrophic lake water microbial communities from Sparkling Lake, Wisconsin, USA - GEODES006 metaG | ecosystem: Environmental > Aquatic > Freshwater > Lake | place: USA: Sparkling Lake... | reverse complement strand
TGACCGCACCCACCGCGGCAGTCGTGGCCGCGGCCGCCGCCGTGGGGCTTGGCGTGCGTTTTCTCCTGGATGGCTTTTCGTGGCAGCCGGCGCGGCTGGCGCTCGACTATCGCCGGATCGATCCCATCGCTGGGCTGGCCCGCATCTTCTCGTGGCGGTCGCTCGCTGGGGCTTTCGGCGGTGGCACGGCCCTGGCAGCGCTTGCGATGGCCGCGGTGTTCGCGATCGGCCCGGTGGCGTTGTCGTCGAGCCGTGGTCCCACCGAACACCTCGCGATCGCGGCGGCCGCCTGGCGGTCGGCGGTCTGGCTGTTCGCGGCGGCGGCGGTGGTGGCGGGATGCCGCTGGCTCTTCGCACGGCGGCGGTTTGAACGGCAGATCCGGATGACGCCCGAGGAGTTCGCCGAGGAAACGCGGAGTGCTCAGGCCGACCCCAAGATCAAGCTCCTGCAGCGGCAGAAGCCGCGGCAGCCCGCCGCGTGAGCGACCGTCGCGAGAGCTAGCGTGTGGAGCCGGCCGTTTTCGTCGCGATCCGGCCGGGACGTGGCGTGGCGGTGAGCACGGTGTGCATGGCGGAACCAAGATCGGCGACGGCCGCCGAGCCGGTGGCTCGAAACTGTTCCGCGCGATTGGCATCGAGCAGAATCACGGTCGGAAACGCCCGGACTTCGAACTCGCGGCAGGTTGCCGCGTGCCGGTCAGCGTCGATCGTCACGCAGACAAACCGTCGCGACTGCTCCATCACCCGCGGGTCGGCGACCACCGCCTGAACCAGTTCACCGCTCCACCGACACCAGGCGGCCCGGAACATGATGAGCATCGGCAAGCTTGCATCGGTGGCCCGCTTGGATCCGGCCTCAAAGCCATCAACGTAGTCGATGACCGAGGTGCCGGCCACGGTGGCGGAGTCGCCGCCGATCAGGTCCCGCCCACCGGATCCCGCGGCGGCGGCCGACCACCAGCGGGCATCGCCTCCGGTCACCGCCTGTTCGTCGCGCACGCTGCAGCCGCCGGCCGCGGCCAGGGCGGTCACGACGAGGAGGGCGACGATGGTGGCGGGATGCGGGAGCACGGGCAGATTCCTTGGAGCGGGGGTGGTAGGTGGGCGACGGTCCGGCCACAAGGTGTGTTTCGGCAGGCTCGGTAGGCTCGGCAGGGGTGGCGAGCGGCGGTGATCCGGTTGCCGCAGAACCACCCTGTTGCGGGTCGGGGCGGATCGGTACTGTCGCCGCGAGGATCCCAGTCGGTTTTTTCGTGACCTTGCTCCCGATCCCCACCGCCGTTGGCCTGGTCGCCGCGATGCTCATCGCGACGTGCGGATCGGGGTGCAGGCTCGTCCAGCGGAGTGGGCCCGTGGCTCCCGAGGTCGCCGAGGCCAGGCGGTTGTGCAACGAAGGGCTGTCGGCCGCCGACCGCAGCGACCTGGTGCGGGCCGAAGGGCTGCTCGAGCGGGCGGTGAAGAGTTGCCCGCTCGACATCGATGCCCGGCGGCACTACGCCGAGGTGCTCTGGAAGCGGGGAGAGCGGATGGAAGCCGTCACGCAGATCGGCGAAGCGCTCAAACTCTCGCCGGGCGATGCGGCGCTCTGCGTGCAGGGCGGGGGCATGTATCTCGAGATGGGGCTGTTCGACGACGCGGAGCGACTGGCCCGGGAGGCGGTGCGGGTCGCGCCGGGATCGGCTGACGCCTGGCATCTGCGGGGCCAGGTTTCCCTTGCCAGGGGCCAGCCCGACCCGGCGCTCGCCGATTTCCACCGGGCGCTCGCCATCGATGCCAGCGACCGTGGCGTGCTGCTCGACACCGCCGAGGCCTACCGGCGGCTCAACAAGCCGCAGCGGGCACTCGCAACACTCGCCATCCTCGGCGAGACGTACGGCCCCAACCAGACGCCGTCGAGCGTGATGGTGATGGAGGCGCTCGCCCAAGAGGCGCTCGGGCGGCCGGCCGACGCGATCGACAGCTACAAGGCGGCGATCGCCATGGGCACCGCGCCGGCCGACGCAGCCACGAGGCTCGCGGTGCTCGAACGCGAAACCCAGACAGCCACCGCCCCCACCGCACCCACCCGCCGCTAGCAAGCTGGTGGGCTCACTCGCCGGTGGTCGTCCGCCCGGTGAGCAGGTCAAAGGCGGCGATGGAGGGCACGAGGAGGGCGAGCGTGCCAAACCCGTAGGCAGCGACCACGACCAGGAAGACCTGCAGGCTGCTGCCCTGGAGAAACCCGGTGATCGCGACGAACGTCAGCGCGGGCAGCAGTGCCGAGGTCCAGCCCACGGCCGGCGAGGGATTCCGCGCCGACAGTGCTGCATAGAGTCCGATGGCGCCCCCCACGATCGCGGCCAGAAACGGGGCAAGCTGAAGCTCGAAACTGCCGCCGAACGCCACCATGATCCGCATCGCGGTGGCCACGCCGACGAACAGGAAGGCCACGATGCCCAGGGCCACGGCGATCGCCCGGCGGGAGGTCGTGTGCGACAGGCCCGCGTAGACGCCGAGCACGGCGACGAAAAAGATGAGCACCGCGAGGCCGAGGGCCAGGTAGCCGCCGTGCTCGGGCGTGGCCAGGCCCAGGGGCACCAGGGCCAGGCAGAGCACCAGCGGCAGCGCCACCATTTCCGCGGCCGATCCGAGCACCCCGAGCAGCTTTCCCCAGACGAACTCCTTGGGCTCCAGGTCGCTGACGAGGAGCAGATCGAAGGTGCCGCGGTCGCGCTCGGTGGTGACGCTCGTGACCGCCAAAGCCGTGATGGCCAGCAGGCTCGCCACCACCATGGGCACCACCGCGATGGCCACGGCCGCGCGGTCGGGCCGGGGCGATCGGGCCTGCGCCACGACGGCGGCGACAGCGGCGACGAACAGGAGGAGCCAGGCCACCCGCACCACGATCATCGCCCGGCCGTGGGCCCGCGTCCGGAGTTCGCGCCAGAGCACGGGGTTGCTCCAGACCGGCCGCGATGTCCGCCGCGCGGTGGCCGAGCCGGCCTCCCCCTCGGCCCGCGGCCGCAGGTGCACCACCGTGTTCCAGGCCCGAGCCCGCGCGATCGCCCATCCAGTCGCGACCGCGACGAGGCCGGCACAGCAGCCGAGGAAAGGGGGAAGGGTACCGCCACCCGTGGGCGACACCGATGAGAAGAGCGCGCGTGCCGGCGACACCATGGCGGCCACCTCCTGGCCCCATGCCACGGCCGCAGCCTCTCCGGCGGCCAGCCAGGCGACGAGCAGGAAGGCGGTGATCGCGAGCGCCTGGAACGTGGTGTCGCGCCAGAAGGCGACGGCGTTAGCGATACTTGCCGCGGCTGCGGCCGCAGCCGCCGTGACCACGAACATCCGAACGATCTGCACGGGCGTGATCCCACCGAAGACCGTGGCCAGCGTGAAGACAGGCACCGCGGCCAGCAGCAGCAGTCCGGTGCGGAGCAGGCTGCCCGACAGTTTCCCGAGCACAAGTTGCGCGTCGCCCAGACGGCTGACGAGCAGGAGTTCCATGGTCTTGCGGTCCTTCTCGACGCCCACCGCCACCACGCTGGCGAGGGCCGCTGACATCATTGCGAGTGCCAGTTGGAGCGGGCCCAGAATCCGCATCAGCGTGCCGCCGAAGCGGGCCGCGTCACCGACGGTGGCGATGGCCTGCGTGCCGGTGACCAGGAGCCAGCAGGTGGCGATGATCCCCAGGAGTGTCCCCGCATACACCGCTCTGGCCACGTAGAGGCCGCGGGCCCTGGGGGCGACCAGCACTTCCCGCTCGCAGACGGCTCCCAGAAACATCGCGTGCCCGCCGTTTCAGCCGGCCATTGGAAAAGGGGAATCTCAGGCGATAGAGTACCGGATCGTGAGGGATACGGGTCTTCCTTTCAGATCGAGCGTTTTTTAAAAACTCTTTTGAGGAGCGTCTGAGCATGGATTACGGCTTCAGGTTCCAGTTCCGCCATCTGATGATGGTCACCGTGGCCGCGGCGCTGTCAGGCAGTGCCGTGTCGGCCCAGGCCCAGGTAACCGCTCAGGCCCTTGTGGGCAGTGCGGTTTCCGACGACAGCATGGACAAAGAGATCAACAATGCCATCGCGCGGTTCCGCGATCGCGACATCGACGGCTGCCGGGCGATCCTCGAGCGTGCCAAGAGCAACAATCCGAAGCTTCCTCCCCCGGGCGTGATGATGGCCACGCTCTGGCTGGCGGTGAACCAACTCCCCCAGGCTCGCGAAGAACTCGAGAACGCGGCGGTGAAGTCCCCGGCCGATCCCGAGTCGTACCTCAAACTCGGCGACCTCGCGTTTGGCGAGGGCCGGATCACCGACTCGGCGGTGCTGTTCGACAAGGCTTCGGCGCTGACCGCCGCCTTCACCGAGAATCCGAAGCGGAAGCGGGATTTCGACATCCGCTGCGAGGCGGGCACGGCCGCCGTGGCCGAGCGACGTCGGCAGTGGGATGTGGCGCAGAAAAACCTCGCCAAGTGGATCGAGCTCGATCCCGACAATGCCGGCTCGCGGCTCCGGATGGGCAACGTGCTCTTCCAACTCGGCAAGGAGACCGAGGCACTCGAGCAGTTTCGCGAGGCCAAGAAGATCGACAAGAACGCGCCGCTGCCGGAGCTGGCCATGGCCCAGCGGAACGACGAGGCAAAGAAGCGTGACGCTGCGAAGAAGTGGATCCAAGACGCGATCAAGGCCGCCCCGAGCGATTCGGCGGTGCAGCTATTTGCAGCTCGCTGGTACCTGCAGCAGAACGAGCTCGAGGCCGCGAAGACTGCGGCCGACACGGCGATCAAACTCGACGCCAAGAACCTGGAGGCCAAGTTCGTCCGAGGTCTCGTGGCCCGCGTGGGCCGCGACTACACCACGGCGGAGAAGTTCCTCAATGAGGCCCATTTCCAGTCGCCGGGCAACTTCGACGTCAGCAACTCGCTGGCGCTGATCCTGATCGAGAGTGAGAACGACGACGACCGTCGCCGGGCGCTCGAGCTGGCCGATACCAACGTCGCGAAGTACCGGGAAAACACCCCCCAGCAGATCCCGGCCGTGACCACCCTGGCCTGGGTGTTCTACAAGCTCGGCCGTCGTGAGGATGCCGAGCGGATCCTGGAGCAGGTGCGGCGGAGCAACGCGCTCTCCTCTGACGGCGCGTATTACGTGGCCACGATCCTCACGGATCGCGGCGAGAAGGATCTGGCCCGAAAGATCCTCGACGAGGTGCTCGCCAACGAGCCGATGTTCGCCACGCGGTCCGACGCCGTCGACCTGCTGGCGAAGCTCAAGAAGGAAGCGGGCGAGCCGCCCGCTGAGAAAAAGTAAGCGGCAGCCCGCGGGGGCGACTCCGCGTCGTGCGGGTCGGCCGGGTGGCGAATCAGTTCGCCGCCGGCTGACCCGTCGCCGGCCGTGGAGCAGGAACCGTTTCGATGGCGACCGGCGGCGGCATCGTGGGCGTTGGCATGGAACGGATGGTGACGCCACCGACCGGCGTGCCGGGCTCGACGCCTACCGACTGCCGCGGGCGTGTCGCCTTCCGGCGGGCGCGGATCCGATCGCTCCGCAGTGGGATGCCAGGATAGGCCTCGATCGGCACTTCCAGACTCGGCAGGCCGATGCGGCTACCGTCTCCGAAGTAGGTGAACATCTCGATCGCTGGCAACTCGGCGGCCCAGGCGACGAGCGCGGCGGTAAGAGCCGCGGTGGCAAACCTCGTGCGGCGCATGGGTGGGATGCTTTCTGGGGGCCCGTCTTCGGGGGGCGATGGAGCCGGAAATCACCGGCGCCTTGGGAAGGATCGGCCCGCGATGGCCGCGACGTGCACCCCTCCCGCCGCAGGCTTCCCATTCGTCACGACCCCACCCAGGCCGCAGCAGGGTAGTCTGACCGGCATGCCCGCCGCCGTTGATTTCCCGCTGGTCTCTTGCGTTGCCGCGCTCGTGGCCGCGGCTGCCGCCTGCCTCGGAGCCTTTCTCGTGCGGGGCTCGACGGCGGTGCCTGCGGCGGCATGGGCCTGCGCGGCGGCGCTGGCTCTGGCCGCCGAGTCGGCAGGCCGGGCAACTGGCGGGCTCACCGAGCCGGCCGCATTCGCCGCGGCTCGGCTGGGCGTCGTGGCACTCTCGATGTGCCCGACCATGTCCCTGCTCGGGGCAAAGCGGCCGCAGCACGGCGTGTGGCAGTTCATCGTGGCATCGCTGGCGGGCATCCTGGCACTGCCGGCGGTGTCGGCCTTGCTCGTGCGGCCTGGCTCCATGCCCGACGTGCATCCCCTGCAACAGTGGTTCATGCCGCTGCTCGCGGCGGTGGGCTGGATGAACTTCGCCGCCACGCGTCACGGCCTCGCGGCCGCGATCGTGACGAGCGGCCAACTCCTGCTGCTCCGGCCGTTTCTGCCTTTTGCTGGCGAACTCGACCTCGGCCGGATCGCCACGACCGATGCCATCGGTGCGGTCCTGCTGGCCGTGGGATCGGTCGCGGCTGTGGTGCAGTCGGCGGTCTGGCCCGTTGGTGGCCGGCGAGTGAGCCATGAGCGAGGGAATGACGCGCGGCTGGTGGCCGCCGTCGAACTGCCCTTCCTCGCACTCCGCGAGACGCTGGGCGCGGCCTGGACGCTGCGGATCGCGGAGCGGTTCAACGCCACGGCCGCGGCCCGTGGATGGCCGTGTCGGCTGCGGTTTGGCGGCCTCGAGGTGGGCGGCGATGCCGGAGAGCGACCCTGGCAGGCCGACGCGATCCGCACGGCGCGGGCGCTGGTGCGACGGTTCGCCTCGGACGACTGGCTCCGACGCCACGGCGGCGAGGCGAAAAACCCCTGAAACACGAGGCTGCGAGTGACTTCCCACCTCGGCGGGTGATAGACTTCGAACCTTTCGGGCATGGCGGCCGTACGGTCGTCGTCCCTCGTTCCTCTCGCGTTTTCCTTTCCTGGAGTTCCGTCCCATGCCCGAAGAGATCCAGTCCGCACAGCCCATGCCCGTCCCCGTCGACGAGTCGCACATCCTCGCCACCTACGCCAACTTCTGCCGCGTGACCGGCACGCCCGAGGAGCTCATCGTCGACTTCGGGCTCAACAAGCAGGTGGGGGGCACGTCGCCCGAGACGATCCAGCTCACGCAGCGGATCATCGTCAACTTCTTCACGGCCAAGCGGCTCGCGTATGCGTTGCAAATGGCGGTCGTCCGGCACGAGCAGGCCTTCGGCCCTCTCGAGACCGACGTGCAGAAGCGGGTCGTGCACCAGCAGTCGGCCAAGGCCTGACCGTCGGATGATGGGCCGGCGGCGAGGTGGGCTCAGCCACCGCCGCCGTGCCCGTCACACCCAAGCGACGGCGGAAGATATTATCCATGAGCAGCTACGACGAATCCGAGGAGTTTGAGCGAGCAAGGCGGGAAATTCACGAGTTTCTCACCAAGCTCGAGCAGATGGCCCACCGCGAGGTGGCGCCGGCTGAGTTTTTCGGGTTCATTCGCGACGGTGTGCACCGGCTGATGGAGTCGGTGGCCGAGGTGATTTGGCTGGTCGGCGATGGCGGGCAGGTGGAGCCGATCTGCCATGCCGGCATCGATCTGACCGGCGTATCGGCCACGCCGGAAGATACTGAAGCCCACAACACGCTCGTCACGGGCCTCTTCGGCAGCGGTGCCGGCATGCTGGTGGCTCCGGGTGCGTCGGTGAACGGGCCCGATGGAATGGCCCTGGCGGCGAATCGCACGCCGCTGCTGGTGATCGCGGCCCCGATCGACTGCGCGTCTGGCCGGGCGGGCCTGATCGAACTCTTCCACCAGCCAAACCAAGACGACGTTCAGCGGGGCTATCTGCGGTTTTCGGAGCAGGTGGCCGGCCTCGCGGCCATCTACCTCGACCGGCAGCGAAACAACCAGCAGGTGGCGGCCCAGCGGCAGCAGCTCGTCGAGAGTGATGTTCAGCAGGCTGCACTGTCGCAGGTGGAGCGGTTTAGCCGGGCCGTGCACGAGTCGCTCGATCCCGTGGCCACGGCGTTTGTGCTGGCCAACGAGGCCCGCAGGATCATCGGCTGCGATCGGGTAAGCGTGCTGGTGAAGCGTGGCCGCATTCTGCGGCTGGAGGCCGTGAGCGGTCAGGAATCGGTGGAGCGGCGAGCTTCGGCCGTGCAGGCCATCGAGGGGCTGACCCGGGTTGTCGCCAAGGCAGGCGACCCACTCTGGCACCCGGATGCCAACGTCGAGGTGCTGCCTCAGATCGAACAGGAACTCGAAAACTACATCGACGAATCGCATGCGACGGCCCTGGCGATCATTCCACTGGAGAAGCCCCGGCCTACGGCCGTGGTGAAGCCCGGTGGCGTCGACGCCGTGGCGGTGGCGAAGGCCGAGGCCGCGCCGGCCTCCACGCCCGAGCCGATCGGGGCGCTGGTGGCGGAGTGGTTTTCCTCAAACGCGTTCGATAGCACCAAGCGGGCCCGGGTGGAGCTGGTCGCCGAGCACGGGAGAGTGGCACTGGCCAACGCGCTGGCGCACACGAGTCTGCCGCTCTATCCACTGCTCAATCTGCTCGGCAAATCCCGGGCGCTGACCACCGCCCGCAACCTGCCCAAGACGGTGCTCGCGGTGCTCGCAACGCTCGCCGCTCTGGCGACGCTGGCGTTCGTGCCCGCGGAGCTGCGGCTCGAGGGCAAGGGCACGCTTGAGCCGGTGCACCGCCGGGAGGTGTTTGCCCAGATCGACGGCGTCGTGGAAAAAGTTGAAGCCGGTGTGGAGGGAGGCGCCGAGGTGGCGGTGGGCCAACTCCTGGCGTCACTCCGCAACCGGGATCTCGAGGTGGCGATCGCCGACGTGCTCGGCCGGAAGGCCTCCACGGAAGAGCAGCTGGTGTCGGCCCGGCGGTCGCTGCTAGAGGACGACAAGATCTCGGCCGATGAGAAGCTGCGGCTGGCGGGCCGACGGGCGCAGTTGGAACGCGAGGTGGAGAGCCTCGACGCTCAGCTCAAGCTCTACGCGGAGAAAAAGAAGGAACTTGACGTCCGCAGCCCCATCGCGGGCGTGATCGTCACCTGGCAGGTCCGCGACCTGCTCCTGCTGCGGCCGGTGGAGAAAGGGCAGGTGCTGATGAGCGTGGCCGACAAGACGGGCCCCTGGGAGCTGGAGATCAAGATGCCGGACGACCGCCTCGGCCATATCAACCGCGCCGCCGCGGAGGCCCGGCAGGCGGGGCGGGAGCTCGAGGTCGATTACATCCTCGCCACCGATCCCGGCACTCGCCACTACGGCACCGTCAAGGAGATTCACGAGCAGGCCGAGGTTCGCGGCGAAGACGGAAACACCGTGCTGGTGAGGGTCACGATCGATCCGTCGCGCCATGAAAAGGAAGAACTTGGTGCGGGGGCGAGCGTGACGGCCCGAATTGCCTGCGGGAAGCGGTCGTTGGGCTATGTCTGGTTCCACGACGTGCTGGCGTTCATCCAGACACAGGTTCTGTTCAGGCTGTGGTGAGCCGTCCTCCGAGGCGGGAAAGGGAGCTGCCGATGATGAAGTGCATGTCGATGATGGCGTCGTTCGCCTGCGGGCTTGCCGCCGGCACGCTCTGTGCGGCGGAGCCCGGTCCGGTGCTCGAACGTTGTCTCGTGTCGCTCGTCGACGACGCCAAGCTGTCGGCCGGCGAGGCCGGGCTGCTCGTGGAGATGGCCGTCAAGCCGGGCGATCGCGTGACCACAGGCCAGGTGTTGGTCCGGATCGACGACGACCAGCCCCAGATGGCGAAGCTCCGGGCCAAGGCCGAACACGACCAGGCGGTGGCCAAGGCGGCCAGCGATGTCGATGTGCGGTATTCGCAGAAGGCGCAGGCCGTGGCCCAGAAGGCTTCCGAGAAGGCCGAGCAGTCTCACAAGGCGGTGCAGGGCTCCGTGACCGACGTGGAGCGGGACCGCCTCCGGCTCGAGTGGGAGAAGAGCGGCCTGCAGATCGAGCAGGCCCAGCTCGAGCGGCAACTGGCCGATCTTGCCGCGAAGGTGAAGGAGGCCGAGGTGGAGACGGCCGAGATCGAGATCCGCCGCCGGCTCATCAGCTCGTCGCTCGACGGCGAGGTGGTGGACGTGCAGGGGCACCAGGGCGAGTGG
>Ga0164295_10005439_pt1 | contig 10054 bp, 8 predicted proteins | sample GEODES006metaG_FD_111798 | JGI IMG/M metagenome (GOLD analysis project Ga0164295, IMG submission 111798) | Oligotrophic lake water microbial communities from Sparkling Lake, Wisconsin, USA - GEODES006 metaG | ecosystem: Environmental > Aquatic > Freshwater > Lake | place: USA: Sparkling Lake... | reverse complement strand
TATGATGATGTTAGAGCATTACAAAGTAGAGACTAAAGGTAAACATGCAGTAGTGATTGGAAGAAGTAATATTGTAGGCAGACCGATCAGTATTTTATTAAATAGAAATACCTATCCAGGAAATTGTACGGTTACTGTTTGCCATAGCCATACACCCAATCTCAAAGAAATTTGCTTACAAGCTGATATTATTGTTGCGGCTTTGGGCAGACCAGGATTTTTAACTGCTGATATGGTGAAAGAAAATGCGGTGGTGGTAGATGTAGGCATTACCCGAGTTGCTGATGCTACCAAAAAAAGTGGCTTTGCCATTAAAGGAGATGTAGATTATGCAAACGTAGCGCCAAAATGTAGTTACATAACCCCTGTACCAGGTGGAGTTGGGCTGATGACCATTGCTGCATTAATGATGAATACCTATAATGCATGTGTTGCAAAAAATAAATAATCACCCACATTCGATAAAAAATTTCACTCACTTAATTTAATTGATTGAATAAAATTTAATTAATTAAATTTCTAAGTCCCCAAAATCAACAGAATATTTTTTCGCTATACAAATGAATCAAAAAGAAAACATCCCTTCTCAATCACTCCCAGTAATGGAACACTTTTACACTATTCAAGGTGAAGGTTTCCACCAAGGACGAGCTGCTTATTTTGTTAGACTAGGCGGTTGTGATGTAGGCTGTGTATGGTGTGATGTAAAAGATAGTTGGGATGCAGATGCACATCCAAAAAAAACAGTCGATGAAATTGTATCCCTTGTTTCACAAAATGCCGCCTCTATTTCGAATGGCAAATCAGGAGGCCTCGTAGTAATTACAGGCGGCGAACCTTTGATGCATGATCTTACACAATTAACCCTAGCGCTAAAAGAAAAAGGATTTGAAACCAATATCGAAACCTCTGGTGCACATCCACTAAGCGGAACATGGGATTGGATTTGCTTATCTCCGAAAAAATTTAAATCTCCCATACCAGCAGTCGTTCCTTTTGCCAATGAATTGAAAGTAGTAGTTTTTAATGAATCAGATTTTAAGTGGGCAGAACAATACGCTTCACAAGTTTCACCCCGATGCAAACTTTATTTGCAACCAGAATGGGACAAGGCTTCTAGCATTACACCCTCAATCATTGAGTATATTAAAGAGCATCCTCAGTGGGAGCTTTCGTTGCAGATTCATAAATATATTAATGTGCCATAAATTGGTTTGGAAGGGTTAATATCCTCCTGGGGCGGACTGAGTTCAAATCCAAGTTTCAATAAATGAAAATCAATGACTTAGGTTAATTCGAAGGTAATTTTTACTTTCTGCGTTAGGACTGCATGAGGTTGGTATCATTATTTAATTGTTAATAATATAAATTTTCTAGGGAGTTAAATTATATTTTTTAATATCAATTTGATACTTATATTTACTAAAATATATAAAATGGTACAAAATAACAATCTAACCATCTTTAATCTTAACACCAAGTTATTTACAAATTGTATTGAAGGAATAACTGAAGAGCAATCGAATGCTACCATTTCTACAGATACAAATAGTATTAAATGGGTAGCTGCACATATCATTTGGGCTAGATATAATGCAAGCAATATAATGGGAAATCCACCAGCTAATAATCCCTATATTGGTCTTTTTGAAGATTTTAGACCTACCAATAAAGAGGATGATTATAAAACCTTAGCTGAAATTAAAGAAGAATGGAAAAAAGCTTCGGATCTTTTACAAAACAGTTTTTCAAAAATTGAACCTGATTTTTGGGAAAAAGAAGCACCCATGAAATTTCCTTTACTAGGCGACGATTCAAATGCTGGTTTAATTACTTTTTTTGCTCAACACGAAAGTTTTCATTTAGGACAATTAGCAATTTTGAAAAAAGCAATTGTTGGCATTTCAATGAAATATCAGTAAAACTATATTTTAAATTCCTTAGATGAAGGTTTTTACAATATTGGTTACTGGTTGGAAAAAAATTAGATTTTATGTTCCAATGGCAAAAAATTGGAAGCAATTTAAATTATCTGCCACTAAATAGAATTACCTCAAATCCTTCCATATTTGATTAGATTGAAATAAAATTCTCTCTAAAATGCCTCCCGAATTTTCGAGGAGGCATTTTTATTACTAATTGGTTTTATCGAATACAGTCTCCCAATTACGCTCTTCTCCTAATATGTTTGATTTTGCTTTGGTCTGAACATTAATAGACTTGCCGCCATTACTCAATTTCCAAACCTCTTTTACGTAAACCAATGCTTGCTCCTGAACATTCACATTGTTTGGATTGGGAACCATCAAGTTTACGATTGAGTTAATAATCATAGTTTGTCCATCAGCTGAAAAATTTACGGTAAACTTCTTTCCTCTTTCCGGGCCATAACTAACTTTTGTTTCTTTACCATCGAAGGCCAGTTTCTCCAGACTTGGAGCCTGCGCTAAGCCGGGCGAAGGGTTGGGGATTTCTATGGTTAGAAAATCTGCCCGTTCTGCTATCTTCATTGTTTTAGAAAGCATACGATCACCTTCGTCATATGAGCATACAATATTTCCACCCATACTGATCGATTCTTTGGATTTCCATTCGCCAGAAAAGTTAGCACGATGAGTATTATTTTTTTGCTGAGCTTGTACGGAAAAATTAATTAGTCCTGTTACCATAATAATCAACCAGGTCAAAACAAATTTTATATTTTTCATGATTTTATTTTTAATACGTCTTTTATGTCTTAGTTAAAGGTATAGAAAACTTAATTACTTTTTATCATATAAAAAAACTGCTGGAGGAAAACACACCCCTGAAATCTCGCCAAATCAGGTCATTCCAATCCTTTGAAATGTGATATCTTACCATTCGATTCCTTATTTATTTTTCACAAAAAATCTTCAGCGACCTATTACCAAAATAATTCAACACTTTAACAGTCCATTTATACAAATAAAACCATTTAGCTTTATCTTCAACCTTGGATTGATAATCAATGGTAATTCATCATCAAATGCTTCAAAAAAATAGTCTACTTTTTATATTACTAACTATCCCCTTCTTTGGTTTTACGCAATGGTACAATCCCGATAAGGTCAATAAAAAGGCAGGAGCACTTTATGCGAAAGCTTATGAAGAAGCTCAGGATCAAAAATATGAATCCTCCATTGCAAAAATTACTCAGTCAATTAAAATAGAGCCAAAATTTGTAGATGCTTATTTATCTAGAGCAGGTATTTATGCCAATCTTAAAAAATATGACTCTTCGGTCATTGATTTTGAAAAAGGTTTTCAGCTAGACTCTATTTATTCTATCAACTACTTACTTCCTTATTCCATTTCACTTGCAGGACTAGGTCGTTTTCAAAATGCCCTCGATGCTATCAACCGATTTTTACAAACCGAAGGACTTAATTCACAAAGTATGAGAGCAGCAAAGTATCGCAAAGGCGTATACGAATTTGCAGTTGCTTTCGAAATTAAACACCCTACCAACGGATATGTATTTGCTCCAAAAAATTTAGGAGACTCCATCAATTCAGCTGCTTTAGAATATTTTCCTTCTTCAACGATTGATGGAAAAAAACTCATTTTTACTCGCCGTATTGCTGGCGATGAAGATTTTTACGAATCTAATTTTTCAAACAATCAATGGAGTAAAGCCCAGCCATTAGAAGGAAAAGTTAACACCTTGCAAAATGAAGGAGCACAAAATATTTCTCAGGATGGAACCTGCATCGTTTTTACAGGATGTAATTATCCAGAAGGATTTGGAAGCTGTGATCTCTATATTTCTTTCAAAACAAAACAAGGATGGAGTGAAGCAGAAAATCTTGGACCACTGGTAAACACTGATTACTGGGAATCTTCTCCCTCCCTTTCACCAGATAAACAACATATTTATTTTAGCAGCAGCCGACCCGATAGTTATGGTGGCAAAGATATCTGGGTTACTCACCGAAATATTAAAGGAAAATGGAGTAGGCCTGAAAACCTCGGACCTGAAGTAAATACAAGTGGAGACGAAAGCTGTGCTTTTATGTATGCCGATAATCAAACACTTTTTTTTAATAGCACAGGTCATTTGGGTTATGGACAAGCAGATTTATTTTTTTCAAAAAAGCAAAAGGATAGTACTTGGAGCATACCTGAAAACCTTGGATATCCAATCAACACGATTGATGAGGAAGGATCACTCATTGTAGCAGCTGATGGTAAAACTGCTTATTATGCAAGCGACAGAGGTGATAGCAAAGCTAGATTAGATCTATTTAGTTTTCAATTAAGAAAGGATCTACAACCTCCAAAAATTTTATGGATAAAAGGACAGGTATTTGATGCCAAAGATAAAAATGGCCTTCCCTCTTCAGTTGAATTATCAGATGTTTCTAGTGGGCAATTAATTAGTAAAGTGCAAACGGATGAAATGGGAAATTTTTTAACAACCCTAACCGTAGGTAAAAAATATGCATTTAGTGTAAATAGAAAGGGCTATCTTTTTTATTCAGAAAACTATAATTTAAGCGACCAATCAATCGATTCAATTTTTACTGCCGATATTCCACTGCAACCCATTGAATCCGGTGCTGCAATCGTTTTAAAAAACATTTTTTTCGATTCTAAAAAAGCTGATTTAAAACCAGAATCGACTACCGAATTAAATAAAGTAATACAATTACTAAAAGATAATCCTCAATTAAAAATATTAATTACAGGCCACACCGATAATGTCGGTAAAGCTGCCGATAATTTAATTCTTTCTAACAGCAGAGCAGAGGCAGTCATTTATTATATCCTTGGCACTAAACTTTTTTCAAAAGATAGATTACAATTTAAAGGTATGGGATCTAGCCAACCAATTGCTGATAATGAAACAGAGACTGGAAGGGCTTCCAATAGAAGAACAGAAATGACCATTATTAGCAATAGCCCCATCCCTAAATAGTCTTTGGCCTCCAAGATAAGAGTAGTTTATTTATTAAATAATTTTTATATTTGATATCACCTACCCTACTTCATCGATGACAAATGAATTGCAATACCAAATTGCACTAACCCTAATTCCAAATATCGGAGATGTACACGCCAAAGCGCTGGTTAACCGATTTGGAAACGCAGCATCCATTTTTACAGCAAATAAAAAAGAGCTCGAAAATATGGAAGGGATCGGTTCTATAAGAGCAGACTGTATAAAAAAATTTAACAATTTTCAACGCTGCGAAGATGAAATAAAATTTATTGAAAAGTATAAAATCACTCCCCTCTTTTTAACAGATAAAAATTATCCTCAAAGACTACTTCATTGTTATGATAGTCCAACCTTACTTTACTACCGAGGCAATGCAAACCTTAATCATTCAAAAATTATTTCCATTGTAGGCACCCGTAATTATTCTGAATATGGAAAATTGATCACTGAAAAATTAATTGCAGAATTAGAACAAGAGAATATTTTGATAGTGAGTGGTTTAGCATTTGGCATCGACACAATAGCACACAAAGCAGCACTTAAAAACAACTTGCTTACATTGGGCGTTCTTGCACATGGGCTCGACAGAATTTATCCTATACAAAACAAAACACTTGCAAAACAACTAATAACTAAGGGAGGATTGCTCACTGAATTTATGAGTGATACGATTCCTGACAAACAAAATTTTCCTAAAAGAAATAGAATAGTAGCTGGAATATGTGATGCTGTTTTGGTAATTGAAAGCGGTATAAAAGGTGGATCATTGATTACGGCAGAATTGGCCAACAGTTATAATAAAGATGTGTTTGCTATTCCTGGAAGGTTAACTGATACCAAAAGTGATGGATGTAACCACCTAATTAAAACCAATAGAGCTTCCTTATTAACCAGTGCTACTGACCTACTAGAAATTATGAATTGGACTGATAGCAAAAAAATATCCAAAAAAAAACAGCCTGAACTTTTTATTGAATTAACCGACAATGAAAAAATAATTTTTGCCCTTCTACAAAAACAGGAGAGTATCCAAATCGACCAATTACATTTCAAATCGGGTCTTAGTTGTGGCCTGGTAGCTGAAGCATTACTTTCATTAGAGATGCAAGGAATCATCTTGAGCATACCGGGTAAGGTTTTCAAACTCGCCTAGAATCAATTTATTAAGAACACAATGGTAAAATTTTTAAAATTGCCCTATTTATTGCAAACATGACCTAACCATCCTAATAAAATACCCTACCAAATGGATTTTATCAGTTTTTGGGTACAAATAAATTTTCTTTTATCTTTGCCTATGGCAACAATAAATAACTCCCCAGCTAAAAGCAAATCCAACAGATTTTTCGGTGAAGGTCTCACTTTCGATGATGTATTGCTAATGCCCGCATACTCACAAGTACTCCCCCGTGAAGTAAATATCAATACCCAACTTACCAAAAGCATTACGCTGCATGTACCCATGTTGAGTGCTGCAATGGATACGGTTACAGAAGCACAACTGGCAATCGCATTGGCAAGAGAAGGCGGATTAGGCATTCTTCATAAAAACATGAGCATTGGTCAACAGTCTGACCAAGTGAGAAAAGTAAAGAGAAGTGAAAATGGATTGATATTAGATCCTGTTACTCTTTCACCAGATGCCACAATCGGTGAAGCAATCCGTATGATGCGAGAAAATAAGATTGGAGGTATTCCTATCGTAAATAAAAGCAATCAATTGGTAGGTATTTTAACGAACAGGGACATACGCTTGGAAACAAACTTCAAAGAAAAAGTAAGTTCGGTAATGACGAAAGAAAATCTCATTACTGCACCTGAAGGAACCAATTTAAAAAAAGCAGAACTAATCTTCAAGAAAAATAAAATTGAAAAATTACCTGTAGTAAATAAATTAGGCGAACTAATTGGCTTGATTACTTTCAGTGACATTTTAAAATTAAAATCTCACCCCCATGCAGTAAAAGATTCATTTGGAAGATTGCTCGTTGGCGCTGGAGTTGGTATTACCAAAGATATCCTTGACAGGGTTGCAGCCCTTCATCATGCAGGCGTTGACGTTATTTGTTTAGATAGCGCGCATGGACATACCAAAGGCGTTATGGATGCGTTAAAAGAAATCAAAAAAACATTTAAAGGTATTCAGGTAATTGCTGGTAATGTAGGCACTGCAGCCGGTGCATTAGCACTTGCCAATGCAGGTGCCGATGCAGTGAAAGTTGGAATTGGACCAGGCTCCATCTGTACCACTCGAATCGTTGCAGGTACTGGAGTTCCTCAAATCACTGCAGTAATGGAAGCAGCTGCCGCATTAAAAAATAAAAACGTTGGTATCATCAGCGATGGTGGAATTCGATATACAGGAGATATGGTAAAGGCACTAGCTGCTGGAGCTAGCTGTGTAATGATGGGAAATGTATTTGCAGGAACAGAAGAAAGTCCTGGGGAAACTATTATTTATGAAGGACGTCGTTTTAAACAATACAGAGGCATGGGCTCTTTAGGTGCAATGGCCCAAGGTAGCAGCGATCGTTATTTTCAAGATGTAGAAGCCGATATTAAAAAGTTTGTGCCAGAAGGTATTGAAGGAAGAGTTGCCTTTAAAGGACCTCTAAAAGAAATCGTTCATCAATATATTGGTGGTTTAAGAGCTGGAATGGGGTACTGTGGTGCCAACACAATCAAGGCTTTGCAAAGCGCAACTTTTGTAAAAATAACTAATGCAGGAATGAAAGAAAGCCATGCGCACGATATCGCTATTACAAAAGAAGCGCCCAATTACAGCCGCTAATATTTTGTAAATCGATCAATAAAAAGATGAAAAGATTTCAATAAATACCATGAAAAAAAAGCTATTTCAATCAGCTTCTTTACTTCTTGAACTCGCCACCTCTTTTATAGCAAAAAAAGTAGCGCTGCCATTCCTTTTCATTTTGATAGTAACACAAATTCAGTTTTCTTCTTTTGCGCAAGATTCATCGCATATTAGAATTTCATTGCTTACCTGCACACCCGGACAAGAACTTTATTCTACCTTCGGACATACTGCCATCCGTATCACTGATAGTAGTAGCGTTACAGACTATGTATTTAACTACGGAACTTTTAATTTTGAAGACGATGGATTTTATACAAAATTTATCCGAGGCAAACTATTGTATTATTTATCAGTAGAAAATTTTACAGATTTTAAATTTGCTTACCAAGCTGAAAATCGTGGAATAACCGAGCAAGTACTCAACTTAGATGCGGAAGAAAAAATTGCTTTAAAACAATCGCTGTATGAAAATGCAAAAGAGAAAAATAGGTATTATAAATACGATTTCTTTTTTGACAATTGTACTTCTAGAGCGAGAGATATGCTCATAAAATATAAAAAAAATCCGCCAACTTTTCAACCAGTAATGCCCAAGGGTACTAGCTTTCGACAAGCAATACATTTGTATCTTGATAAAAATGGAAAAGATTGGAGTAAACTCGGCATCGATTTACTACTAGGAGCCCGGACCGATGCAATCATGTCAACAGCTCATTCTCAATTTCTTCCAGATAATTTAATGAAATCATTAGACAGCATCAATCAACCAACACCTTTAGTAATCTCAACAAAAAACTTATACCCTACAACAGAACAAACGAAAGAAAGTTCTTTATTTACCCCCTTGTTCGTTTTCTCTCTATTGTTCAGTTCCCTTTTATTAATGAGTTTTTCGTCTAACCAATGGATAAAAATATTTTTGCAAGGGTTTGATGGAGTCTTCTTTTTTTTAATTGGCACACTAGGCATCCTGCTAATTTTTATGTGGTGGGGAACAGATCACTCTATGACAAAAAATAATTACAACTTATTGTGGGCATGGCCAACCAATATCATCGCTGCATTTTTAATACCTAGTCGAAAAAAATGGGTACAAAAATATTTTGGTATACAAGCTGCTGTCTTACTAATTTTACTGATTGGTTGGTTTTTTTTACCACAGCAATTGAATACTTCTCTCATTCCAATTGTATTACTAATGATATTTATAAGTGCTAAAAAATATTTAAAGTCTTCCTTATAAATTAATACTACCCACTTATAACCAGCGTGTAAATTTACTTTGACCAATCATACTATACAATACCAACAGTCTACCATTTTTTATCGAAGTATCGGCAAGGGTAAAAAAGTAATGCTACTACATGGCTTTGCAGAAGATGGGAGGATTTGGGAAAATCAAATTGCTTTTTTGAAAAATGATTTTCGATTGCTCATACCTGATATACCCGGAAGTGGACAATCAGAATTGATTCAGAATGGGAATATAGAAATCTATGCAGAAGTGATTAAAGCAATCTTAACCGACGATTTTGAAAAGGAAGGAAATAATGGATTAGAAGAAATCACCCTCATTGGCCATAGCATGGGAGGATATATTGCACTGGCTTTTGCAGAAAAGTATCCACAATATCTTACTTCATTGGGTCTTTTTCATTCTACTACATTTACCGATAATGAAGATAAAAAATTGGCAAGAACAAAGGCAATACAATTTATTAAAGAACATGGTAGCTTAGCATTTTTACAAACTAGTATTCCAGGACTATTCACCGAGAACTTTATAGAAAAATACTCCATGGTGATCAATGAACTAGTCAATCAATCAAAGGAATTTAACCCCCTATCCCTCATACAATACTATGAGGCAATGATGCAAAGACCCGATAGAACAGATATGTTAAAAAAAATTGAAAAACCTATTCTCTTTATAATCGGCGAGAAAGACAATGTGATTTCTTTACAAAGTAGTCTACAACAATGTTATCTTCCTTCAGAATCACATATCCACATTTTAGAAAAATCAGCACATATGGGTATGCTAGAAGAGACTGAAAAGTCAAACCAAATAATCTATAATTTTTTGAAAAAACGATAGAGGTCCTAAAATTATTCAAAGGAATATTTAGTTAAACCTCAAAAAGTAGAGTTAATCAATTTGACCTAATAGTAGTGTAAACGCCCTCGAATAAAAATTGCTAGAAATCTTAAATATCAGACGTTAAAAAATCAAGGCTGTTTGAGCGAGCATCCCCTTTAAAGTAACCTACTAT
>Ga0164295_10005438_pt1 | contig 10054 bp, 4 predicted proteins | sample GEODES006metaG_FD_111798 | JGI IMG/M metagenome (GOLD analysis project Ga0164295, IMG submission 111798) | Oligotrophic lake water microbial communities from Sparkling Lake, Wisconsin, USA - GEODES006 metaG | ecosystem: Environmental > Aquatic > Freshwater > Lake | place: USA: Sparkling Lake... | reverse complement strand
CTCGCAGCTCGCCTCGGCGCCCGCGATCATGGTACCCACGGTCACGTACACGGGCATGCTCGTCGCGTGGGACATGGGCGCTCGATCCTTTGTGCCGCCCGCGATGGTCGTCATCAGCTCGATAGTGCTCGTGCTCACGGGCTCGAACCAGGTCGCGGTGATGCCCAACTTCATGTTCGCGGCGCTGCTCGTCTCGATCGGCATCAACATGATCTGGGACAACCTGCGCTCGGCGTGGAATATGTTGCCCGTACGCGAATTCAGCCTCGTCATCCTGCACATCATCCTCACCGCACTGCTCGGTATGCTCTGGGCCGTCGTGCTCGGTGTGCTCTTCACCGCCACCATCTTCATCGTCGAGTACTCGGCGCACTCGGGCGTGCTGCTGTGCACGACGCTGCTGCTCGAGCGCTCTAAGGTGCAGCGCTCGAGCTCCGAGACGGAGATCCTCGAGCAGTACGGCGCCACCGTGCTCATCGTGCACCTGCACGGCATGATCTTCTTCGGCTCCGCCTCGTCGGTGCTCGAGGAGATCAAGGCGCATGTGGTTACGCTCGCCGAGCTGCAGCTGCCGCTCCAGGTCTTGCTGCTCGACTTTGACCGGTGCACGGGCATCGACTCGTCCGCCGTGGCCGTGCTCTTCCAAACACGCCGTTATATCAAGGACGCCAGGCTCATCTTTGCGTGCGCGGGTGAGACAGTGCACTCGTCACTCAACAAGGGCGCCCCCGACGAGCGCGAGTTCAAGCACTTCACCACGCTCGACCTGGCGCTCGAGCAGTGCGAGAACCGTCTCCTGCTTCGTTACATGCACGAGCACCGAGAGCTACAAGCCCACCGTTTTCTCGTCCGTGTGGAAGGTGGGGAAGGTGACGCGGACGAGGATGACGACGACGACAGGGCCAAACGCGTCACCTTCCCCACCTTCCACAGCTCGGACGACGAGTACCTGCAGACCGAGGAGAGTACGTGGACTGGTGAACACATACTCATGGCCCGACGCCGTCATGTGCGCCAATTCGACTACCCGGCCCTCGAGCGGCTGCCGAGTGCCGGTGAGCTGGCGGCCGTCTTCGTGGGCGAGCACGAGGGCCAGCCCGCGCATTACCGCTGCTTGCGGCCTGTCAGCAGCGAAGCGAGCACGGCGCCGCCGCCGCCGCCGCCGCTAGGCGCCGCGGCGGGCGCAGTAGGACCGAGTGCGGCTGGTAGCAAGATTAGCGAGGGAGCCTCGGACTCGCACACGGGCAGCGGGATGGCGACCATCTATTCGCCCGGGCAGGCCCGTGCCGAGCTACGCCCCGAGTCGCTCGCGAGGATGCGCGAGCGATTCTCCGAGGCCATGCTCAGTGCGTATGGCTCCAGTTTCAATGTGGACGACCTCTTCGAGTACTTCGACATCATGATCATCCCGCCGCACTACACTGTCGTCTCGGCAGCCCCCACGGGAATCAACGTCGCGCCCGCGCCTGACGGCTCGCTCCCACCCTACCTGTACATTATCGACTCCGGCTACGTCTCCGCCTTTTACACCACAGTGGGCGACGAGCAGCCCTCGCGAAGCGGCGGCGACGGCAACCCGCGCCATCGGCTTGCCAAATATGGTCCGGGCGCCATCCTGGGCGTTGCCTCCTTTGTCACACCGGACGACATGCCGTCGCTCACCATGATGCCGACTGCGTTCATCTCGGACGAATACACCCAACTGCTCCGGCTGCCGCGCTCGCGTTGTGATGAGCTCGAGAAGCTCGCCCCCGGGCTCATCTTTAGGCTCTACCGGCTGCTCGTGCTTGTCTCGGAGCGGCGGCTGCAGGAGCATCGGCTGCGCGTGGTCGCCTCCGAGGCGTTCAAGGTCAACGTGCGCCCCTCGACCAACTTCCAGCGCATCCTCATCTCGAGTTCCACAGGAGGGCATGTCTCTTCCCGTAAGCGATTAAAATCCAAGCTGGTGAGGATGGCCTCTGCCGCCAAAGACAGGCTGTACGGAGGGATCTCCAGCAGCGCGTCATTCAGTACGACGCTCAGTGCGGAACACACGGAGCGCCGTCCAAGCAGCTGCAGCATTATTGAACTCAGACAGACTGTCTCGGCAAGGTAGAGATTAGACGAGGGTCGAGGCCGTTTCGCAAACCCTCCTCACCTTTGAGTTGAGCAGTTCAATGACCCTTTAGTGTGTATAGTATCATCCTGCTGCACTGACCTTGGTTGTGAGGACGCGTAGCATGGGAATCTAGGTTTCGTCATTTTAACATCGCATCAAGTACGCGACTGGTTGTCCAGCCGAGCATCTTCCAGCGTTCCTGAGACCGTATTACACATCGAATTCCTGCGACACCGGTACGCCCCCGGTGTCTTTTTACAGGTACTGAGCAAGTACATGTACTTGTGTTCGATGACGTAAAATTCAAATTCGAACTTGAACGAGTTACTTGTTTGAGATTGAATCTCGCAAGTTTTTGATAAAAAATGCCGCAAGTGGCCTTCTTGCTCGTACTCATACTCGCGGCGCCGATTGTCTTCGGCCTGCGCATCAAAAGCAAAGGAGAGGAAGACAGAAAGGTGCAGCCCAGTGTACAACGCGCCGCCAGCCACGTTTCCGACGCCTCTGATATCGCTGCGGAGCCCAGTACGCAACGCCACGTTTCTGGGTCCAGTAGTGCTTCCAAGTTGTCGGCGGCGGCGCGGCCAACGCTGCTCGTTGTAGGGTCGCTCAATTTGGACATCATCATCGAGATCGATCGGCTTCCTGCCAAGGGCGAGACAGTCGTCGCACGCAAATCGAATGCGGAGACTGCACTTGGCGGCAAGGGTGCGAATCAGGCAATTGCAGCCGCACGGCTCGGGGCGACGGACGGCCCGATCTGCGAGTTCGTGTGTAACTTCGGCAACGACGCGCACGCACAGCGAATGGAGCGCATTCTTGCCGCCGCTGGCTTGCGTCTCGATGCCTGCGCACATACGGAGGCGAGCGCCTCTGGCCAGGGCATCGCGATGCTCCAGGATGGAGGCGCTGTCTCCGCGATCGTGCTTGGCGGCAGTAACGATGACTGGACGGACGAGCGCGCGCGTGCACTGGCTGGTCGTGTGCGTGGCGCATCGGCACTTCTGCTCCAGCGCGAAATCCCTGAGAGCGTCAACACCATCCTGGCCGCTGTGGCCCACGAGGCAGGCGTGCCTGTGGTCTACGACGTCGGTGGCGCTGACCGACCGATGCCCGACGCCCTGCTCAAGCTGATCACATACATCTGCCCGAACGAAACGGAGCTGAAACGACTCACCTCAATGCCCACGGGCAGCCGTGCGGAGGTCATCGCCGCCGCCAAGAGCCTGCAGGCACGCGGGGCGGCCAACGTCCTTGTGACCCTCGGTGCGGACGGCTCCCTCCTGCTTCGTGCGGATGGTACTCTGATCGAGCAAGAGGCTGTGCCCATCCCGGGTGGCAAGATGATCGATGCCACTGGGGCTGGCGATGCCTTCCGGGCCGCTTTTGCCATCGCGCTCGTCGAAGGGCGAACGATTGCAGAGGGCATGCGATTTGGAGCGGCCGCCGGTGCAATCGCCGTGTCTCGATTCGGTGCGGAGCCGAGCTTGCCTACCCGCGCGGAGGTCGAGGCGCTGCTGGCAGGCAAGCCACTGCCGGCTCGTGCCACTCCCGCCCAACCAGCGACAGCGCTGCACACGCCGCCAGCGCTACGGCAAACCAAACGGCCGCCGCCGCCGCTGCATGGCGACTTCAGCGAGACCAGCTGGGCGGCGTCCGCGCGCGGCGAGTGCCCCCTGAGTTTTGGCTCCCGCCTCAACTCCATGAAGGACCGGCCCGAGCTGTGGAACGGCCCACTGGACGTGCTCGGGCTCATCGCTCGCCAGGGTCACGTTGAGGGCCTCGGACTTGTCGACTTCAACTTCCCACAGCACCTACGCAGCCTTCAGCCTGAGCAGGTGACAGGCGCGCTCGCCAAGGCTAAGCTGAAGGCGGGCGCCATCTGCATGCGCTATGAAAAGGAGCACCAGCTCGGCGCGCTCACGCACCCGGACCCAAAGCTCCGGCGTAAGGCCATCGAGCTCACAAAAGAGGGAGCCCGCTGGGCCCAGCTGCTCGGGGCCAACGAGCTAGTCATTTGGTCAGCCTTCGACGGGTACGATTACCCGCCACGACGCGCATGCAGGTGCTCATCACGGCGCGCTAACCCCTGCCCCACAGGTACGATTACCCGCATCAGGTGGACTACCGCGCGATGTGGACGCGGATCGTCGAGGCGTTCCGTGAGATCTGCGACGCGTTCCCGACGCTGCGTGTCTCGCTCGAGTGGAAGGGCACCGACGAGAATACGCGCATGTTCGCCGTGCCCTCGACGGGCGCCGCGATGCTGCTCGCACAGGAGATCGACCGTCCCAATTTTGGGCTGACGCTCGATATCGGGCACATGCTCATGGCGGGCGAGAACCCGGCACAGAGCGTGGCGCTCGTCGGCTCGGCAGGAAAGCTGTTTGGAGTGCAGCTCAATGACGGGCACTCGAAGCTTGGGGCTGAGGATGGGCTCATTTTCGGCTCGGTGCACGGTGCGATGGCGCTCGAATTCGTCGACTGGCTACATCGGGTGCGCTTCGACGGCCACATCTACTTTGACACCTTTCCTAGGAATGAGGATCCGGTGCGCGAGGCGGCGTACAATATCCGAAGGGTCAAGCAGCTGTGGAGGCGCGCCGCCATCGCCCGTGCCGCCGGACTCGATGCGCTCCTTGCCAAGCACGACGCCATGGGCTCTCTCGAACTGTTCGAGCAGCTGGAGACGAGCGGCTGGAAACCACTTGCAGCACCCGCCGCAGCCGGGGCGTAAGTGACGAGACCCGCGTACAGGTGGAACCCAGGCGAGGTCGGAAGCCGTGTGTGTGACGGCTCCCACGGCGTACTGGCGCCGGGGTGCCTGGACTGCCGGTGCGGGTGGAGCACGGAACCGGACGTATTAAAGCGTAGCGTAGGCGAGGTGTAGGAAAGACGATGCAGCGGATCGGCGGCTTCTAACACTTTAAGTCTTTCGTTTACAGCGCCGGGTAACTATACCGGCAAGCGTAGAATAGCAACGGGGCGGGGCATAGCGCGAATAAACTCACCGCGCGAGTCGCGGTGGTCATTTCGGAGCTGGGGGCAGCGCCCGCCATCCCCTCACCCGCGAATCATCTGTACTACCCGACCGAGACAGCAAAAGCTAGAATATGAATCGCCGATCCAACGCATCGAAGTCGTCGACCAGGTCCATGAGAGGCTGAATGCCCGTCTTTTCGCAGGGCTGCTCCGCAGGGACGACCGGAAGCTTGGCATTGACTGCGTTTCTGACAGCGACGACGAGCATGTTCGCTGCCTGCGCAGATTTTATGCCGGAGATCGAGTCCTCGAATGCAACGCAGCGCTCGGGCGCAACGCCGAGCCGTGAGGCAGCTTGCAGGTACGGATAGGGGTGTGGTTTATGGTGACCTTGGTTCATCTCCTCGTCGTCACCCGCAAGGATGAACTCGAAGAATGAGCTCAGGCCGAGGTGCTCGAGCGCCTTGACTATACACGAGCGACTCCCAGACGATACGACTGCGCATCGCACGCCTTGCTCCTTGAGGTACTCCAGCAGCCGCGCTGCGCCTCCCGTTGCCTGCAGCTTACCCTCCTCAACAAACGTCTCAAAGATTGCCGCGCGTTGCTTGAGCAGTCCGTCGATGGTTTCGCCGGCGGCCAGTCGAGCTGGATCTATGCGAGCGGCGATCAGTTTGGGTGGCGATGTACCAACGCACCTTGTCTCCCATTCTTCCACGCCAATCTCCTTGCCGAGCACTTCACTAAACGCAAGCCGGTGAAGGGGCTCTGACTGAGCCAGCGTCCCGTCAAAATCAAAAAGTGCTGCGTCAAAGGCAAGGCCGCCACCACCACGGAGACGCCAGAGCGTGCTTGTTACAGCGGGTCTGCATGATTGTCCTGATAGAGCCGGTACGAGCGAGCAGAGCGAGCAGAGCACGAGCGACAGCAGGAAGTTAATCATACACTTGTCGAAGTGGGAAGTGTGAAAACCTCCGTGAACATGCCCTTCCGACGTTACTACGGTTCCGTAGTGGCCCGCTCTCTAGCCTAAGCGATGGCTGAGCGGAGGCCCAGGCCGGAGGCGGAGCGGCCGCTCCCCGCTGGCCCTCTTGCTCTTCGGCCCGTGGAGCCCGCGGGCAGAATCGGCGGACGGCGCGGTCGTACACTCGTACTCTTACTATTTCATGCTTATATTTAAGGGCCCACATCCCTACACCTGTTTGGGAACTTAAGCAGTGTGGCCCTCTCTCTAGCCTATGCGCTATGGCTGACCCTCTTGCCGAGGCAGAATGCGCCGAGGCACCTTGAACGCGGCGTTCCCGCCGCTCCCGCTGGGCCTCGTGAGACTGTTGAGGCCAAATTGCCTCTGGCGGCTTCCCAACGGCACGGCCGCCGCCCGGCAGGCGTCGATCACCATGGGCCGGCTCGTGCCGTGGAGCACGCCTGCTTGCCGACCGGATAGGAGGCCGCCGCCGTTACAAGCGCTGGTGCTGGAGCTCAAGGTGCTGGTGGTGCTGGTGGTGCTCGGCCGATTACCGAGGAGTCGTCCGCCACCGAGCCCACTGGTGACAGCGCTGGCAGATCCCAGCCCACGGCCGCCACCCAGCATCGGCCCGCGGCTCGCCCCCACCCCGCGTGACGCGCTTGTAACGGCGCTCGTAACGGCGCTCGTAGCTTGATGGCTCCTGGCAGCCCGCACGTGCTCGGCCTCAGACTCGGCGCCGCCCTCATCGCTTTCAGCCTTGTCCTCGTCCTCGTCCTCATCCTCGTCGCCCTCCTCCAGGCTCGCCGGCAGTGTGCCCGCCTCACCGTAGTGACTCACGAGGAAGCGCGCCACCTGCGCGTCGTGTTGGGCATGCTGCGCGCGCGCGAGCAGCCTGTCGAGATGGCGCGTCCACGCGCGTGCAGCGTGCCCGTCCTCGAGCGCCGCGAGCTCGTGCTCGCTCGCGCCACCGTGCAACGAGGGCAGCCTGCACGCGTCGGAGGCGGTGAGGAATAGGCTCGCGACACTGCCACCATCCTCGACCGGTAGTTCGCGCACGAAGGGGCTTGGAGGGCTGTGCAAGCCGCGAGAGAGAACGACCCCGCGCTGCGCACGCGTGACCGCCACGAAGAGTAGCCGGCGCTCCTCGCGCAGCGCGTTGGCCGCGTCGGCCGGTGTGAGGGCGCTCTGAATGCCCAGACGATGTGGGAACTGGCCATCCTCGACGCCAACGATCCACACCAACGGCCACTCGAGGCCCTTGGCAGCATGCACGGTGCTCAGCGTTATCGCGGGCAGTCGTGCGGCCTTGCCGCCGCCGCCGTCCTCGCCCAGGCCGATCGCGCCCAGCAGGCCGCGCACCGCGCGCCTCGCGCCGCTCTCGTGCGCGTCGGCCGAAGCTGCTGCTGAGCCGGAGTGATGCAGCGCCGCTGTGAAGTCGTCCGTGAAGTCGTCCGCGAAGCGAACGAGCGCTTCGAGCATCTCGGAGCATCTCGGGGGCATCTCGGTGCGCCGGGCAGGGGCGGACGTGGGCGCCGCGTCGCGCAGCGTACCAGAGGCCGAGGCGGAGGTCAGGGCAGCGGCCGAGGCGCTGGCGGAGGCAGCCTTGGAGGCAGCCTTGGCCTTGGAGTTGACGACGCGGCCGGCGCCGGTCGCAGCAGACTCGGGCGCAAGCGAGGACGCTGCTGCAAATGACGATGACGCGCTCAACGAGGCACCATTCGCCTGAGACTGCAGCGCTTGCCGCAGGTCGAGGGTGGACTGGGTGTGGGCAGCAGCCTCAGTGGCGCTCTGCGTCGGCTCAACGGCCGCCTGGCTTTCAAGCCACACGATCACCTGGCGTACCAGAGGTCCGAGCTCCTCCGCGCCGCCGCCCAGCCGCCGCTGCATCTGCTCAAGAGAGCGCTCGAGGGTCTGCAGCGCGCCGATGGCGGCGGCGCTTGGCCGCTTGGCACTGGCAGGCCAACCACCAAAGTCGTACCGAGCGGCCTGACGAGCAACGTGCAGCACGGGCATGCCGCTCTGCGCCGCACGATCAGCGAGCGTCTGGACCGACAACTCCCCCAACCCATGGCACCCCTTGGCCACGGCCTTGAAGGCGCCCACGTCCGATGGGTCGACGAGCAGGCGCAGGCACGCGAGCACCGCGCGCACCGGCTTGCTCTCGCCCAGCTTGGCGCCACCATCCCCTCTGGTGCATGCGAGGCCTCGCCGCTTGAGCTCGTCCTCGATGGGGCGCAGCGCACGCGCCGTGCGACCCAGGATCGCAACGTCGGAGAGCGCGAGCGGACGGCGGTGCACCGCGGTCGACGGCGACAGCGGCGGCGTGCGGCCGGGCGCGGAGGCAGGCCGCAGAAGGCCGGCGAGCGCGCCGAGCGCCGTGTCGAGCGCCGCGTCGGTGGCGGGATCCCCACAGAGATCCCCACAGAGGAGCTCGAGATGGTGCGCCACGCCCGCCGCCTCGGCCGCCGCGTCCTCGTACACATGCATGCACAGCGGCACGCCCTCGCCATTGGCACTCACCAAATCGGGCACGTGTGCCGCGTGAGGGTCGCTAGGGACGATCTGCCCATCGAGCAGCAGGCGTGCGCGCAGGATGGCGACTGCGGCGCGGATCACGCGCTGTGTCGAGCGGTACGAGCAAGTGAGCGCCAGCCGCGTCACGGCGTGTGCTGGCCAGAGCGCCGCGAGGCTCGCGAGGTTGGCACGCTCTGCCTGGCGCCACGCGTAGATACACTGCTGCGGGTCCCCCACTAGGCAGAGGTGGCGGTGCGTGGCGGTGAGCGCGGCGACGAGCCGGCACTGGACCGCCGAAGTGTCCTGGAACTCGTCCACGAGTACGTGCTCATACTGCGCCGCCACGGCCCTCGACGCCGCCGTCGGCTGCTCGAGGAGCTGCACCGCCCGAATGAGCAGGTCCTCAAAGTCGAGACAGTTGCGCTCCGCCTGTCGCTCGATGTAGCGGCGCGTGAGGCGCTCGACGCGCGTGCGCTCGTCTGGGCTCATGTGATGCGCCTCGGCAAAGCGCCTCCACGTCGACGCGCCTGGCACCGTCGTCACTGCCGCCGTCGAGAAGGGTCCTGGAAGGCGCTGACCTTCGTCTAATACTGCCGTCTTACACGCTAGGATCGCCGCGAGCAGACGCCTGTGCTGCCCGACGCCGCTCGTGCTGCGTTCCTCGCCGCCCTCTTCCTCGTCCTCCTCATCGTCTTCGACAGACGCGAGCGGCCGCTTCCTGCCGCCGCCGGGCCCATCGACTTCGCCGCCGCCGTCGCCGTCGCCGCCGTCGCCGCCCGCAGCGTCACGCTGCAAGACATCGCAGAGCAGCTTGTGCTGCTCCGCTTGCTTGAGCAGGGAGAAGTCAGGGCGGACGCCGACCTGCGAGCCGCGCTCGCACAGCAGCTGTCGGCAGTACGCGTGAAAGGTCTTGGCCGTCACGCGGACGCCACTGCCGCCTAAGTTTATGCGGGACACCAGCTCAGCAGATGCCTTGTTGCTGAATGTGAGCACAAGGATGCGGTGTGGAGGCACGCGCTGCACGTGGCACAGGTGCTCGACGCGGGCCTGGATGACGCGCGTCTTGCCCGAGCCGGGCCCAGCCTCCACGATCAATAGTCCGCCGGCGCTGTGCTCGACTGCAGCGCGCTGCTGCGCATTGAGCACGATGGCGGAGGAGTAGCCGGGCGGCTGTGGAGGCGGCAGTGTCGGCTTTGAGGGAGGAGCGGCTGGCTGTGGCGGTGCCATCGCTGCCTCAGGGAGCGGTTCTGAGGCTGCTGCAGCAGACGGCTTTGGCTTGAGGAAGCCTGACAAGCCCAGCTGGCGCATTGGGCCGAAGAAGTCGAAGAACACGTCCAGGTCAAAAGCCGGTCGCGAGCGGGAAGGCTTCACAGGAAGAACTGGACTGTTTCGCGCAAGGCAGAGTGGAGAGCGGGGGGTGTTCTCAAGGCGCGGCCTCGGAGGCGCGCCTTGATGAGGAATTCATTTGCGGTTGGAATGAATGAAGTCACAGG
>Ga0164295_10005437_pt1 | contig 10055 bp, 9 predicted proteins | sample GEODES006metaG_FD_111798 | JGI IMG/M metagenome (GOLD analysis project Ga0164295, IMG submission 111798) | Oligotrophic lake water microbial communities from Sparkling Lake, Wisconsin, USA - GEODES006 metaG | ecosystem: Environmental > Aquatic > Freshwater > Lake | place: USA: Sparkling Lake... | reverse complement strand
AACACTACGACTGCCATTACAACTGCATCCAATTGTCATAATCAACCCTCTGGAGCAGATTTTAGCACAGATATCAGTTTAACTTCTGTGATTCAAGCGACAAGTGATACAACCTATTATCTAGTAGGACAACTAGGATTTAACGGTACATTTTATACAATTACTTCAAACATGTGTAAAATTGCATAATAAAATTGTATACTTATATAGTATGTCATTTAAATACGTGAGTATAAATGTAAAATCTCTCCTTGTACAAGATGTCAATCAAACTTCCATTAGTCCAAGCAACATCGTCTTACAGGATGGAACCCGTACATTAACCGTGACTCCTTCTTCCCTTTCATGCGATGGTTCTTTTACGATTTCAAATGCGACGTTAGGTACGACAACAGGTGTCACGGTAAGTTCCGAAGACAATTCAACCAATCTAGCAACGACCGCGTTTGTCAAGTCACAATCCTACTTGTCCGCATCTTCTATGTCTGTATACGCAACCATTGCATCCTTATCAGAGTACGCAAAGCGGACTATAGAACAGACTTGGACTGCGTTACAGACATTCTCATCCGGGATAGCCACAAACGTGTGGAATGGTATTGCCGGCACGTCCACCATGGAGATTGGCGGCAACTTGACAACAGGGTCTTTAACCCTTGGAACCAGTACAAGTAGTACGACGTTAAACGGTAATACGACGATTACACAATTCGCTTCACCGATGACCACTAATTATTCATATCCAGTTTCCTCTGGAAAAATAGGTTGTTTACTATCAAATACGACTTCTAATCTGAGTACTACTGCAAACACACCTCTTGTTGTAGCATTTCTATCGTTACCACCTGGTGTATGGGCTATAACCGGTCACGTACAAGTGTCTTCTTCCGGAACAAACAACTATAGTAGCATCTCGGTGACTACAGGTACCGTTGTTGATACTACAAAAATGTATCATAAACAACCAACAGGTATAAGCTATAATACGAATATCAATATGACAGTATTTGTGTCCAATGAAACAGCTCAAAACGTGACGTGGAATTTAGTAGGACAGATTGGATTTAACGGCACTTTTCTCAATAATTCAATGATTGCTGCAAGGATTGCGTAAATGAGCCCTAGTTGATTATAAAATATTTTCTATAATCAAATGACCTTTGCCGATTTTAAAGCAAAGTCTATTCTCGTAAAAGAAGTCAATGAAACACTCATTTCTCCGGGAAGGTTGACTGTAAATGAAGGATTACGTACGCTATCCTTGTTCCCTTCGTCCCTTTCCTGTAATGGTTCTTTGACCATTTCAAATGCTACCTTGGGAGCAGCGACAGGCGTTACGGTAAGTTCCGAAGACAATTCAACCAACCTTGCTACTACCGCGTTTGTCAAAGCACAGTCCTATCTAGCGACGATTCCCTCGGGTACGTATGCCACAATAACCTCTTTAGCAGACTATGTAAAGTTCGCGATTGCACAAACCTGGACAGCCTTACAAACTTTCACCTTAGGTATTGTGACAAATGTAATCAGTGCAACGACAGCCACGTCAGCCATGACGATTGGTTCCAATCTGACAACAGGGTCTTTGACGGTTGGTTCTAGTACCAGTAGTACAACATTGAACGGAAATACTACCCTTTTACAATTGGCTTCGCCGATTACTCCGAATTATACCTATCCATTAGCCTCTGGAAAAGTGGGTTATTCCACCTTTGTACAAAATGCAGCCATAAGTGTGGTTGAACATACCCCCAAAACTCTCGTAACCCTATCTGTGCCTCCCGGTGTATGGGGAATCATGGGACATACCACGATTTCTTCCACAGGTACCGGTAATACAATCTATAGTCTTGTATGCATATCAGATGTCAATAATGGGTATAATACGGTTCATATGTCTCACAATCAACCCAGAGGTACCAATTATAATACAGACATAAATGTATCAGGTATTGTCACCAATTCAACCGCAAACAATGTAAATTGGTATTTAGTAGGAATTATGGGATTTGGAGGGAACTTTTCCAACAATTATTTATATATCGTACGTCTTGCCTAACCCTGACCCTGACCCCTGTTGCTTTTAAAAAAATCTATACTTAGGGTATAGATGGCAAAAAGAAATTCGTTAAGAAGCAGGTCGGTAGAGTCTCCCTCTATTTTTTCAATGGTGTTTGGAGGTGTGTTGGGAGGAATTGCAGCGATGGCCGCGATTGGTCTCGTCTGCATTACGTTGTTTGCAGTGGGCTATTATTTGATTGTCACCTACAATAAAAAGGGGACTAAGTTATTTAAGGAAATACAGCCGATGCAATACGTGGGTATTGTGCTGTGTATATTGGCCTGTCTGCCGTTTATTCAATATTTCTTTATGGGGTTTTTATTCAATGCGGGAGAATCCGTTTTTTCTAGTATGTTTGAATAAATTTCAAAGACATGTAATAGGTTTGCACCATGGAACCTAGGGCAAAGACGACCGGGGTTAACTTATAAAACGGATTCACGATGTGCACCACAATCATGGTGAAATAAAACAGATAAAGAGGAACGGAAATGTCGTAAGAAGAGTGTACCATTATCCATAAACCATCTACTAAAAAAGGTAGAGACAATAGATAACGTTGGTCTTTTAAAAAGGTTTCTTTCTTTTCTTCGTCTATCAGTTCGGCTACACGGCAAATAGAACGATATAGACTGATTTCGTGAAGAAATCCAGAAAAGATTGCAACGACCGAGTAGGGATAATGAGTTAAGACGTAAAAAAAACTACGGGCATGTATAGACAAAAGATATACAATATAGAGTAAAAGACTGTCTTTGTTAGGTGCAAGATAGGCATCTATCTTTTTAAGACTCAGACGATTGTATACATCCAAGTGATAGAGATAAGCCGCCAAACTGTGTATCAAGGTACCTATACATTCATAGCCATATACAGGATATAGGTATAACGTCAAGGGAATGTTCGCCAAATAGAGGTGACGCGTCAAGGAATAACCATTCAGGTCCGTATTGATGGAAGAAAAGACTGTTTTATAGATGACTTTGTTTAAAATAAATATCCAATAAAGGTTGAGCGAATAAAGACCGTACACGGAAAGATACAATAGCGAAGATAACTCCTCTGTATTCATTTGAAGGATGGATTGGATTAAGGCGTTCTGGTGAATCATCGCTACGTAATAATCGTAGAGTCTAAACTTGATAAAGGATAGATAAAACAAAACCAAATTCAACGTGTACCATTTACTTTTTTCAGGCAACCAATATTTCAATACATAAAAAATAGAAGATATTTCGGTATTTAACATAGGATAACTAAACAAGAACCGTTGCTCTAGCGGAGCTTGAAACGCTTCGTTGTAAAAAAGAATACATAGAATACACAAATGATGCAATTTCATTTCATAGGTCGTGCATAGATAGCTATCTACAAGAGTGTGTATTCCTACGCCTTTATACAAGAGTTCAAAGGGTTTGGTACCCCACTCATTCGGACCATAGGTATACCATGCATAATGATAATACACATAAGAGCCTAACGAGGATAAGGAGATACCCATCAAGGATACGAGTCGTAACTGTTCAATGCAATCCGAATTTTTTTTATAAGGGGTTGAAATCCAGTGAAGAGACGACATTGATAAAGTATACCAAGTATGATTTAAATATATTTATAATATTCTATAAGATTGAATCATATAGACATGTCCAAACAAGACGAGAAATACATGGCATTGGCTAGTCACTATGCCTCGTTGTCCAACATGCGAACGCATCATGGTTCGGTGATTGTCTTACACGGGTCCGTCATAGGAACAGGATTCAATCATACGCGAAATTATTCGCGAGACCATCTCATAGAACATCCCATCTCTTGTCATGCAGAAATTAGTGCGCTTAGAACAGTAGTCAAACGTTTGAAATTAGACCCTCTCAAAGATAGGTCTACTTTCAAGAAGATGCGTGTTTATATTGCGAGACGAAGTGCAGAGGACGAATACATTGAATCAAAACCTTGTACACAGTGTTTTGACACGTTAACCGAGTTAGGTGTGAAACATATCATGTACTCGGGTATAGATTCCTTTTGTACCATGGACATTCGTAACCAGGATTGTAGACCCTCTTCTGGCTACAAAAGCGTGTTTCGTCCAAAGAAGCATAATTGTTCCAAAGAATAATAATCGTATAAGATATATGGACGATGATGTGGAAGTGTACGAAAACTGTTTTTGTTATACGAAAAAAGTAAAGGAATATTCTGAGCCGATTTCTTACATTCACAAGATTGACGACAAGACCTTGCAAACCAGTCAGCCTATCATTAAATCATGGATGATTGTGAAATCACCTTCGGATACAAAAGTAGGGAATAAAATCAAACTAGCCAATACAGACGAGGAGCCTTTTGGGTTGATTTTATTTTCAAGCAATCGCTTCAAACGTTTCTTGTCTGTAGACGGAGACATTTATTATGCAAGCTATATAGAATTGATAGATTTACGTACACAATTATAATCACTATATATAATGAAGGTTGTCATTATTGGAGGTGGGATTGCAGGGTTGTCTGCAGCCACGTTATTAAGTGAGCATCCGAACATGGAAATTGAAATCTATGAAAAGGAAGAGAGGTTAGGCGGACAGGCCGCATCCATGTTTAATTCCAATTGTAGTATAGAACATTGTTGGAGAGTATTTGCAATCAATTATCATAACCTGTGGAATATTTTTAAACATAAATTGAACATCGTGGATAATTTTACACCTTGGACAAATTTGTGTATACTTGATAATGAAGTATCCCAACAGTATAATCGGTTTGTATTTTCATCCTATTTTCCAACTTTTTTTAAAGAGGTCAAATTCAAACATTATTATAAATATTTTGATTTTTTGTTTTTAGCCAAAGAAAGAGTGGTCCAGTCCTATGACCATATTAACGCAATTAACTATTTTGATAAAAATAAGTTTGTAGAATTATTGATTGGTCCAATTCTAGGTTTAGAGTTTGTAAAAACGAGTATTTCGGGGTCCTTTAAGAATTTATATCATTTGATGGATTCAAAAAAATATGATTTTTCACCTACGATATCACAAGTTACAAAAAATCCAACGAACGAGGCGGTGTTTGTACCCTGGGAAAAATATTTATTGAATAATAATGTATCCATTCATAAAAGTCATGCATTGGAGGATATCATTATAGAAGAGAATCAAATCAAATATGTGGTACTCAACTCAAAAAAGGTATATGCGGATGAATTTATATTCACATGTTCCTTGAAACCCATCAACCATATCTTAGAAAAGAAGCCTCCGTGTGAAACGTTCAAAAACATGAAACAATTGGAACAAAATCTTCAACTTTATTTCGCATTTAACATGTATTTCAAAAAAAAACTGAATATAAATTGTGATTCTATAGCTTTAAAAGAAGAACCGTGGTATCCAGTGATTCAACGAAAGCCATATTGGTCTTCTGAAATTATCAAGAGTTGTACATTTAATAAAAACCAGGTAGAGGAAGTTTGGAATATAGCTATCGTTGACTTTAGAAAAGGAAAAAAGATACAAAAAAAAGCAAGAGAGTGTTCTTTAGAAGAGGCGGTAGAAGAAACGCTGTTCCAAGTCAAACATAATAAAGTTATCCTGAAGATGATGCAAGACAATCAGGTTACGTTTGAGGAAGTCTATTTAGGACATGATATATGGTATCAATATGTAAACAGCACCGAGACTTTTCCACTCCACCATTCATCTCATTCCAATTCAAATACAAAATTAGCTGACCTAAGCCCTAAGTATTCTCCAAATCAAGGTACGATGAAATATATTCCAAAAACACATCCTGACGATATACCCGAAAATATGACACTTGGTGGTTACTATGTATATAACACTTATGGGGGTGCAAGTATGGAGTCCTCGTGTGAAACGGGGTTAACCGCAGCAGACTATATTCTTCAAAAACACAAGATACCGAACCAAACGATTTTACCTATCAAACATACAAACAAGTATTTGACTCCTGTCCCTTTGTTTAAACCGTTCATCAAGTTAGACGAAATTTTATACGAGAATAAGTTAGACCCGATTACCAAGTATGTCAATTCCTTTTATTTATTACTATCTACACTTCTTGTCTGCATCATCCTTGTATGTTTCTTATTGTACAAGGGGGTCATGCTTCTTCGTATGCATATGTCTATTCCTTCCACTATACAAAGAAAAGTAATCCCTAGGCCATTGAAAACGTTGAAATCTAAATCTAAATATAAATTTAGATAAGATAATATAGATAGTGTATCTTTAAACCTAATGAAACCTCATGCGTCTCAGGTCGTGTTTAAATAATCGGTCGTTCATGATTGACACTAATTGTTCATGATGAATAAATATGGGTTGAGATGTAATAATTTCATCCAATTTTTCGTGAAACAGCATAATTAATTGGTAAATTGTTTCCACATTACCCATCATGACATTGTCTATACCCATTACGGATTTTAAAAATGTATTCTTAGTAAAACGATTTTTTTTATTTTCAAAGGCAAATCTTTTTATTTGTGTAATGGTAGACGGAACACTATTCGTCAATACATCAAAACGAGTATTTAAAATAGGTTGAAACATATCTAGAGACTCTTTTTTAATGTATTGTATAATCGCGGCTTGTCCGTACCAATAATTCTTCCATCCTTTCAAAGGCATTCTAGATATACCTACATTACCTTCTGTATTTCCTATTAAGGATATATCTTTATCGTCATCCACAATAATTTTAACAATCAGGTTCTTCAAATCATCAAAATAGTCATGGATAAGTTCTTCTGTGACAATTTGATTGTCTTCTTCAACCGTTCTCCAGCTGAGAGAGCTAGAGTAGGTAGACCAGGTATGTATATAAATCTTGAGAGGAATTAGTTCGTGTAGCTCTTTTACGAGACGATACAATTCACGTGTTTCAAATGATTGACGAATATGTCCTCTTAAAATAAGAATCATATATATTACACAAATTATTTAATTATGTTTTATACCCATGTTTTATACCCCGTAAATATAATGAACTGTGTCTTTGTCTGTGTGTTTAACGAAGACAAATATGTAGACATGTTTCTTTTTTTGTTAGAAAGCATCCTTCTCTATGGAAACATGCGTACAGAAATCCAGTTGGTCGTCTATACGTCCAGCCTTTTCATGAAACAAATCAAACGGTCTCCTTTATACGACGATTCTATTCTGTTTGAATTGAACGATACTTATGATACGGTTGCAAAAGCCTGTTATGCAAGATTGGATGTATTCAAGTTATCTCTTTTGAAAAGATATGAGAAAATACTCTATCTGGATATAGATATACTCGTTAAAGAAAATCTCAATAAAGTCTTTGCGATGTGTCAAGAAGACAAGTTGTATGTATTGGAAGAAGGAAAGTTAACCGACGACGACAATTATTATGGCGGTAAAACGCTATTCGTGGACCTTGAGACTACGGATGTTTCCGCGTTTACTACGGGTATGATGCTTTTTCCACGTTGTGAAACCATACAAAAACTATTTGAGACCATTCAAGAAGATATTCGTACTCGCGATTATACGTTTGGATGTTATGACCAACCGTATATTGTGTATCATGCAATCCGACAAGAACTGTGCAAGAAAACGCTAGGTTCCGTGGCTATCAACAACAACTATTCTATCAACAGCACCAAAACGATTCATCACTTTCCAGGGTTTCCTGGCGTCTACGAAGAAAAACTCAAAAAGATGGAAACGTATTTAGACGAGTTGAACCGAGACCGTTGTAAACGAGGTGTAAAAATCATCAGTCGTACTATACCTGCGAAAAAAACATCCTTTTCGCTCGTAGGCGTATGTGTATCTTATCAATACTTGGATACGCTATGTTACATGCTACCCGCGAATCATATTCATTTTGATAAACTCTATATCATCACACAGCATGATGACCACGAGACAATTGATTTCTGCAACAAATTTCCGAACGTAGAAGTGTTGTATTATTCGTTTAAATCCCAAGGAAAGTCCTTTGATAAATTTGGAGCCCTCAACATGGGACAACAAATCATGTATGAGAATTATCCAGATGCATGGTATGTCAATTTGGATTCCGATATTTTATTGCCCAACAATCTCTTACAGTTGTTGGAAAACTTGAACCCGGAATGTATTTATGGAGGGATACGAAACAATGTCTATCAAACCTCTGACCTATTTCTCAAACGAAAGATATTGGAATCCAAAGAAAACAGAGAATTTCCATACAATAATCTACGCACCATTAAACAGATACTTCCTTTTATTTTAGGCTGTTTTCAGCTGTATCAAAAAAAAGTCTTTCATCGCAATACCTTTGACAATGCATCCTATGGAGATGTTTGTTTTTGTAGAGATAATTTCCAGGTTCTCTGCATTCTAGAGAATCTTCACTATTTTCACTTAGGATTTGGAAGTGTAAACTGGTCAGGTAAAGTGGCCAGCTTTAAAAACGATGTAGACATTACCTCATCCGAATTGTATTTTACCTCTCATAAAGAATGTAGTCGGATTTATTATGATACGCTATGTTCTGTGCTTCGCTTGAGTGAGAGCATCCACATAGAACAAGATATCTGGACCTGTTCCGAAAAGATGCGAATAGACATTGGTAATTTTTTTAAAGACAAACTCTGTACGATTGCAGAGATAGGGTCACACAAAGGATATACCACTAGAATCTTGTCCTCTTTTTTTCAACAAGTGTATTCCGTAGACAATCATGTGGAATGGACTCAATTCAACAAACATTACAATCGGGACCTACGAAACATTCACTATGTCTCGTTAGACATTTACACAGAGGATTGGAATGTTTTGCCTGAGACAATAGACGTCGTTTTTATTGACGCGATTCATACCTACTCATCTTGTCAAAGTGATTTACACAATGCTGTGAAACGATTCAAAAACTTGAAATATATTATTTTTGATGATTATGGTGTATGGAGTGGTGTCAGACAATTGGTAGATGAATACGTTTTTTCCAAGAAACTGGTGATTGAATCTTGGATAGGACTAAAGACTGTACCTGGACCGCATGGAATCGTTCACAATACACAGGAAGGGGTCATCTGTAGTATTCAGAAGTCGGTGGCTCCGACTAGATTCGGTGCTCCTGTTCGGAAAACATCCCTTATGAAACTACATACGAATTATAGACCAAATCCAAATCCAAATCCTTAGAACTTGGTTTTCTTGACATTAATCTTTTGTTTGATATTCTTTTTGGAATCAAACGCAGGTTCTTCTTCTTCGTCATTGGATTTCATTTTCCATAGTTCCGGTGCACACATTTTAAAAGGAGGCGTGGGTATCGCCTTGTACCAAGCCACTTGAGAACTTAGCTCGTTGCTAGAACTGTTGTTACAGATGACAAGACATTCAAAGTTTTCGGTACATTGGTCCATGACTTGGCAAAACGATTCAAAGGTAGGAAACATACCTGCATAATTCTCATAGATTCGTTTTCGGTTGGCGATATAAGGTTCACGAAGGATAAAAACATAGTCTACGTTGGTACGAAGTTGAGGTGGAATACCTAAAGGATATTGCATAGTGATGATGAGCATAATCTTCCAGTGACGACCGTTCATGAAAATCATACGCATGAGCTCGTTCCTAGACCAGGAGCTGTCGTATAGGCAATCATCCAAAATGACAAAGGTTCTTGGGTCAATGGTACATTTTTTATAGACATCCATTTGATGTTTCACTTGTTTCATCACCTGTTTTTGTCTAAGTAAAATGTTCTGAATGATTCCATTTTCAAATTTTCCGTGAATCAAGACAGGAGGTACATGACTTGAATAAAACTGATTTGCACTTTCTGTGCCTGAGATGACGGTTCCTATCGGTATGTCACGTTGATGAAAGAGAAGGTCTCGCACCAAGTAACTTTTTCCCGTATCACGCCGTCCAATAAGAACAATCACGGGTCCCTTGTTCTCATCTTTGTTGAAGACAATACGCTTCATATCAAATTTTTT
>Ga0164295_10005436_pt1 | contig 10055 bp, 4 predicted proteins | sample GEODES006metaG_FD_111798 | JGI IMG/M metagenome (GOLD analysis project Ga0164295, IMG submission 111798) | Oligotrophic lake water microbial communities from Sparkling Lake, Wisconsin, USA - GEODES006 metaG | ecosystem: Environmental > Aquatic > Freshwater > Lake | place: USA: Sparkling Lake... | reverse complement strand
TCGCCGCCAAGGAGGTTGACGCCGCCGAGATCCTCGCCCTCCTGCCAGATCACACGGCCGCCGGTGTTGGCGGTGATGAAGGTCGTGGTGGGGAGATCCGGATTACCGACCTGGTTGCTGCCAAACTGAAAGGTGCCGCCGTTATTGACCACGATCGACGTGGCGTTGAGATCGCCGCCGGAGCCCGGATCCTCGACCCGCACCTCACCGGCGTCGATCGTGATCGAGCCTGTGAAGCCCGTGTTGGATGCCGTGAACGTCGTCCGGCCGCTCCCCGACTGCACGATCGCTCCCGAACCCGAAAGCGACTCCCCGAACACGAGGACGTCGGTCTGGTCGAATCGGACCGTGCCGGCCTGGTTGACCACCAACCCGGCCGCGATGGTGGGTGCTGGTCCCCCGGCGGCGATCGAGAGCACGCCGCTATCGACCGTCGCGAGCGAAGCGAGGCTACCTGCGGCAATCGTCGCCGAGCCGCCGGTCACGGTGAGCCCGCCGGCGATCGCGCCATTGCGGAGCGCGAAAGCGGCCGAACCGCTCACAGTGAGCGGGGCCGCGATGGTCACGGCCGTCGACCCGTTGCCCGCCTCCACAGCACCGCCCGAAACCTCCATGCCACCCGTCGAGGAGTTCGAAACCAGCAGCGTGAGCCGACCAGCTCCCTGCTTTACCAGGCTGCCGCCACCGGCGATCGCACCGGAGCCACCGAACGTGAAATCGACCGCCGAGTTGTCGACCAGGATCGAACCCGGGGCCACGTCACCGGCAAGCGACACGCTGCCAGCCACCGCCGAGTCATCGAAAATGACCTGGTCACCGGCCACGAAGTTGGTCGCCACCGACGTCGTCGACAGTTCCCAGTTGCGGGTGCCACCCACGTCGACCGCCGTGCCGGCATCCCACGTCGATGAGACGTTGCCCACCCAACGGACCGAATCGAGCCCGGTGATGTCGAGGTCGATCGTGGTGTTGGTGGTGTCGTAGATGAGTCCACCCGCGAGCCGCGCCGGCAGGGCCGCAAGCGTGAAGCCCGACGAGATGGGTGCACCGGCGTAATCGACGAGTGTGAACCGGCCCGTCTGCAGGGCGCCCGAGGTCTGCACCGAGATCGTGTGGGCGCCGCCCGAGCGCGTCGCGTCGGTGGTTCCGCCGACGACGGCCCACCCGTGATTCGGAGTCCCTCCGGCCCAGGCCTGAACCGAGATGGTGACGTCAAAAACGTGGATTCCCTGGGCGATCGCCCCAAGGACGCGGTCCGCCGCGAGGTTCGCCTCGATGCCGTCGGGCTGGACTCCGTTTCCCCCGAAGGCAGACGCCCACGTTGGCGTGGCCATGAATGGCTTCCGCAGTCGAACGAGCGAGCCGCCGCCACCGTCAGCGCCCGCCACGATCGCCGGCGTAGTCAGCACGAGTTTGGCGGACAGAATCACGCTGCCTGCCGGAACCTGCCCGACGCCGCTCCCAAACACAGCGTCGAACCTGAGCATCGCCACCTGCTGCCGGCCCGGGGAGGATGCCACCCACGCGACGGCCGCCGCGGCGAACCCCCCCGTCGGTCGAGACTGCACGATCGTGGCGTCGACCGAACCCGCATAGCCGCCGACACCGTGCTGAAACACCGCCAGCGACGGCGTCGCCCGCACCCACTCCACCTCCAAGCGGGGCCGATCGTCGATCGCCGCGGCCTCCGATGAAGAGAATGCCCAGCCGTCGGTGCCCGCACTCCACGGAAGGATGGCCCAGCCGCGGTTGGCTGAACCGTGCGCCCACGCCTGCATGTCGGCGGTCACGTCGATCGTAAAACCGCTCGCGGCGGGTACGACCGGCGCACGGGTCGCCGTGCCGGCCTGGGCATTCGATGCCCCCTCGACCTCGCGGCCGTCGGCCTGCATCCCGCCCACCAGCGAGTTCCACGTCGACGCCGCCGTCCAGGGAAGAAGAGCCCGGTGCAGCCGTCCCCCCGCTCCCGGGTTGGTGGAATCGAGAATGAGCCGCGCCGACACGACCCGCGCCCCGGTCGGAATCTGCCCCGCCATCGTCCCGACGATGCCATCGAACCGCAGCAGCACCTGGCTGGCATTGGTTCGGGCCGCGTCCGCGGCATCCACGAGCAGCGACGTCGAGGTCGCAAACGAGGCGGCCGGCTCGGCCTGCCTGACCTGCGTGTCGACCACGCCGGCGTAGATGACGCCGCCGCTCACCCGGCCCTGCTGAAACACGCTCCTGCCCGCCTCGGCGGCCGCGGGCGGCCCGAAACGGCCGGCGAAGTCGAGCGGTAGTGAGAAATCACTGTTCGTATCAATCTCATACCTCCCGGTGAGGACGTTGTAGGTCCGCACGGCGATCCGAGCGTTCTCAGGATCGAACTGCAGTAGCCGCATCCAGCCCTCACCGCCGGTCGTGCGGCTTTGATAGTCGGCGACCAGTTCGTGAACCGGCTGGCCGAGCACGTTCGTCGAGGTCTGATGGTGCTCCCCCGAGAAATGCCCGTTCATCACCAGGATGATCTGGGGATTCGGCCGCACCAGTTTCTGAAACACCTGCTCGCCAGTGTTGCTGGGATCGTCGGCAGGGCCGGCGTCGCCGTTGAGCGTCGCCATCCGCGCCTTCGTCGATGGATTGAGATAGGAATGGGTCGACAGGATCGTGGGCAGGCCGGGGTGGCGGGCGATCAGGCCCTGGGCCCAGGCGATGTCGCTGTCGAGCGGTTCGAACTGGATGGTCAGGTGGAGGAATCGATAGCCTCCGGCGGTGAACACCTGCGCATGCGCCCCCATTCGGCCGGAATCCTCCAGATACCAACTGCGGCCTCGGTAGCGGGCCGACGAGAAATACTGCTGGTAGAGCGTCGCTCCGTTCGGCTTGGAGTACATCTTCGTGTAGTCGTGATTCCCGATCGTCGCCGAGTACGGGATGAGACCATCGGGATTGGCGGCGAGGCTCCCGTCGAGGAGGTCCATCGCGGCATCGGCATTGGTCCACTGCGTCGTGCTGCTGCCCGTTTGCACGATGTCGCCGAGGTGGCTGACGAACGCGATGTTTTCGGCGACCCGGTTGGCGACCACCCAGCGGGTCTGGGCCTTGAACGTTTCGGGGTAGGTCTGCGAATAAAACTGGGTATCGGGCAGCACGGCGACGGTGAAGGGCAGGGAGGCAAGCGCGAGCCGCGATTCCAGTCGCTCCCCGCCGGCGAGCCTGAGGTCTCTCATGTCCGCCCTGTCGCCATGCCGTGCAGCCGTGCCCTGCTCATGCCCACGCGGCGGCCGATCCAGTCGGTGAGCACCCAACGCCCTCGACGCCCACGCTCCGATGGGGATCGGGCAACACTATCAGCCGTTTGTGAGGATCGTGTTCGGATCGGAGTCTGCTCCTGGGTAGACTCCACGGCCGAGGAACCCCATGTGGCGTGATCGACGGGTGATCGTGACGGGCGGCACGGCCGGTTTCGGCCTTGTGCTCGCCCGTCGGCTTGCCCGGGACGGGGCCCGCGTGCTGATCGTCGGCCGGTCGTCCGACGGCGTGCGGCGGGCGCTCGAGACCTGCGATCGGGCCGGCGAGGCGACCTCGGCCCTGCATGGGATCACGGCCGACCTCGGCAGGGCAGGGGAGGGCAACCGGGTGGCGGGCGAGAGCCTGCGGCTTCTCGGCGGGATCGACGACGTGTTCTGCTGCGTCGGCCGCTCCGGCCGGGCGAAAATCCTCGACGCGGGTGACGACCTCCTCCGCGATTACCTCACGGCGAATCTCTTCGCAGCGACCGAACTCACCCGGGCCGTCGCCGACGACGTCGCCGCCGCTCGGGGGCACCTTGTCTATATAGGAAGCTTGGCCGGCAAGATCGTAATGCCGTTCCTGGGACCCTACAGCGTGGCGAAGTCGGCGCTTGCGGCGTTCACCGATGCCGTGCGGTTGGAACTGGCTCCCCGCGGGGCGCACGTGCTGCTGGTGTCGCCCGGGCCAATCGCCCGCGCCGCCGATGATCCCGCCGCCGAGCGGGCCGCGACCCGCTACCTGGAGGAGGCCGCCGCCGCCGGCCTGCCCGCCCAGGCAACGGCGCCCGGCGGCACCACGAGCCTCTCGCAGCTCGATCCAGACGTGCTCGCGTCGCGGGTGTTCGATGCCTGCCGCCGCCGCACCGCCGAGCTCGTCGTGCCGCGGAAGGTCGGCCTGCTCGCGGGGCTCATCGAGTGGTTCCCCGACGGCGGTCGCCGATGGCTGGCCCGGGTTATCCGCTGACACCCTCACGCCCCGCGACACTACCGGGCAATCCCGCTATACATACCGCTCGGACCGTCATGCACGAAGGAGACCACATCGATGGCTGAGGCGTTTGCGGGGATCGGCCGGATCACGTACGAGGGCCCGGGTTCGAAGTCCATGCTGGCCTTCCGCCACTACAACCCCGACGCGCTCGTGGAGGGCAAGCCCATGCGGGAGCACCTCCGGTTCGCCGTCTCCTATTGGCACGCCTTCCGCGGCACCGGCAGCGACCCCTTCGGCTCCGGCACGATGATTCGCCCCTGGGAGAAGAACGGCGATCCGCTTCAGGCCGCCCTGTCACGAGTCGACGTGGCCTTCGAGTTCCTCGAGAAACTCGGCTGCGACTACTACTGCTTCCACGACCGCGACGTGGCGCCCGAGGGGGCCACGCTCGCCGAGAGCAACCAGCACTTTGACGCCGTCGCCGACCGCTTGCTCCAGCAGCAGCAGCGGACCGGCAAGAAGCTCCTCTGGGGCACCGCCAACCTGTTTTCGAATCCCCGCTACGTGCACGGCGCCGCCACCAGCCCCAACGTCGAATCCTTCGCCTACGCCGCCGCGCAGGTCAAGAAGGCCCTCGAGGTCACCCACCGCCTCGGCGGCGAGGGCTACACCTTCTGGGGCGGCCGCGAGGGCTACCAGTGCCTCTGGAACACCGACATGAAGCGGGAGATCGACCACCTCGCCCGGTTCATGCACATGGCGGTGGAATACGCGAAGGAGATCGGCTTCACCGGGCAGTTCTACTTCGAGCCCAAGCCCCGCGAGCCGATGAAGCACCAGTACGACTTCGATTCGGCCACGTGCATCAACTTCCTCCGCACCTACGGGCTCGAGAAGCACGTGAAGATGAACATCGAGACCAATCATGCCACGCTCGCCGGCCACGAGATGCAGCACGAGCTGGAATACGCCGGCATGCAGGGTTTCCTGGGCTCGATCGACGCCAACACCGGCGACACGCTGGTGGGCTGGGATACCGACCAGTTCCCGACCAACATCTACCTGACCACCCAGATCATGCATTCGATCCTCAAGTACGGCGGCCTCGCACCCGGCGGGATCAACTTCGACGCCAAGGTCCGTCGCGAGAGCTTTGAACCGATCGATCTGTTCCACGCCCACATCGGCGGCATGGACGCCTTCGCCCACGGCCTAAAGATCGCCGCGGCCATGCGGGCCGATGGCGAGATCCAGAAGCTCGTCGAGGAGCGGTATGCTTCGTGGTCGAGTCCGCTCGGCAAGCGGATCGAGGCGGGCACGGAGTCGCTGAAGTCGCTCGAGCAGGAAATGCTCGCGAAGGGGGAGGCCGCGGCCTGCACCAGCGGCCGCCAGGAACTCTTCGAGAACGTGATCAACACCTATCTCTGATCCGGCGCTCCCACGCATTCGGCCTGCTCCCGTCCCGTCGGTGCAGGTTTTCCTCCCTGCACCATGGCATCGCGCACCAACTCTGCCGCAGGTAAAAAACCCGCGGCTACGGGGGCCATCGGGTACCAACTCTGCTCCCTCGTAGGTGCAGGTTTTCCAACCTGCACTATGGCATCGGGCACCAACTGTGCGCAGGTAAAAAACCCGCGGCTACGGGGGCCATCGCGCACCAACTCTGCTCCCTCGTAGGTGCAGGTTTTCCAACCTGCACTATGGCATCGGGCACCAACTGTGCGCAGGTAAAAAACCCGCGGCTACGGGGGCCATCGGGCACCAACTCTGCTCCCTCGTAGGTGCAGGTTTTCCTACCTGCACTATGGCATCGGGCACCAACTCTGTGCGCAGGTAGCAAACCCGCGGCTACGGGGACATCGCGCACCAACTCTGCTCCCTCGTAGGTGCAGGTTTTCCTACCTGCACTATGGCATCGCGCACCAACTCTGCCGCAGATAGCAAACCCGCGGCTACGGGGGCCATCGGGTACCAACTCTGCTCCCTCGTAGGTGCAGGTTTTCCTACCTGCACTATGGCATCGGGTACCAACTCTGCCGCAGATAGCAAACCCGCGGCTACGGGGGCCGTCGGGCATGCTGCCGCGGGGAGATCACTCTTCTGGGATCGCCCGCCGCCAGTCATCGGCGACGAGCCCCACCTGCTCCAGCGGAATCCGCTCGAACCCAATCGCCCAGGCGGGTGAGTCTTCGCGGAGCCGATAGTCGCCGCGGGCGGGATCGACGAACCGCGGATCGACATCGACGAGATTGTCTTCCAGCACCACCCCGACCTCGGCCGCCGGCTCGATCCGCTTCCACGTGCCCCCCACGCTCACGTTCCGCCGGATCACGTTCCGCCGCGGCGCTTCGGGCTGGTCGTCGAGCAGCGTGGCCAGCCCCGGATAGCGGTTCGTCCAGGGCGGGGTCTTCCAGGGCATCTCGTCGAGCCGCTGCCGCATCCAGCCCCCCGGGACGACCGTGACCGCAAACCAGCCGAGGCCGCGGGCATCGACCTCCACCGCGGGGTCACCATCGACGAACACGTTGTTCTCGACGAGGTTGTCGCGGCCTCCGCCGATCAGCACCTCGCGACAGGCCCGCACGAATAGGTTGCCCACCACCGTGATCCCGCTCGCGCAGTCGTCGAGGTAAACGCCCATCGCGCCGAGCCGGCCGGGACCGGCCAGGTCCTCGAACACGTTGTGGCGGACGACGGTACCCCGCATCGTCCAGTCGCGGCCCATGTAGAAGGCTCCCACGTCGCCGGTCTCCTGGCAGACATGGTGGATGCGATTGAGCTCGATCGTGTGGTCGTTGCCGTTGAGAAGGATGCCGTTGTGCGGGGCGTGATGGATGTGGTTGTGGGTCACCCGGTTGCCGACGCCCTTTACCTCCACGGCGGGGCGATAGGTCCGCTGCAGCCGGGCGTAGTGGTGCACGTGATTGTTGGCGGCCACGTGCCCCGCGGCCGCGAGCGTGGGCCGGTCGCCGCCGTCGAGCATCACGCCCCCCTCGCCGACCTCGTGGATGTCGCAGCCGACCACCTGGTGCCCGCGGCCCCCCTGGATGAACACGCCCCAGCCGCCGGCGTTGCGGAGCCGGCAGCCACCCACCGTCACGCCCTCGCCCCCCGCGATCTTCACGAGGCTGTCGCGGGAGCCTTCGAGCAGGAGGCCACGAAGCGTGACGTGGCTCGCCGCGTCGATCACCACGAGGCTCGGCAGCGTTGTCACCGTGACGGCGTCGGCGCCGGCAGGCAGCCAGATGGAGAGCAGCCCCCGCTCGCGATCGATGCACCACTCGCCGGGCCGGTCGAGTTCGCAGAGCATGTTGAAGGCATAGAACCGCTGGCCGCTGCGGTAGGTCGTGTGGGGCGGCTCGAGTTCGATCGACCCGGCCTCCGGGTCCACCTTCTTGATCCGCTGCCGCGAGTCGGACCAATCCCAGAAGAAGTAGCCCGACAGCCAGCCGTCGGGCTCGCCCTGCCAGGCGGGCAGGCGGTCGGTGGCGCACGTGAACGTGCCCACGGAGTTGCCGGGCAGGCCGCCGTCGACCATGGGCCGGTCGCCGAGCAGGTCGCCGATGGTCGTGAAGCCGTCGTTCGGCCAGCGGGCGATCTCCAGCGGCCGGTCACGACAGAACACTTCGAGTCGATTGCCGGCACCGGCGAACGTGCCCGTGTCGGCGATGCCCGCGGCAGGGAGGTCGGCCTGGACGACGTTTCCGCGGGCCTCGGCGGGCAGTCGGGCGAGCGCGGCCTCATCGGCGACGGCCGCGAAGGCGGCGATGCGCCGGGCGCCGGTGAGGACCACCCGGTCGATGCCGTGGGCCCGCCAGACGACCGGCCGTTCGGCCGTGCCCCCGTCGGCGGCCTCCAACCGGAGCGGCTCCCGCAGTTCGTAGCGGCCGGCATGCAGCACCACCTCGACGCCGCCGGATCGATCAAGACCGGTGATCCGGCGGATCGCGTCGCGGGCGGCCGCCGGCGTGGCCAGCGGCCCATCGCTGCGGTCGGCGTTGGCCGCAGCCAGTCGGCCAGACCAGGCGTCGTTGCCATTGATCGCCACGTGGATGGTCGTGGTCGGCGGTCCGGCGTCGGCGTCACCGCCATCGGCCTGGCCGGCGGCGAATGCAGACAATGTCGCCACAACCACCATGCTGCACACGGCGTTCATCACGTTTTCTCCAAAGGATGCAGGGGCGAGCCGGGGGTCACGCGGGCGGATCAGAGATCGCCCGGCACGGCTTGGCCGTCGTTGCGGCCGGTGACGGCCTGAAACGCCATCGGATCGACGTCGAACGAAATCGTCCGCACCGAGCCGTCGCAGAACGCCGCCCCGAAGCCGCCCGGGTGGGCCGAGCCGAACGAGTTGACGTGCTGGGCACCCCGCCGGTCCTGCATCGGTGGCAGCGAGGCATTGCTCGGGTCTCGACTAAAGCGGACGATGTCGCGGCCCATCCCCATCAGCGCCGCCTCGTTGTCGCCCCCGTCGCTGCCGTCGGCGTAGGCGGCGGGGTCGATGTATTTCTCGGCGACCAGGATCGTCTTGCTGGTGCCGTCCTGTATCTGCGACATCTTCACGGCGCTGCCGCAGTGGACGACGCCGTTGGTGGCGGAGGCAAACTTACGAAAGTGCGCCTGGGCCGCGGCGTCGCTCCCCTTGGCCAGGTCTGCCGGGCCGGCGTTTTGGCTGCCCGCGGCTGGTGCCGAGGCCCACGGTGGCGTGGCGGTGCCGCCGGCCAGTTCACCGGTCTGGTGGTAGGTGCTCCCGCCGTTGGCGGCATAGTCGGCCCGGCCCACCACTGTCGGCGTGGTCGTGCCCACGAATGTCCACGGTTGCGTCCACAGATAGGCGGTGGGCGACCGCCGCGACGGGCAGTACATGCTCGCCACCGGCGTCGCGACCCGCTGCGCATTGGCGGCCTGCCGAGCAACGCCCGACTGGCCGGTGCCGAGGGCGTAGAGCGACTGCTCCTCGGCGAAGGGGAGGATCGAGTAGATCCAGCCGCCGGGCTGGCGGGCACCAAACCCGCGATCGGGGTCGCCCGTCCAGGCGATCCCCCAGCCGCCGGAGGGGAGGTAGTTCTTCGTGTTCTCGTGGTTGAGCGCCGCGACCGCCGTCTGCTTGAGGTTGTTCTGGCAGGCGCTCCGCCGCGCCGCCTCGCGGGCGCTCTGCACCGCGGGCAGGAGGAGGCCGATCAGCGTGGCGATGATCGCGATCACCACCAGCAGTTCGACGAGCGTGAAGGCGGACGAACGGGGGCGGACGTGGCTGTGGGCAGTCTTCATGGTGGGATCTCCGTCACTGAGATGGGAGGCAAACCGGCGGGAGGATCAGTGTGCAAACCTGCTCCGCCGATCGTCAACGTCGGCCGAGGCGATGAGAGCGAACCGGGAAACCCAAGGGAATCGGGGATTCCTGCCTCATCTTTCGCTCATGAGGCTTACGATTGGGCGATGATCTTTGATGAAATGTCGGCGGCCGTGTTGAGGCGATTCTCCGCCCCAGGTAGTTTGGGGGCCACGGGGAGCATGGTTTCGGTCTGAGGGCCTCGCTTCCCGTGCCGTTTGCACCTGCCTCAAAGCCTGAATCGCCGCCAGCACAAAAGAGGGCCGCTCATGAACTCGCTCCCCATCTCGATCTTCTTCGTGGCCCGGCCGTGGCGTGGCCTCGCGATTCGCGCTGTGGCCACCTGTCTCGCGATGCTGGCCTGCGCCACAGTCATGGCCGCCAACTGGACCTGGGACAACGGCGCCTACCAAAACGCGACGGTCCTGAGCGGCACGTACATCGGCACGGGCCAGTGGTCGAACAACACGAACTGGACTGGAAGCGGCACGACGCCCCCGAGTGGCGGCCCGAACAACGT
>Ga0164295_10005433_pt1 | contig 10061 bp, 11 predicted proteins | sample GEODES006metaG_FD_111798 | JGI IMG/M metagenome (GOLD analysis project Ga0164295, IMG submission 111798) | Oligotrophic lake water microbial communities from Sparkling Lake, Wisconsin, USA - GEODES006 metaG | ecosystem: Environmental > Aquatic > Freshwater > Lake | place: USA: Sparkling Lake... | reverse complement strand
TTTTATTTGTATCTAATATTAACCAGGCTAAAAAATACCAAATTGAACTTAGTAATATTAAATCCAAGGATGGGCAGAATATTAAATACATAAAATACGAATTCCAAGGTGCCTTTACTCCATTTGGGCAATTAAGTGATAGCGATAAGAAAAAGCAGATAAACGATACTGACGTAGGCAACATCGATGATCCAGCGATTAATATATTGCCAAAATATTCAGACAATTTTGCAATCGAGTACACTCTACTATCAGAATTAGATTCAAAGGGTAAGGGTTTAAAACTAAATATTATACTACTGCTAGACAAATTTAATTTTGAAGATAAGCCTACTATACTGGCTTATAAAAATGAGGCTCTAAAATACCTAAGAGACAATGGTATTAATCCGAATGACTACCAGATAGTATGGACTCCAGAAGAAGCAAAAAACCTCTAGAAAATTTTTATTTTGTCTTTGCCGGTTATACTTTTTAATCTATCGATTTGCATCCTAAGCTCTAGGGATTCGTAGTTATTATTGGTCTTTATAAATAATACTCCGTTCTTAACACTTACTGATTCTGGTTCTATACTGGTAGCTTTTTTTATTGCATTCTTGATTATCAATAAATCATCAAGCTTAGACTTGAATGAGCCATATTTTTTTAAATCTTTTTTAATATGATTCATTAAATTTCTATTACCTTGTAGCCCTTGATGCTATTATCTATTTCGGTTGATGTGATTATGGTTTGCTGTTTTTTAGACTGTTCTAATAAATGCTTTTGCCTATCGCTATCAAGCTCACTAAGAACATCATCAAGTAGAAGTAGTGGGGGACTGCCAGTCTTTAAGTCTATGTAATCTATCTCTGTGAGCTTTATCGCAAGTGATAGCGATCGGTTTTCCCCGCGCGATAAATTATCCCTCGACGAGAAGCCATTTAGAGACACTATGAGCTCGTCTTTGTGTGGACCTTTGATTGTGAAGCCAGCCGATATATCGGCATCTGTATGGGCTTCTAGTGAGCTTAGAATATCTTCCTTGTCTTTAGGCAGACTATTCAAATAGTCTAGATGCACTTTGTCTGGACTGCCACTAATCATGGAGTATTTAGCGCTTATATTTTTATTCATAAAGTCTATTAGGTCGTCGCGGTATTTATATATAACACTTATCGGTTCAGACATCTGGAGATTATAAACAAATAGCTGATCTCGGCTTGTTGTTAGTCTGTTTTTCAAACTATATAAAAGTCTATTGCGCTGATTTAGTATTTTCTGAAACACATTTAAAGCCCTAAGGTAGTCCTTGGATGTCTGGATGATAATACTATTTATAAGGTTGCGTCTAAAAGTCGGGCCATCTGTAATGATACGCACATCATCAGGCACAAAAATTACTATGGGTTGCAGGCCAATAATACCCGAGGCAGGCTTATTGACACCATTAAGTGTGATTGTCCTAGAAGTGTATCTACCGTTTTGCTTGATGCGATACTCCATACTATCGGTTTTATCAGTACCGAAGTCTAGGTTTATTTTCATAAAATCTGAGTCGCGATTTATTAGTGAGGATTGAGTAGAGCGGAACGACTTAGTTATAAATGAGTAGTAAATAGCCTCTAGGATATTGGTTTTGCCAGCCGCGTTTTTACCTATAATAGCTGTGTTATTTTCAAAATCAGCCGTCAAGTCTTTGTGCGACCTAAAATTTGTTAGTTTAATGGATTTAATCATTAGCTACGAAGTGGCATGATGATATGAACTTCGCTATTGTCCTTGGATTTAGGATTAATCAATAGCGGGTCGAGCTTGTCATTGATACCAATTATTACGGTCTTATCGTTTATGACAGATAGGATATCGGTTATGTATTTGGCATTTATGTTTATGGAAGCATCTTTGCCGGTCTTTTTTACGGGTATTTTTATGGTGTTCTCACCAACGTCGCTCATCTGTGCATCTAGTGTTAGTTCATCTTTGGTTACTTTTAGTGTTATTCCGTGGGAGCTTTCCCTGGCGAATACAGAGCTCACCTTGACTGCCTCGACTAGCTTGTCCTTATCGCACTCGATAGTGGTCGTGGTGCTTTCTGGAATAATCTTTTGATAATCAGGGTATTTTCCTTCTGTAAGCTGGGATATTAGCTGGCTGTCGCCAACCATAAAAGATATTTCAGATTCGCCAATTATTATCTCTATTTCATTAACTTCTTCCGATGAAATTAGTCGTAGCAGCTCCGTTACAGTTCGGACGGGGATGATGCAGCTAATATCTTCCTTGGAATCATATTTGCTTTTAATTTCAGATAATCTGTAGCTATCGGTGCCTGCTAGAACCATTTGGCCGGAGCTAATACTAAAAAATATTCCTGCAAGTACCGGCCTAGATTCGTCGATACTAACACTTGCGATCACTTTCTCGAAGCTCTTTTTAATTTCTTCAGAAGAAAATTTGATTGATTTAGTACTAGTTAGCTTTGGCAGGGTAGGGAATTCACTGGCAGATACGCCATTTAGTCGGCTATGGATACCGCTTCCCTTGATGGTCATATTTGAATCGTCAGCTATGAGTTGCAAGGTATCTTCAGATATGGAATTAATCAATTCCCCGAGTAGCTTGGCTGGTATCGATATCTTTCCTTCTTTCTCAACCTTTGCACCAAGCTTGGTGGTGATAGCTAAATCAAGATTTGTAGAGCTTAGTTTTAATATATTTTTATCTGTTTCAATCAAAATATTACCCAGCACTTCGAGTGAGGATCGACTACTCACTAATCTTGAGCAGATATTAACTGCTTTTAATAAATTCTTAACTTTTATAGCAACTTTCAATTTAACTTCCCTTTCTTAACTGTCTTATTTATTATATTTAATTTAATAGATAGTAGTAATAGTAATAGGCTATGTGGAAACAGTGCAAAAGACTTTAAAAGCCTTACATAAAGGTAAAAAGCACTAGGTATAAGTTTATGAAAACTAATTAACAAATTATGTAAAACATCCTTGTTATTAACACTTTCTAAATTATTCAATTCGTCAAGCGTTAATTTATTGTGAATAAAAAGACTCTTCTGCACAAGATATACACTATCTTTACACATACTTATCCACATACCTTTAGCCTACCAACAGCTTTTTAATTGACTGAATATCTTGGCTCATTACGGAATCGTTAGCCGTTTGGGTCTTAATTTTTTTGACCCCATGCATTATCGTAGTGTGATCTTTGCCACCTAGACTCTTGGCTATTCTTGGAAAACTTAAGCTCAACTCTTCGCGCATTATAAACATCGCTACCTGCCTAGGAACTACAATATCGCGAGATCTTTTAGTTCCAGTTATATCGTTATAGCTTATCTCGTAGTAGGCAGCGGTCTTTTCTAATACCGTCTTTGCATTGACCTTAACTTGGCTTTTTTGTATGTACATACCTAGCACTTCTTGAGCTAGAGATAGGTCTATCGGCTCACCATGTAGCCTAGATTGAGCTATTATTTTAGTCAGGGCTCCTTCGAGCTCGCGGATATTATTATCGATATGAGTGGCAACAAATTCTGCCACATCCATATTCAGTTCTATAGAGTGGGAATTAGCCTTATTCATAAGTATCGCGACTCTAGTTTCGAAATCTGGCGGCTGGATATCAGCAACCATGCCCCATTCAAATCGACTCCTAAGACGCTCTTCGAGTGTCGGTATTTCTTTAGGTGGACGATCGCTACATAATACAATCTGCTTGTTGTACTGATGGAGCGCATTGAAAGTATGGAAGAATTCCTCCTGAGTCCTTTCCTTTCCTGCTATAAACTGCATATCATCTATCAATAAAACATCAGCAACTCGATATTTATTTGTAAATTTCTCTCCCTTTCTAATAGCTGACAAGAAAGTATTAATAAATTCTTCACTAGTCGAATAGAGGATTTTCATTTTAGGATCACGCGCGTGTATTTCATTACTAATAGCCCATAGTAAGTGAGTCTTACCAACTCCAGCTGGCCCATACAGGAATAGGGGATTATACATCTCGCCTGGCTTCTCGCTCACCAGCTGAGCGGCCGAAAAGGCTAATTTGTTACTCGAGCCCGTAATAAAATTATTGAATTTATACTTTTCATTAGGCCTAAACTCACCATAAGACTCAATACTCGATTGACCAGAATTAGGGTTTGAATACTTTTCTCGCGCTTTATTAATTGGCATTCTAATAGAATTGTCATCAGTTTTTGGCTTTGGTGCAGTTTCTACACTAGTTTTCTTGGTGGTGTACTCTACATTAATAATATTAGTATCGACCTTGCGTATGGCATTGAGTATTTCTTGGTGATATTTATCTTGAATCCATTGCCTAGTAAAAATATTAGGAACAAAAATAATCGCCTTATTACCATCTAACTTGGCTAATTCCGTTCCCTTAAGCCAGGTCTGAAAGTTAGCTTGAGATAGAACTATCTCCAGCTCGCCTAAAACAGACCCCCAAACTGTTTGTAATTTATTGTCCATCCACCCTCTCTTTTTATCCACTATACACTATCCGGGGAGGTGTTTTCCACAATTTCAACACTTAAAACGTAAAAATATATCATGACATGTGGATAATTGAATTATTTTCATTTTTGTTATACAATAGTTGAGTTATGAAGCGAACTTATCAACCAAAGAAACGTCATGGACAAAGAGTACATGGCTTTATGAAACGCATGTCGTCTACAGCAGGCCGAGCTATCTTGAAAAGAAGAAGGCTCAAAGGTCGAACAAGGCTATCCGCCTAAATGCTAGCGCGGACATACCGACTCCGCAAAAATAGTGATTTCCAGAGACTCTACAAGACTGCTAAGAGGTTTGCTACGCCAAACCTTGTTTTGTATTACACGAAATCCAACTTAAAGTATTCACAAGTTGGCTTCGTCGTATCCAAGAAAATATCTAAAAGCGCCGTGGTACGTAATACGCTCAGGCGCAGAGCCAGTGGAATAGTAGAGGATATGTTTAATGATATTAAGGAACCCACCAAGATTATTATATTAATTCGTCGCGACTTTTCGGGCATTAAGCCAAACGAACTACAGGATGAGATAAAAAAGCTATTAGAAAGATTAACTGTATGAAAAAGTTAATGATCAAATCAATCGAGCTGTATCAGCGCACATTATCACCCGACCATAGCCCTCGAAAAGTAAATTACCCTTACGGGTACTGTAGGCACTACCCGAGTTGTAGTGAGTATTCCAAATTAGTAATTAAAAAGCACGGAGCAATTAAAGGAGTTGGTATAAGTATCTTTCGTATAGTACAATGTAACCCATTATCAAAGCCTAAAATAGACTTTAGGTTCATAGAAGAGGAGAGAAAATGATTGGACAATTTTTTAATACAATACTAATAGCACCACTAGTAAATGCGCTATTTTTGATATATGGAATAATCCCAGGCCACGACTTTGGTGTTGCGATTATACTTTTAACGATACTAATTCGCTTAATATTGTGGCCACTCGCAAGCAAGCAGCTTCATAGCCAAAAGAAAATGCAATCACTGCAGGGTGATATATCTAAAGTTAAGATTAAGGCCGCCGGAGATAAGCAAAAAGAACAAGCAATGCTTATGGAGCTGTATAAGGAAAAGGAAGTTAATCCATTTTCGGCCTGTTTGCCTGCAATTTTACAATTCCCAATACTTATAGCAATGTTTGTCGTATTTAAAAAGGCCACCGGTTCGATTGATGGCGTTGAAAATTTACTATATGAGCCAGTTAAGAATCTTTCTTACATTTCTTCGGTGCTTTCAGGCCAGACGGCATTTAACACCACACTATTTGGCTTGATAGATATGGCAAAACCAAGCTACCTATTAGCGATAATAGCTGGACTTACACAATTCGTGCAGGTCAAGATGATTACCCCACGCAAACAAAAGACTGACGCAGCTGACCCACAAGCAAAGATGACATCATTCATGAATTACACCTTCCCAGCTTTAACTGTATTTATTGCATGGGGTCTGCCCGCAGCTCTACCTACATACTGGATAACTACTAACTTTATTGCAATCTTCCAGCAATGGCTGATTATGCGCGGAGAAGTAGATGAAATGGAAAAAATGGATGTAGTCAAAGTCATTAGAAAGGGCGACACAAGTAAAGCGACTAAAAAGCTTCCTAAGCCGAAAGTTAAGAAGAAACCTAAAAAAGGCAAAAAATAGTGTCAGCCCTAGAAGCCAAAGATATAACCCAAAAGCTCCTAGATAGCATGGGTTTACCCGCGACCGTCCAGATAGATTCTGATGAACCTATATTTTTAACAATCAAATCGGACGACTCTGCACTAATAATAGGAAAGGGTGGCGAGAGCCTGAGGTCTGTCCAGGCCATAATAAATTCAATCTATCGTAAAAATAACCATGAAGCAGGGTATGTGGGAATAGATATCAATGGCTACAGAATGGATCGTATAAAAAAAGCACAGGCTGTCGCTCAAGAGCTCGCAGATAAGGCGCGAGAAACAGGCGAGGACCAACATATGATCCCCATGAACGCATTTGAGCGTCGCTCAGTCCATACTATGCTTGCTGAGGATGCAGACATTATTACCGACAGTGAAGGCGATGACTTGGACCGTCATATAGTAATAAAAAAGCGCTAATGAATACGACAATAGCCGCCACAGCCACAGCCCCTGGGCGAGGTGCCATAGCTGTAATAAGAGTTTCAGGGCCAAGGTGCCTAGAGCTTTACTCATTATTAACAAAAAAATCAGTAAAACCGATAGCAAATTATATTAAGCCTGCTTGGATATATGATGGAGATGAAAAAATTGATCATTCTATGATTGTCTATTTTAAATCCCCAGCAACATTCACAGGCGAAGAAATGCTAGAAATACACTGCCATGGATCTAGGATAGTGCAAGAAAATATTTTAAATGTAATGTTTAAGGCGGGGGTTGAGCCAGCTAAGCCTGGTGAATTCAGCGAGCGAGCCTACTATAACGGCAAGATAGACATCACCCAAGCAGAAGCCATAATGGAGCTGGTATCGGCCGAAAACACACAATTAGCTAGGCTAGCAACTAGACAGCTAGCAGGTGAATTTAGTAAAAATATTTCAGATATTATTACAGACACCACTAAAATAAGTTCTGCTGTTGCAGCGGATTTGGATTTTTCCGAAGAAGATTTACCGGCTCTTAGCAAAGAAGATATAAAAATAAGCTTAGAAAAAATAATAAATAAGATTAAAACTATAAAAGCTGGTTCAGAAATTCTCCCAAAGCTTAGGTCGGGTATAAATATTGCATTAATAGGACTACCGAACGCTGGCAAAAGCTCCTTGATGAATTCTATTTTAGGATTTGAGAGGTCAATTGTTACTAATAAGGCCGGTACTACGCGCGATACGGTATCCGAAACAGTCGAGATAGAAGGAATGACCTACCAATTCATAGATACGGCAGGGTTAAATTCTAAGCCTGATGAAATAGAGAAGATTGGTATTGAAAAGTCTATAGAAAATATCAAGTCGGCAGATATTGTCTTACTCTTAGTTGAGCCAGGCAAGGAGAAAGAAACTCTTGCCTACATCAAATCTCATAATCTAGGAGAATTTATTGATAACCCAAAAACAATTAGGGTAAATACTAAGGCTGATATTGAAAAGAGTAAAACTGGTATAAATATTAGCACTAAAGATAAATTTGGAATTGATGTATTGGTAAGTGAAATATCTAAGCTATCATCCTCGGCAGTCAGTAATAGTCTGCAAATACTTACCCAGAGGCAATTAAACATATTATCAAGCGTTGAGCATTCGCTGACTGATCTTAATCATAATTTAAATTCATTGACCTTTGATATTATTGGAACTGAGCTCGAAAGCACTATAGTAGATCTTAATGAACTAACCGGTGAGCATGCGAATAAACAAATAATTGATTCGATATTTCGCAACTTTTGTATCGGTAAATAATTAGTTCGAAGAAGGGAAGTCGAGGGCGGATTTATAGTAGGTAGTGAAGGTATCGGTTTTTGTTACTATGCCATTCTTTACTACATCCCTAAAGAAGGTAGTTTGGCTAGGCGCGTTCACGTTAGTGCTACCGAAGTCAAAGAACGGCCCTCGCAGTTTGCCTTCTTTTTCTTTTGTGCCATAAAGCCTGAAAGTTAATGTTGTGCCAACCATCTCAGGCTCTATTAATATGTACTTGCTAGTATCATTTTTGAATTTAAAATCCACAGCAGGGTAGTAAATTGTTGCATCAACCCCCGGCACTCCATATGGCTGGGTGTAATATCCCACCTGGAAGGAATGATTAGTGCGCTCTATAATGGGCAAGCCAGCATTAAGGGCAGCCCTAAATATAGTCGAGCTAACTTGGCATAACCCGCCACCATATTGGAACTCTTGTCTGCCATCGAGAATTACCTTACTTTCTGCATACCCTTGCGCAGCCCCCACTTCACCTAAAATTTCACCGAAGCTAAATACTTGGCCGGGCTTAAGTAAGACTCCTTTATATCGAGACGTGCCAACGCTAATATTTTGAAGTCTTTGGGAGGTACTTCCTGGAAAATAACTTACACCCTCACCAATTAATTCTTTAATGCCTAAGCTATCTATATTGTCGTCAGCCACTGCAGCCTTTTTGACGTCTACATCCAGTTCGATTGGGGCACTAGAGCTTGACTGAGTGGCTACTATAATAGCGTCAGCACTTCTTTGGGTATTCAAGCTCTTGCCGTCTTTACTTTGTTTGAATACAGTTGCGCGGCCATTGGAAATTGCTAGCGTGGCATCTATAGCTTCTTGGTTTATTTCGCCAGAAATGCCATTAAGAAACGCCACGACATTTTGTCTTTCAATTTTGAAGTCTCCCAATTGGGTTTGCATCTTATAGTATTTGTTTAGCAAATCTTCCCTAATTGGCTTTTCTTGTTTTTCAACAGACAGCCAATCGAGTAATTTTTGCTGGGATATTTCCCAATTTTTAGAACCATAGCTTAGAGATATAGATTGCTTGGCAATATTACTTACAGAGCTTAGTTGCCTCTGCAATAGATCATTGGTAAGGCTCGGCGGAACTGTATCTATGGGCATTTCAATTGAGCTTTTTAAATCAGATAATTGCCTGGTTAAACCCAATATAGCCAAGCCCATATCTATCTTTTGGCCAGTTTTGCCTTCGGTCACAGATATTTTCCCATCCTTGAAAGAATAGAAAGCATTCTGGGAGGGTTTTGCGGAAATATTATTAAACTCGATTAAAGAATTGCTAAATAATTCCCTATCTACATTTATCTGCATAATATCCTCTTTCGCGAAGGGGAGTGTAACTTGGGTCGCGATATCGGTTACTATGTCATTTTCGCGGCCAATCATAAAGGCTCTGTTGGCCATTTCTCTATTATCAAAATTTATACCTAATTGCTCTGGCTTGAGTATGGATGCATTTCCGTTGAGCATGTAGCTAACATCTGACTTAAGGTATTGCGATGTCTGGGCATCAAGCCTAGTAATTGCCTGGTCGACAGTGAGACCACCGATGTTTATTCCTCGTACGGAAACTCCAGGCAGAACTTTGTTGTAGTTGAATATACGGACGGTAAATATCCCAAACATAAATAAAAACACCACCATGCCTAATCCGAGTAGCACATGATGCCAGGTTTTCGATTGCGACCACCAGGTTTTTAGCTTTTTATTCATATATTTTTCACCTATTTCAAGGTAATTATACAATATATATTGTCTGACGTTAATACTTTGTTTGTCGAATTTATTTTGACTTTTTAAACAACAAAAAGAAGCTTGGCTCGATTTCGCAGGTGATTATTTTTGAATTATCATTAATGATAAAGCTTGAATAAGGCTCAGTTACTTTCATATTATAAAAAATTCTTTTTCCATTTATCTTCCAGTAGTTGCCCGGATTTACATTTAATTCAATTGGACCCTCGCCCAATCTTTCTAAGATTATTTTGTTTGGCGACCATGATACTATTTTGGCATTTTTACTGACAATTCCAAATGCGGGCTCTGAGCTAGCACGTTTAGTATTCCTCTGGCTGTCATATCCCAAT
>Ga0164295_10005432_pt1 | contig 10062 bp, 9 predicted proteins | sample GEODES006metaG_FD_111798 | JGI IMG/M metagenome (GOLD analysis project Ga0164295, IMG submission 111798) | Oligotrophic lake water microbial communities from Sparkling Lake, Wisconsin, USA - GEODES006 metaG | ecosystem: Environmental > Aquatic > Freshwater > Lake | place: USA: Sparkling Lake... | reverse complement strand
CCGCTCCTGCGCCAGTTGGACACATTCTGCGGCCGCGAGCATGTGGAGCGCTTCGCGAGTGAGACCCCGCCAACGATTGAAGAGTGGCGAGCGCTCGAGCGAAACCTGTGTGAGCGATTGTCCGCCGTCCGGTCGAAGGGTTGACCCTGCGCACAGGCCGACCGTGCAGCCCCCGGGATGGGTCACCATGAACCCATGCTGCATTTGATTCTAAATCCTCCACCACTTCTGCCGTTTGAATCGGTGTCGCCGCACTCCAGACCGCGGCCCCCACCGAAGAAACGCAGGAGAGCCCCATGAAGACCGTTCGCCCCTTCGCCCTTGTCGCCGTTGCCGCCCTGACCGTCGCCTGTGGCGAGGCCGCTGAGCCCGGGCTGCCCCAGGGCGCGCAGGCCCCCGAGGCGCAGGCCGCGCTGAGCTTCGACACCCAGGGTCGCGTCGAGACCGTCGGCTTCGACGCGCCCTCGAACCGCGCGGTCGCCGCCCTGCCGGGCCTGAGCGTCGTGGCCGAGCGCGTCGGCACGCCGGCCTTCAACTTCAAGGCGCCCGCCGAGGCCGCCCCCGAGCGCGGTGACCAAGGCACGGTCGAGGTCGTGGGCGACGAGGCCAACCCCGTGGACACCCGCCGCTTGGAGCAGGGCGACGTGTGCACGGTCAACGCGCAAGCGTGGGGCGAGGCCTGCTCGCGCAGCGACAGCGCCGCCTGCGCCCTCAAGGGCTACTGGGGCGAGGTCGCCGACGCGAATGGCGAGCTGCGCGTCGGCGCCACGAAGGCTGTCATCTTCACGTCGGCGGACGCCGTCGCCGCCGCCCTGCCCGCGGACGCCCCCGCCGAGGCCCTGTCGAGCGATGTCGTCGACCCGAGCAGCACCGAGCTCGACGCCCTGGGCGCGGAGCTGGTCGCCCTGAGCCTCAACTTGCGCTTCTCCGAGCAGCGCCTCGCCGGCAGCTTCCCCCTCGCCAGCGCGGTCGTGACGCAGGGCCAGTTCTACGGCTGGCGCGTCGACGAAATCTTCGCCCACGCCCAGCACCTGTACGGCGCCGAGGTCTCCGGCAGCGCCACCGCCCAGCTCGACACGCTGACGCAGGCCCTGCGCTCCATCAACAACGCCGCCCCCGACTGCGCCGCCCCGGCCTGGATGCGCCGCTGAGCGCTAGAGGCAGTGCTGATTGACCTCTACCGTCGCATGTCCTCGGTCGAGAAGGCGCGTCGGGTCAGCGAGGCGTGCCGCGCGGTCGACCAGCTTGCGCGGGCCCGAATTCGGCACCAGTACGGCGACATCTCGGACGCTGAGATGAAGCTGCGCCTCGGCGCAACGCGCATCCCGCGCGAGCTCATGGTCCGCGTGTATAGGCGTCCGCCGGCGCTCAATCCTTCTTGAGGCAGGTCAGCGGGCGAACGCAGCGGTTGTCCTCGCCGGGCCAGCACAGGGCGCCGGCGCGGGAGGTGTCGACGCACTCGCCGCGCACGCAGTCCAGCCCGTTGTAGCGGTCGAACGGCGCCTCGCCGCACTCGTTGCCGTTTTGGCAGTCCGCGCCCGCGCCGACGTTGCGGGCGCACACGAGGCGGCTCAAGTCGCAGTGCGCCCCCGCCACGCACTCGCCGCCCGCACCGCACGCTTGCCCGATGGCGCGCGCCGGTCCGCAGCGACCGTCCCGGTCCGGGTTGTTGGGGTCGCTCAGGCAAACCAGCCCCGCCGCGCAGGGGGCCACACCCGGCGATACGCCGCACAGCTCGCCCGCGCGCGGTGGCGCCACGCACCGCATCGTGATGCGCTGGCACACCAGCCCTTGCGCGCAGGTCAGGTTGCTGAGCGCGCCATCGCACGCCTGCCCCTCGCCCGGCGCGGCGCCGCACACGCCCGCGGCTCCGCTCCCCACGCACACCAGGTTGGCGGCGCACTCCGAGTTCATGGCGCACGCTTGCCCCGCGGCCAACACTCGCTGGCACGTGCCCGGGTCGCCGCTCGACGAGTTGCCGCGGCAATACAGGCCGTCCGCACACGCACCGTCGTCCGAGCAGGCCTGCCCCAGGGTCGCCGCCGGGCCACAGGCGTACTGCCACGGCCCAAAGACACCGCCGTTATCGACCACCCCACCCTCGCCCGTCGGCCAACACCCAGCCGCCGCGCCGAGCACGGCCCAACCGCACGCGATCCATTGCGCACTTTTGTGCCGCATCGTCCCTCCGGTTTGATAGGGTCAGAAGCGCAGCGGGACGGTTCGTCCCGACTCTCGTGAGGGTAACATGCGGGGAGTCTCGCTCGCACACTTGTTCGCGACCACGACGCTGGGTGCCGGGTGCACCTCGCTCATTGACGTCGATGCGCGCCCCGAGAGTGCCGACGGCGCCGCCGCGCGCGTCGAAGACGCCGCCCCCGTCAGCGCACCGCCGTCACGTTCCTGCGACGTGGCCGCGTGTCCGCCGCTCGACTGCAGCGCCCTCTCTCGAGGGGTGCTCGAGACGGGCGACAACAACATGGCCGTGTGCGTGGTCGAGGCCGCGCTCCCGAGGACCGCGCCTCAGTGCGACGCCCAAGGCGAGTGCATCGCGCAGGTCGCGGACGAGACCACCTGCGCCCGCACCGCTCCCCAGCGCTCCCTGGCGATCGACGGGCGCTGCGCAGCTTTCGCAGACTGCGCGCACGCCGACTTGAACATCTTGGCACTCGGGCGAAACATCCGCTGCAACCCAGACAACGCGGGCACACTGGGCTATTGCGACGGAACGGGCGCGTGCACCCCCTGCGTCCCGATCGCTGATGGTCTTGAAGTGTGTAACCAACTCGACGACGACTGTGATGGTGCGATCGACGAGAGCGAGACACGCATGCGGCCCACGATGGGTGTGCGGCACTGCTGCAACCCTCCGCCCGACCGAGGTGGCGACCCGAGCCAAGAGCTCAGTTTCTGGTGCTGCTCCCCTGAGTTCGGCGGCTCCATGGACGGGCGCCCCGGCGACTGCTGTATTTGGCCGATGGACGCGGGCGTTGAGTCCTACGAGTTTCGCTGCCCCTCGCCCTGACGGGTCTTGGCGTCGCGGTGCTCAACTCGCCGCCACGCCGCGTTCCATGCGCGGATCACGCTGATGCGCGCTGCGGTTTCCGGCTGGACGTTACGCTGACCGTCTTTGTCCCTCGGCGGCTCTCGAAAGCCATAGCCCAGCGCGCCGCCGTAACCCAACGCGTTGGCCGCGTGCACCTGAGCTTTCACGTTGGCGCGAAAGCGCGCCATGTCGTGCCGCGAGGTTCCGCTGCTCCCAAAGTCGTAGGCTTCCGAGGTGGTCGCGAGGTTCGCGATGTGCACCAAGCGTGAAGGTGGGATGCCGAGCGCGCGCATCTGCGCCACGCTCTCTTCGAGGCGGTCGCGCACGCTCTCTGTCGAGTCGTCGCTCGTGATCTGTGTCTCGGTGCCGAGGCGCACCCCGGAAATTCGGCTCAAGGCCTTCCAGAGACCCTCGAGCGAACGATCGCCGCTCATCGGGGTGCACACGACCAAGGACTTGCCTTGTTGCGTCACCGCGCGTGCAACCTGAACGACCCAATCTCGGTAAGCGGCGCCCCGAGCATTGTCGAGCACCGCGTCGTGTACGTTGATCTCGTTCAAGATAATTGTCTTCTGGGCCTTGTGTCGCTTGACGATGCCCTGAGCCACGGCGCTGGGGCTCCGCACCTTGCCCCCCGCGCCCTCGAATGCATGCACAAAGTCATTTTCGTAGCCATCGGCGTTGTCACGCTTGTTCGAGCGCCGCACACCGGCGACCGCCATGCGATCCATCGGCGCGCGGCGCCCACGTGCAGTCGACTCCAGCGCCGTGCGGCCTGCCCGTGCCACCGCCGCATGCAGGCCGGGCTCAAGTCTTGGCTCTGCAGCAGTCTGAGGTGGCATGCCCTTGAGGTAGGCGTTGAAGGCCTCGCGGCTCCGGGGTTCGTGGGTCGCCGGAATCGCGGCCGGGTGCCCCGCCGTGGGTCGCTCGGCCTCGGCGCCCGCCCGCCCTCGATCTGTGCGGTGCGCGCTCATCGTTCTAACCTCCTGCGCTCAAAGCCGCTGTCAGAAAGCGCCGCTGCGCCTCGCCCGGCGCGTCTGTCTCGACCACGACCTCGGTGCCCTGGACCGTCACGCGCGACACTCGATGGCTGGTCTGCGCGTTGCCCTGGGCGCGCTCGGCCCGCAGCCCCTGGACGTGACGCAGCTCGTTCTGAGCGAGCACCCCGCTGATGGTGGTACCGAGCAAGAGCGCCTGCGCGCCGATGTGCACCTTGAGCTCGCGGGCCAGCTTCAGCACGAAGGAGCCGTCCGCGCGGTGCTCGAACGCCACCACCAGCTCGGGCGGCAAGTGACCGAGCGGCACGCCCGCGGCGCGGAACGCCTGCAGCGCCCGCTCGCCCGGCTTGCCGAGCGACCGCAGATACTCCACCTGCCCCTGCTTCTTGGCCTGGTCCGCCGCCTCGACGTCCTCGGCCCGCTGCGCTGCCTCGCGCTGCTGCGCCTGCTTGTCGGCGTCCTTGTGCAGTCGGTCCATGCGACGACTCTGACGCGCTCGGGGCGACGGGTCAATCGGGAGAAAATTAGCCCGAAGGCCGCTTTGTATTCATCGCGAACGGTAGGTCACCACCACCAGCGGTAGATCACACCCGGGAGTCTCGCCCTACGCCACGGATACCCGCACTTTCCAACAATGAGCTTCACGAAGTCCGATTCGGAGTGTGACTACATGTGGAAAACAAGCAGACAGCAGAACTACTCCGAAATCTTGACGAGATCACCCGTCACGATGAGGCAGTCATATGTATCCGGGAAGATCCCGAGAAGCTTGCCAGGCCGGTCGACGACCTTCTGGTCGATTCGGACGTTGACTAGCATGTCTCCGTCAACACCGGCGTCTTGGCCAGCCTTGATCGCCGCGTCCATCGCGCGCTGCAGGCGAGCGTCGTTCGGATTCCCCGATTCGATCAAGTAGCAGTCTTCGCCCGTCGTAGTCGCTTTCGTCTTATCGTCGATCGAGTACGACAGGTTGCGCACGTTGTTTGAGGAGGCGACCGTGAACTGACCCAAACGATAGCTTGGATATCGGGCGCCGCACCCGGCGAGGAGAACCAACAACAGCCACCCACTGAGGACCTGCCATCTCTGCATCATAGACATTCCCTTCGTTCTACTCATACCTGCTTCGGAGTGCACGTAACGGAGAAATGTGCAGACAATGCTTGCACAGACTTAGTCTTCCAACTTGTTGCATAGGTGTCAACCTTTTCTGCACTGCACGCCTTTCTCACTAAAAGTGTGCGAGCACCAAGTCGTGGCAGCTTTGACCCGAATTCCCAGTGGACTTCGTTGCACTGAGGGAACGAAGTGCGTGTCCGCGGCGGGAGAAGTGAGTTAACGGTTCGTTTGTAAACGAGGCGATGGGTTGTCGGCCAAGCGAATCAGTGTTTGGGTGAGCGTCGGCTGATTGGACTCTGCGTTGCCATGCGCCCCAGCCAGTTTCATCACGCCCGCCCCTTGCCCAGCAGCTCCGCCCACTCCGGCGTTTCTTGGGGCGTCTCCCCCCGCTCCGCGGCGTCGAGCGCGGCGAGCGCGGCGGCGACGACGGGGTCGGCGCGGTGGGCGGCGAGCCAGGCGGCGGCCTTGAGGACCACGCGGCTGCGGGGGCCGGCGCGGCGGGTGTTGCCTTGAAGCACGAGCGTCAGCAGGGCGCTCGCGGTGCGGCGCGCGTCGCCGCCAAAGCTGCCATCGGCGCTCTGGGTGCGGGCCAGGTGCGCGGCGACCTCGGCCGGTGTCGTGCCGCTGGGCGGCGCGGCTGCGGGTGCCATGTCACCGTCGAATGACATCTCTTCGTGGAACACGGTGTCTTCGTCTCGCTCGGCGCGAAAGAGCGACCGCGCAGCGTCGAAGAGACCACCCACGATGCCCCGCGCAGTCGCCGGCGCGGGCGGGCGAGCCCTCTTCGGTGAGCGCGCGAACGCCGTCATCACCAAGCCCGCCACCATCGGCGCACCGCCGCCGCTCATGTCCCAGGACGCCGGCGCCTCGACGGGCTGCACGATGGCTTGAACACGGTCGCCCGGCACATGCTCGCTACGCTCCACGGCCACAAAGGCCGTCCAGCGCGTCATGATGCTGTGGTCGAGGCCCAGGCGCAGGATCTGAGGCCGCAAGGCCTCGTCCTCGACCGGGTTGAGCGTGATGCGGTCTTCGAGATAGGCCACGCGCTCGCGGGCCCACAGTGTGGCGATGGGCGCGCTCACGCGCTCTGGGGCGACCTGGACCTCAAACGCGCCGCTCGCGAGCTGCCCCGAGACCCGCACAGTGTCTGGGGCGCCCGCGAGCCACAGCGCGGCCGGCCGACCGGCATAGACCGCGGCGGGCTCGGGGCGCGCGGGCTCGCCCCCGTGGGCCACCACGGCATCGATGACAGGCATGCCAAAGCGCGCCTCGATGCGCGCCACGGTGAGCTCAAGGTCATCCTGAGGGCTGGCCAGCTCGCACACACCGCCTCCCACCCGGGCCAAGCGGGTCAGCAGCGCCTCGTTCACGGCCGTGTCGATGCCCAGCGTGAAGAACCGCGCGCCGTTTCGGCGGTGCGCGACGGCGGCGACGAGCGCCTGCTCGTTGCTCGCCTGCCCGTCTGTGATGAACAAGACCGTGCGCATCCGGCCCGGCGGCGTGGCGCCGGCGAGCGCGGCCTGAATCGCAGGCAACATCTCGGTGCCGCCGCGCGCGTCTAGGCCCGCGATCCAGGCGTCCGCGGCCGCGAGCGTGGCGTCTGCGTAGTCCACGAAGTCGCTCCTGAAGACCTCGAGGCGGTCGTCGAAGGCGATGAGCCGGAAGCGGTCGCCGGGCAACAGGCCGTGCAGCGCGGTGGTGAGCGCGGCCTTCGCGGCGACCATCTTCGAGCCGCCCATCGAGCCGGAGATGTCCACCACGAAGACCGCGTCCCGCGGCACGGGCTGGGCGGTTTGTCCCATCGGCGCGCTGGCCACGACGAGCGTGGCGACGCCGTCTGTAAACGCGCGCACGCTCGGGGTGTCCGCCTGCGCCCAGGTGAAGGCCACGACAAAGTCGCGGTCGAGCGTGGCCCGCACACTCGGGGCGACGCGCACGACCTGGTCTTCGAAGCGCATGGCCACGGCGTGCGAGGACGCGCAGACCTCGGACACCGCCCCAGCGAGCTCGACCTGCAGGTCGAGCGTCGTGCCGCCGGCGAGCCGCAGCGGCGGCGAGATGCGCGAGGCGTCCGGCACGTGGTCGGTGTCGGGGTGCACACCGAGGCCGTCGTGCCCGATGGGCGCGCCGCTGTGGTACCGCGGCGCAACGACCGTGGGGAACCGCCACACGAAGCGGCCGTCGATCGCCTCGAGCGGCTGCACGACCACGATGCGCACGCGCACCTCGGCCCCCGGGGGGATGCGCGTCACGCGGAGCGTGTGCACGTCTGCGCGCTCCATGGTGAGCAGCGCGGCGCGGTGGCCCTCGTCCCGCGCGGTGTCGAAGATGCGCTCGGCCTCGCCCCGCTCGCGGCACTCGGCCACGACCGTCGTGTCCCCGGCGTGGAGCGTCAGCTCAACGACCGCGCCCGCCGGTGGCAGCGGGAAGATATGCGCGGCCTCGATGGGGGTGGACAACACATTGGTAAAGCGCTGCTCAACCACGGTGCGGGCGCAGGCGCCCACGATTGTGGCCCGCACGCGCACGGCGGCCAGGGGCAGCGGCAGGCCCGTCGCGAGCGCGACCAGGCCCCCCATGCCATTCTCGCGCAGGGCCGCCAGCTCGCGGGGCGCGGGGTCGAGCGATGGCACAACAGGGCAGGCGACGGCGACAGCGGTCATGGGCGGGCTCCTCGGGGGGGCTGGGGTGAAGGCGCGGCGGGCGCGGCCGCGCGCAGGCGCTCGATGAGCGCGGCGCTGTGCTCAGGGGGATAAATCCGCGGGTCGACGACGACGAGCACGCCGGGGGCGAGCTCCACGGCGCGCCACGGGGTCGCGTCGATCGGGCTGGTCTGCTCGGGCTGAGCGAGGACCGCGGGCGGCGGCGGGGCGTCTGGTGCCGAGAGCGCCTCGCGGACCGCCGCCTCGAGCTGCGCTGTGCTCGCCACCGCGAGCGCCTGTTGCGCCTGGGCGAGCGAGAGCCCGCGGGCCTGCAGGCACTTGACCGCCACCACCTGCATCAGGTGGCGGTGGCCGTACAGCGCGCGGCGGCCGTCGTACCGCAGGGGTCGGTCGAGCAGCCCGAGCGTCTGGTAGTAGCGAATCGTCCGCGGGTCGGGCCGCTCCCGGACCCGACCATCGGCGGTGTCCGCGCCGGCGTGCTCGAGCAGCTGCGCGGCGCGCGCGCACAGCGCGTCGAGATCGAGCTCTACGGTGGGGTCCAGGCTCAGGCTCATGCACAAGCTGTAACAATCACAGTATTTACTGTCAAATCGAAATCAACTGCACCCGCCGGCCGCCGCCCTATACTGCCACCATGACGCACCGCCGCTTTGGTCAAGACCGCCGCGCGTTCCTGCGCGACGCCGCCCTCGCCAGCGCAGCCGGCGTGCTGGTCGCGTGCGACGACCGCTCAGGCGCGAGCCGACCCGACGCCGAGTTGCCCGACGCTGCGCTCCCCGACGCCGAGTTGCCCGACGCTGCGCTCCCCGACGCCGCGGCCCCCGACGCCGCTGTCCCCGACGCCGCTGTCCCCGACGCCGCCGACGCCGCGCCGCGCGACCTGCAGCCGCTGCGGGGGGACGGCTCGCACCCGTACCACTACATCGACACGATCGTGGTCGTGCAGATGGAGAACCGGTCCTTCGACCACATGCTCGGCGCGCTCGCGCTCGAGGAGGGCCGCGTAGACGTGGACGGCCTGCGGGCCGATATGGCGAACCCCGACAGCGACGGGGTGTCGCACCCGGTGTGGCCGCTCGGCGCGCGCACCGCAGTGGAGCACGACCCGGGGCATGGCTGGGGCGCCTGCCACGCCCAATGGAACGCCGGCGCGAACGACGGCTTCGTGCGGGACTTCGAGGGCGTGGTCGGGCGCGATGGCCCCGAGGTGTCCGCGGCGCATCGCGCGGATGTGATGGGCTACTACACCCGGGCGCAGCTCCCCGCGAGCTATGGCCTGGCGGACGCCTTTACAGTGTGCACGCGGTGGCACGCCGCTCTGCTGGGACCGACGTGGCCCAACCGCTACTACTCGCACTGCGCGTCGTCCGGTGGCCTGAAGGCGAACAACGGCCTGTGCTTCGAGCCGAACGTGTACTCGACCCTCGCAGAGGCGGGGCTCTCATATAAGTGCTTCTATGCGAGCTTATATTTCACGCTCACGCTCGCCTCGCTGCCCGACAAGCGCGCCGAGAAGATGGACGCCTTCTTCGCGGCGTGTGAGGCCGGCACGCTGCCGAACGTGAGCGTGGTCGAGCCGGCGTTCTTTCAGAACGACGACCACCCGCCGGCCGACGTGCGCAACGGCCAGGCCTTCATCGCCACGGTCTACGAGGCGCTGCGCCGCTCGCCGCAGTGGGACCGCATGCTGGTGCTCTTCTTCTACGACGAGCACGGCGGCTTCTTCGACCACGTGCCGCCGCCCGAGTCGCGGGGCGATGCGCGGGCCGCCGAGGGCTTTGACCGCCTGGGCTTTCGGATCCCAGGGCTGGTCGCCGGGCCGCTCGTGCGCCGCGGCTTCGCCTTCGACGAGGTCGTGGAGCACTCGTCCGTGCCTCGGTTGATCGCGGATGTGTTCGGGCTCACGCCGGTGAACGAGCGCGCCGCCCAAGCGGGCAGCTTCGAGGGCGCGCTCGACGTCACGCTCGCGCAGGGTGCTCTTCGGCCACCGCCCCCTGCCCTGCCGCCCGTGATCGTGCCCGAGCAGGCGCTCGAGGCGATGCTGTACGCCGACCTGCGCCAGCCGGAGCTCGAGGCGTGGTTTCGCAAGATGGGCATGGCGCACCACGCGAGCGCGCCGGAGCGACGCCGCTTGCTGCGCCACTACTTGCTCACGGCGCGCAAGCTCGGCTCGGTGCGCTTCGTGTGAGCGCGGGCGAGCGCGACGACGGGGCCACAGAGCCCGAGGTGCGCT
>Ga0164295_10005431_pt1 | contig 10064 bp, 8 predicted proteins | sample GEODES006metaG_FD_111798 | JGI IMG/M metagenome (GOLD analysis project Ga0164295, IMG submission 111798) | Oligotrophic lake water microbial communities from Sparkling Lake, Wisconsin, USA - GEODES006 metaG | ecosystem: Environmental > Aquatic > Freshwater > Lake | place: USA: Sparkling Lake... | reverse complement strand
AGCAGCATGGCCTTCGCCCTCGTCAGCCTCGCGGCGACGGCATTCGGCGTGACGATCGACTACACGCCGGTGAACAACGCCGGCAATGCCGCAAACGGCAGCACTGGCTGGGGAGCGGTCTCGGACGTGTTCAAGATCTCGAAGTACGAGACCACCAACACGCAGTACGTCGACTTCCTCAACAAGGTGGATGCTGCGGGTACCAACCCCAACGGGGTCTACAACTCTCAGATGGGTAGCGACTCGCTGGGTGGGATCACCTTCACCTCTGCCGCATCTCCGGGCACGAAATACACGGTGAAGTCGGGTACCTCTCCCAACAACGTGGCATACACCAACATGCCGGTGCTGTTCACCAGCTGGTTCTCAGCCGCCCGGTTCACCAACTGGCTGCAGAACGGCCAGCAGACGAACTCCTCCTCGATGGAGACGGGTGCCTACACGCTCAACAACCAGACGTCGGGCAACATCCCGAGCCGCAACTCCGGAGCGACGAACTTCCTGCCGAGCCGCGATGAGTGGTACAAGGCTGGGTTCTACGACGGGAACACGGTGGCCTACAAGGCTTGGCCCACCAACAGCAACGCCCAGCCCACCAACACGGTCACGGTGTCGAACCTCTCGCTGGCCAACGTGGCCAACTACGGCTCGACCGCGACGCCGACCCTGAGCCCAATCGCGGTCGGATCGTACATCAACACGACCTCCCCGTACGGTGCCTACGACATGTTCGGCAACGCGACGGAATACACGGATACGGCCGGCACGGGTGCTGACGTGGGTCGCCCGCAGGTCTTCTCCGGTAGCTGGGCCACGACCGTCGCCTCAGCCGGAAGTTGGAACTCCACGGCCGCAGGCATCTTCCGCAGCTCGACCACGGTCACCGGTCAGATCGGCTTCCGGGTGGCTGCGGTGCCGGAGCCCGCGACGATCGCCCTGGCCAGCGTGGGCATCGCCAGCCTGGCCGGCCTCGACTGGATGAAGCGTCGCAAGAAGAAGGCCACCGCGGCCCGCCTTCTCGCCTGATCCGCTTCGCCTGAACGACGACTGACACGAGCCCTGGCCCTCGCAACCGCGAGGGCCAGGGTTTTTTCATGCGCTCCCCCCGCATACCGGCCGCGTCGCCGAAGCGGCCCTCTGCATTGACCCGTCGCGAACGGCGGTGTTAGGGTCGATCGTATGGCTTCCACCGACGACTCCTCCCGAACCGGGGCCCGAGTGACCGGGCACCGCACCGGCGACGACGCCACCGTGATCTCGAACGGGGAACGAGCCGCATCCTGGAGCGGTTCCGCGACGGGGCCGGCACCGGGTGGACTGGCCACGACAGCCGACATCGGCCGGGCCCTCGAGGGCACGATGCTCGGTCCCTACCGGCTTGACCAGTTCGTCGGCGGCGGCGGCATGGGGGCCGTCTTCCGTGCGCTCGATACGACGCTTGACCGCACCGTTGCCGTGAAGGTCCTTGCCGGTCGCCAAGCCGACGACGAGGAGATGCTGAAGCGATTTCGCAACGAGGCCCAATCGGCGGCGCGTCTCGACCACGAGAATATTGGCCGCGTCTACGCGGTTGGCAGCGAGAACGGCTGGCACTACATCGTCTTCGAGTTCATCGAGGGTACAAACCTCCGCGACCTTGTCCGCGATGAGGGACCATTCGACCTCGCCACGACGGTCGATATCGCGATCCAGGTGGCCGACGCGCTGGAGCATGCCTCCGAACGTGACGTGGTGCACCGCGACATCAAGCCCTCGAACATCGTCATCACCCCCACGGGCCGCGCCCGCATCGTCGACATGGGGCTCGCACGGCTGCCCCAGATGGCGGATGACCGCGATCTGACCGTGAGCGGCATGACGCTGGGAACCTTCGACTACATCTCGCCGGAGCAGGCCCGCGACCCGCGGGCCGCCGATGTGCGGAGCGACCTGTATTCGCTGGGCTGCACCATCTTCTACACGCTCACCGGCCGGCCCCCGTTCGCCGACGGCACGATGGTGCAGAAACTGCTCCAGCACCAGCAGACGCAGCCCCCCGCCCTCGACGAGGTTCGTCCAGACGTGCCGCGGAGATTCGCCGACATCGTGTCACGGCTGATGGAGAAGGATCCGCTCGACCGCTACCAGCGGCCTGCCGTGCTCGTCGCCGATCTGGTCGCCTTCGCCGAAGACAATGACCTCTCCTTGGCGGCTCCCCGGCCAGCCGCCCCAGCGGTGGTGTCGTCGGCGCCGCGCCGCGTGCCCCGGCTGCCGTGGCTGGTGCCGTTGGCCGTCCTGCTTGCGATCGTGACAGCCATGTGGCTGCGGTCGGCGTCGGATCGGCAGGCCGTGTTGACGGTGCCCGTGATCCGCCCGGCGGTCGAAGGCTCGGCGTTGGGAGACGTCGTGCGGGTCGTCTCCGGCACGCCAGCCGACGGAGAGGCTGCATCGCTCGGTGACGCGATGCGCCGCGTGTCCGATGGTGGTGTGATCGAGCTGGCGTACGACGGTCCGCGGCGGGAGCCTCCGATAGCGCTCGCCGGTCGGAGCATCACGCTGCGGGCGGCGGCGGGGATGAATCCGATCATCGATTTCGTCGGCACCAGCGACCACGCCGGTGGCCCGCGGGCTGCCTGTGACATTGGCGACGGCGAGTTGACCATTCGTGGCGTGGCGATCCGCACGTCCGCCGGAGGCAACGCGGCCGCACTCTTCGCCCTCCGGAGAGGCCGGCTGTCGTGCGATGACGTGACGCTGCGGATGCCTTCCCCTCCGGTGGGGACGCGGCCGGTGTCTGCCACTCCGCCCCAGGCCTTCGTGACTGCGATGGCGGCCGAGGGTGACGGCCCGACCGCCTGCACGATCGTTCTGGAGCGGACTCGGGCGGCCGGCGACGCGAACTTTCTGGACGTGTCTGGGGCCGGGCCGGGCCGGGTGATCCTGCGGTGGTCGGACGGGGCCTTTGTCTCGCCCTGCCGGCTGATCGAGTCGGATGGCACCACGGTCAATCCGCTCGACATCGACTGCGAGTTCGACGGGGTGGCGGTGGCGTGCGCTGCGGGTGTGGCCCTGCTTCGCGATTCAGCGGTGCGTGCCGTGCCGGCACGACTGCGGATGCGGGCAACAGACAGCCGGTTCGTGGTAGCCGATCCCTCGCGCCCGTTCCTTGAGCAGGCGGGCCGGGCCGACGTCGACGTCTACCGGGCCGCCTGCGGCTGGCTCGATGAGCAGAGCCGCTACGAAGGTGGTGACTGTTTTCGACGCATCGACGCCGCTACCGAACGCGTCGATGAGTCGGTCCGCGACGTCTCTCCGCCGCTGTTCCACGACCCGGTCGTCGGCCTACCACCCGACCCGACCGCCTGGCGAGGCTGGGACGGTTGAGGTGTCTGCCCGAACGGCGTCGGGCGGCCCCTGTGGCACGGCTCATTCAGTGTCGGCCGAGGCCTGGCCCGGAGATCCGGAGAGCACCGTTGCTTGACGCTGACGGAGAGGCCTAGTCTAGTTGGGCGTTGGCTGCGTTGCGTCCGCCGGTGGGCGCCGCGTTTTGACCCTTTTGGAGTCGAGTGATGTTTCGCATGAGCAGGTATGCGTGCTTGGTGACTCTCGCGATGACGTCCGTCGTCGGCGGACTCTCCCGCGAAGCGTTTGCGATCAAGCAGTTCGCCGACGAGTTCAAGGCGATGTACGTGAAAGACGGTACGCCGTTGGCCGCCGCCGTGGAGGAGGCCAAGTGCAACGTCTGCCACGTGGCTGGAAAGCCCAAGAAGGAACACAATGCCTACGGCATTGCGCTCACGGAGCGGCTCGATAAAAAGGAAGACCTGAAGAACGTCGAAAAGATCAGGAAGGCCCTCGAGGAAGTCGCTGCCCTGTCGAGTGACCCTTCGAAGGCCGACGCGCCGACGTTCGGAAAACTGATCGAGGAAGGCAAGCTCCCCGGGGGTTCCGCCAACTGACCTGCTGCTTCGGCACCTTCCACCCTGGCACCCTGCGGCGTCGCGATCGCCGGGATCGCGACGCTGCATGCACGTCAGTGCAGCCTGCGGAGCGATAGCACTCGGCTCGTCAGTCGCCGTGGGCCGCCTTGACGAGCATCGCCTCGAGGCCGTCGCAGTGGGCGATGGCGGCCGCGACATCCGGCTCGGCAAAGATTCGCACCCGTTTCACGAGGTTGTCGAACTGCTCGTGGGCAAGGCTGCGGACCACGGGTGACACGTCCTCGAGCCGCCGCCACCGGGGAACAGCAGCGCCGCCGCGGTCAGGTCGCTCCCTGACCTGCAACCGAAACTCCACCTCGCGTTCGACGGGCGGGGCGTCGACGAGCAGGAGATGGGGATCGATCGCACGGCCGATGTGTGGGGAGAGCCGAGCCGCGAGCCGGGAGGAAACCGCCACCATGTCGTCGTACCGCCGCCCCGCCAGGGCGGCGTGAACCTCGGGCTGCCGCAGGGCATCGAAACTGGCGGCGCGTTTGAAGAGTTGCCGCCGGGGGCCGAACAGGCCCGCCACCAGCGGCGCCGCCGGCGTACCCTCCGCCACCGCGGCGAGCCACGCGGTGAATCCGGGATCATCGGTTCGGACGACCGCGGCTGGATCGACCGCCGCGCGAACGAGCCACACCGCCCGCTGCAGCATGCCGGTCGCCGATCGGACGGCATGGTGCCAGTAGACTTCGCTGAACATCACGTAGCGGGCAAAGACCATCAGTTCGGCAGCTGTCCGCCCCTTGTCGGTGATCGCCAGCGCCTCGCCCCGCTCGTCCAGGCAGAGGCTGGCGAGCAGCCGTGGCTGATCGAAGTTGCGGCCGTAGGGCACCCCTGCGTGGAGGCTGTCGCGGGCGAGGTAGTCCATCTTGTCGACGTCGATCGGGCCCGACAGGAGCGAGTGGAGAATACGGCCCGCCGGGTCAGCGGCTGCACCCGTGATCAGCGAGGCGATCCGTTGTGGCGGTATGCCCCACAACGAATCGAGCACGTCTGCGACGGGGCCTGAAGCCAGGATGCCCTCCACCAGCGACTCGTGCCGAGGAATCTCGGCAAGCCCCATGTCTTCAATCGGATGGCAGAAGGGCCAGTGGCCGATGTCGTGCACGAGTGCCGCGGCGATGAAGGCGGATGCGTCGTCGGGGCCCACGGCGGTCGTGAACCGCGAGTCGTCCTTGAGTCGCCGGAGAAACTCGATGGCCAGCCGGTACACGCCCAGCGAGTGTTCCAGCCGTGAGTGAACGGCACCTGGATAGACGAGGCCGACCAGGCCGAGCTGCGACACTCGGGCCAGCCGGCGCATGTCGGCCGTATCGAGGAGGGCTCGGACCCGAGGCGTGAGCGGGGCGGTGTCGCCGGGCGGAAGCCGGACACCCTCGCCTCCCGATTCGAGCGCGGCAATTTCAGGAAGAGTGGCGAGCGACATGGTGCGTACGTGAGGCAATCACAGGGGTGGGAGGCCCATCAGCCAGCGGAGCAGCGCCGTGATGATGACATAGAGGGAGAAGTGTGCCGCGGCCGTGCCCGCCTCGAGTTCGAACGCGACCAGGGCGGCAAGGGCGCCCGAGACGACGAACATCGGACCGAGATACATCCACTGCCACATCTCCGCCGTCGCCTCCGGCGGCAGCATGCCCTTCACGCCCCAGAGTCCGGCATAAACGGCGGCGCAGGCCAACGACCGAAGCAGAAACGACGTGCCCGTGAACGGTTCGAGCTCCCGGTTTCGGACGGCTGTGTAGCCGAGCATCACGCACGGGACTGCCACGGCGTAGGCGGCCACGAGGAGCAGCCACGACGGGATCGTCGCCGCCGGTATCATGACACCCGTGGCCCAGGCCGCCGCCATCAGCGCCAGTGCTCCGCCGCCGATGGCGGCAAACCAGAGTCCCGGGATCGGCTTGTCGATCCGGCGGATGGGAGCCAAGGGGGCCCGTCCGGTGCCGGTGGACGACACCACCGGGGCCTCGGGCTCGTGAATCGTGACGGCGGCCGCCGTCACGGCCGGAATCGTGATCGGCTTCTTGCACTTGGGGCACGGGCCGGTGCGGCCCGCGTATTGGTCGCTGACCGTGAACTGCGACTTGCAGCCGGGGCAGAGGACGGCGATGGCCATGGCAGGGTTCCGGACGCGGGTGGCGAAGGCCACGGGCCGCGGCAGTGTCAGACGCTGCCGCGGCCGCGTCAAGTCGCCGCGTGGTCGATACACTGTTTTCGATCGGGATCCTCCCGTTGGCCAGAGTTCTTTTTTCCCGGACGGCACCATGTCCGACGACAAGACCCGAGTGATCCCCCGCGACAAGCCCGGCAAGGAACACCCTGCCGCCAGCGGGGCTGAGCCGCAGCTGATCGACGGCCAGATCGTGTTTTTTTGTCCGGCGGGCCACCGGCTCGTCGTCCCGCTGTCGCTGGCGGGGAAGCGAGGGAAATGCAGCAAGTGCTCGGTGCCCCTACAAATCCCCGAACTCGGGCTGCCGACCGACCCGCCTCCTGAGGTGGTGCCGTCGGTCTCCGTTCCGCAGGTGTTGCCGGTGGAACCTCCCCAGCGGCCGGATCAGCCGCAGCCCGCAGCCGACGATGGCGACTGGAACTTCATCTCCGGGATTGGCATACCGGCGGGATCCGAGGCGGCCCTCACCATGGAGTCGGACGGCGATTCCTTGCCGGCCCTGGCGGGTGGCCACGAGCTCAACCCCATGGCGCGACTCCTGACTCGGTTGTGGGCTGAGCGGGATCACGGCGGGATCATCGAACTGCATCTGTCCGGGGGCGCCGTGCTGCTGCCTGAGGAGTTTTCAGCACGCTGGTCGGGGGGAAGTCACGGGCTGTTCGCCAGTCAGGCAGCGGACGGAAGCGTCACGCTGACCGCGGTCGCCTGGGATACCGTGCAGCGGATCGTCGTCCGCCACCTCGCCGCGGTCCCGGACGACATGTTTGAGTGACCGCCGCCATCAGCCTCACTCTTCCTCGTCGAGATCACCCTCGGTGATCACCCTGAAGCCCTTCGCGGCCAGGGTGTCCATGCCCATCTCGGTGTTGTCCACCATCAGGGCCACCGCCGGCCGGCCCCGCGGTCTCACGAGGATCGGATAGGCCTGGATGATGTTTACCTCGGCCTGCAACAGTGCCGTACAGATTCGCAGGAGCGGCTGCTGGTCGTCGGGTAGTTCGACGCCGAGCAGATCGCTTTCGATGATGGCGAGTCCGGCCCGCTCGAGAATCTCCCGGCCCTGCTCGGGGTGGCTGAGCAGGAACCGCACGAACGCGCACTCACCGGAGTCGCTGATCGACAGCGCGACGATCCGCACCCTGGAGCCTTCGAACCGTCTCACCACTTCCAGCAGCTGACCGACGCGGTTCTCCAGAAACACGGTGAACTGCCGCAGTGTCGGCCAGTTGCGGCCGCGGGCCGTCGCGAAGCCGATTCCCGCACCCTCGCCAGCGTCGCCGTGACTCACGATGAGGCTCCGAACAGTGGTCGCAGCCGGTCTGATGCCGATCCGGTGGTCGCTTGTCGGCCACCCGGCTTTTGCGGCTGCGAACCCCGGCAAGATAGGCTCTCGTCGGTGGTCCGGTCAATCGATGGCCGGGCGGAGATCGCGCCCCAATCCCCGGAGAAGGCCATGTCCGCGGTGCACGAGATGGAAATTCGCGTCCGTTACCAGGAGACGGACGGCCAGCGCCGAGTGCATCACGCCAACTTTCTCACCTACTTCGAAACGGGCCGCACGGAGATGCTGAGGGCCCATGGGCACACCTACCGGCAGTTCGAGAACGACGGCCTGTTCATGGTCGTCTCCGAGGCACACGTCTCCTACCGGGCGGCTGCCGAGTACGACGATCTGTTGCTGCTAAGAACGCGGGTCGAGAAGATCGGCGCGGCCCACATCAAGCATGCCTACGAGGTGATCCGCGGCACGCACATCCTCGTCACGGGATCGACGACCGTCGTCTGCGTTGATGCCGAGGGTCGGGTGCGGCGACTCCCCGATTGGATGCTCGAGCACCATCCATCGAACGACGCTGCTCCCCCTGCCCTGTCCGCTGCCGCGGGAGTGTCCGCGAAGGTGGACCGCGAAGGACTGCCGTGATTCGCGGTGGTCGGTTGCCCTGGGGTCATGATGCCGCGACTCTTTGCCGTGCTGTCCGCACGACCTGCGGCAGTTCGCCGTGGGCGAGCTGGCCTGCGGTGTGCTAGCCTGCTGACCCATTCAGGTCCGCCGCACGGGGATCCGGTCGGTGGCCCACCTCACGGATGGCAGGGAACGGCACATGAGCAAGCACGGGCAGGTCACGGTCGGAACACTCATGAGCCGGCTCACCGGCAGCCGCTCTCGACCCTCGGCGGCCCCTGCGTCAGGGCTCGACCCGCTCACCGAACGACTCTCCCGACACAAGGTCACGCGGGTGGCTCTCTCGTTTCTCGACGCCAACGCCGGGATGCACCTCAAGGATCTCCTCTTCGACGCGACCACCGACGACCGGCGGGTGACGGTCGACGGCCATACCGTCTGGAACTTCGGGTCGGACAGTTTCCTCGGCCTCGACCGCGATCCCCGGGTCCACGAGGCGATCCGCGATGCGCTGCCGGAATGGGGGGCGCACAACGGCGCGTCGCGGGCTTTCTCGAGCCCGGTGCTTGTCGACGAGGCGGAGGAAAAGCTCGCCGCCTGGCTCGGTGTGCCAGACACCTTCATCTTTCCGAGCGTCACGCTTGCCAATGTCGGCCTGCTCCCAGCGATCACCCAGAAGGGTGACCTGCTCGTGGTCGACCGGGAGTCGCATGACAGTGTTCATCAAGGCGCGCGGCTGGCGGCGGCCTCCGGAGCCCGGGTCGTGGAACTGGCGACACCCGAACCTCGGGCCCTGGAGCGGCTCGTCGCCCAGGCTGGCGGTCACGGCGGTCTCGTGCTGGCGATCGACGGCGTCTACAGCATGTCGGGTCGCACGCCTCCGTTGGCCGATCTCGACGCCACGGTCCGCGGGCTCGGTGGGATCATGTATGTGGACGACGCCCATGGCACCGGTGTGGTCGGGCCGCGGGGCCGCGGGGCCGCGGCAGCCGCCCTCGGCACGCTCGATAACGTGCTCATGGTGGGCTCCCTGTCGAAGGCGTTCTCGTGCCTCGGTGGCTTCGTCACCTGCACGCCCGAGTTGAAGACGGTGCTCAAGATCCGCTCCAGCACCTTCATTTTCGGCGGCCCGGTGCCCCCGCCGTACCTGGCGGCGATCTCGGCCGTCTGCGACATCATGATGTCGCCGGAATACGATGAGCTCCTCGGCGGGCTCCATGCCCGGATCCAGCGGTTTACGAGCGGTCTCGATGCCCTCGGCATCGAGTACCACGGCGGCGACTCGGCGATCATCTCGCTGGTGGTCGGTGATCTCGAGAAGACATTCGCCGCCGGCCGGCAGCTCTTCGATCGCGGCTTCTATGCCCAGTCGGCCACCTATCCCGCCGTGCCGATCCACGGGGGCCTGCTCCGCGTTCAGATCAATGCCAACCATCCGCTGGAGGCGGTCGACGGTCTGCTGAATGCGATTGCCGACCTCTGGAAGGAGGCCCGACTGCCCGTCCGCCGCCGGGCAGCGGTGTCGCCGTCAGCCGCGGTCTGACGACTCTGCCATTCGGGGCTGCCGGCGGAGCACCCAGTCGCGGATCGTCACGGGCAGAGACCGGGCGAGTCGGGCGGCCAGCGCGGTCCTCCTGGGAAACCAGATCTCGGCCCGGCCCCGCTCGATCCCGCGGAGGATCAGGGTCGCTGCGGCAGCGGCGGTGATGAGCCGTCCTGCGGCGCGCTCCGCGTCGGTCACCATCGGCGTGTCGACGACGCCGGGGCAGGCGGTCGTGATGTCGACCCCGGCCGGTTGGCAGTCGAGCCGCAGGCTCTCGAGAAACGCGACGACGGCCGCCTTGCTCGCGCAGTAGGCCGCGTTTCCGGGCAGCCCGACGACCGCGGCGATGCTGGCCACGCCGCAGAGGCTCCCACGCCCGCGGGCGAGCATGCCCGGGAGCACGGCCGCGGCGAGGTTGATGCAGCCCTTGACGTTGACGTCGATCACCTCGCCGGCGATCGCAGCGTCGAGCGGCCACGAGGT
>Ga0164295_10005430_pt1 | contig 10065 bp, 6 predicted proteins | sample GEODES006metaG_FD_111798 | JGI IMG/M metagenome (GOLD analysis project Ga0164295, IMG submission 111798) | Oligotrophic lake water microbial communities from Sparkling Lake, Wisconsin, USA - GEODES006 metaG | ecosystem: Environmental > Aquatic > Freshwater > Lake | place: USA: Sparkling Lake... | reverse complement strand
TTAACGCTCCTACAGGAGGTAAAGCAAAGGGAACACCTTTAAAACTGGCAATTTTTGTTCGGGTATCGAAAGTTCCCTCTAAGGTGCCATACTTAGTTTTTACTTGGGTGGTCAATCCATACGGATTTGCGATTTCTTGTGCCTGCATACTGAAAGTAAAAAAGCTCATCAGAACGATGAAAAAAATAGATTTTGACTTCATAGTTTAATTTTTGTTTTATGCCTTATATAAAATCGCGTTGCTAATCAAAATGGTAGATTAACAACGCGATTCATTGTTGATTTTTAATTTATGAAAGGATCGCTTTCGCGTATTCCACACATTTTTTGGTCTCTTGAACTGCATCCGAACCAGCAGGAATATCATATTCTAACTCGATGGAAGCAGGGAATTTGTATTTTTTAGATTTTAATAATCCTAAGATATCTTTCAATGGCGTATTTCCTTGACCCCAAACCACATTTTGACCCCCATTTTCTTTATTCTTGCGGTCTTTAATGTGCATGCTTGTGATGCGGTCATGCTTAGCCTCGATAAGCGCTAACAAGGTAGCAGTCGTATTTGGACCACCTGCAGCGATGTAGTGTCCACAATCCAAGTTCAAGGAATTATAAGGTGATTGGGCCAATGCCACATCCCATGCCGTATCTGTCGCTTGTGTATGTGCATGATATCCAATGTAAACTTTATGCTTGGACGCTAAATCGCCTAATCTCTGAGATTGTTTTGGATCAGTAGGTAATTCAATGGTTACTGAATTTGCTCCTAAAGCCTTCGCTGCTTTTAACGCATATTCAACTTCTCCATCTGTATTGTTTGGACCTAAAGCGTTCGGCTTAAACGCATATATTGATATACCAGCTTTGTTGAACATTTTTCTTACTTCAACAAACTTATCCATTGATACACTAGCGCGCCAATCAGCAACATCTTTATTTAATTTTGCCATGGCAGCTCTTTGCTCATCTGTCATCTGTGGACGTGGTTGGCCTGGAACATAAGCCGCTCTTGCCATCGTGCTTTTTGGTTTGCCCGCATATTCCTCCACGGCATCTCCCATTAATTCAATTGCACTAATGTTACATGCTACACAGTATTTAATTAAATCATCTACACTACCTGGCATGCTGCGGAATGAATAGGTGATGGCTCCAATTTGAACTCCGCCAAATTTAGAATTAGGTTTTCCTGCAAATAAAGTGCTTGAAACGGCAGCCTGACTAGCCCATATAACGCCTAAAGAAGCTAATGACCCGTTGATCAAAAATTGACGACGAGATTGATTGTTTTGATTTGACATATTGAAATAGGTTTTAATGTAAATTTTAATGTACCACAATGATATAATAATTTTTGAGAATAGTTACCCTTTAAGGTAATTTTTGCGACGAAATTTTAATTTCCTGCTATACCAATTCGGTCTTTTTAAATCGCCTTGAATTCAACCAGTTTTAAGGGCATTTTTTTTATCATTAAGATTAATTTTTCTAAAAATAATGAAATAATGCTTAATTTGTCGTCACAAGTGATGTAATCACGAGAAACCTAGCATATGAATTCAAATTTATCCTCCGAACAGGTCGACAAGAAAAAACTTCGTAAAGTTATCGCCGCCTCATCCGTCGGAACCCTGATTGAATGGTACGATTTTTATATTTTTGGTAGCTTATCCGTCGTGATAGCCACTAAGTTTTTTCCATCCGATAATCCCACCGCTGCATTTCTATCCACATTGGCCACTTTTGCCGCAGGTTTTGTGGTCCGACCTTTTGGTGCTTTGTTTTTTGGACGCTTAGGGGATTTGATTGGTCGTAAATATACCTTCATGGTTACTTTGTTGATCATGGGCTTTTCGACTTTTGCCATTGGTTTAATTCCGGGCTATGAGACCATCGGTTTTATAGCTCCTTTGCTTGTTTTAATTTTGAGATTATTGCAGGGTTTGGCCTTAGGGGGTGAATATGGAGGTGCGGCAACGTATGTGGCTGAACATTCGGAGCCAGGAAAAAGGGGGTATCGAACGGCTTGGATTCAAACTACCGCTTCTTTAGGCTTATTTATTTCTTTATTAGTGATTCTAGCTACCAAAAAATCGATGAGCGCAGAGGCCTTCGCGAATTTCGGTTGGCGCATCCCATTCCTCATATCCATCGTCATGGTGGGCATATCGTATTTCATTCGCAAAAATATGGACGAATCGCCCATGTTTGAGAAGGCGAAAGCAGCAGGTGAAATTGTCGCAAATCCGCTGAAGGAATCATTCGGTAAAAAATTGAATTTCAAATTTGTGTTATTGGCCTTATTTGGTGCCACGATGGGCCAAGGAGTGGTCTGGTACACAGGTCAGTTTTATGCCCTTTCCTTTCTTCAAAAAGTAGCCAATATCGAGTTTGAGCAAAGCAATTACATCATTGCAGCTTCTTTAGCCGGTGGCACTGGATTTTTCATCTTTTTTGGCTGGCTTTCAGATAAGATTGGTCGTAAAGTAGTGATGCTGACCGGTATGTTATTAGCCATTTGTACCTACCGACCTATTTATCAGGCCATGTATGAGACAGCTGATGTGTCACTAAAAACCGAGGTAGCAGGTTCAAAGGTGATTAAGACGGACTATTTTATGATACCCAAAAGTGTAGATTTAAAGAAGACAGTAAAGACGGAATTTTCATATACCGATGGTTCCACATTGACTTTAGAGGAATCTTCTTTGACCACGATTTTTCCAGGTAAAAATCCCCAAAAGCCTGAAGTAAAAAGGATCGTTCATGTGGGTTCATCCAGTTTTTGGTTTTTAATTTTGTTGGTCTTTATCCAAGTTTTGTATGTGACCATGGTGTATGGGCCGATTGCCGCTTTCCTTGTTGAGATGTTCCCAACAGCCATTCGCTACACCTCCATGTCCTTGCCGTATCACATTGGAAATGGAATTTTCGGAGGATTGCTTCCGGCGGTGGCGACCTATTTAGCCGCTAAAGCAAGCACGGCCAATGAAGTGGCCGTCGCAGCTGGCCAGGCAATTCCCTATGATAAACCTTATTTAGAAGGTTTATGGTATCCCATTATTATCGGCGGAGTTTGTTTTGTGATAGGACTCTTGTATGTCAATGGAAAAGATAAAGAAATTAACGATTAATCATGAATGCAATAAGACAGATTTTTGGAATAGTTTGGATCTTGCTTGGCCTAGCCGCAGGATACTTTTTGGTCTTTGAACAATCGTTGAAATTGTTTGAAAAAGGAGGGATGGACAATATTGTCCCTGCCATTATTTATACCTTTATTTTAGCGCCTTTGTTGACCGGAGGCATGTGTATTTTTGGGGTTTATGCCCTGCAGAATGAGTACAAAAGAGTTGATTAAATAGCCTTGACAATGAATTTACAAGTAAAATCTTTTGAAGAGTACCAACAAGCGTACCAATTAAGCGTCGATAACCCTGAAACTTTTTGGGCTAATATAGCCGAGCATTTTACTTGGAAAAAGAAGTGGGATCGCGTGTTGGATTGGAATTTTTCAGAACCCAAAATGGAATGGTTTGGAGGGGCAAAATTAAATATCACGGAGAATTGTTTAGATAGACATTTAGAAAATAACGGAGATGACATTGCGATTATTTGGGAGTCAAATGACCCGAATGAGCCATCGAGAAATATATCATATCGCGAATTACACCAACAAGTGTGTACGTTTTCAAATGTACTGAAACAAAATGGAGCAAAGAAAGGCGATCGAATATGCCTTTATATGCCTATGATTCCTGAATTGGAAATAGCCGTTTTGGCTTGTGCCCGAATTGGTGCCATTCATTCAGTTGTTTTTGGTGGTTTTTCTGCCCAATCTATTTCGGATCGTATTCAAGATGCTCAATGCAATATTGTCGTCACAGCGGATGGTTCTTTCCGTGGTAACAAAGAAATTTGTTTAAAAAATATCATGGATGAGGCATTAGTTTCTTGTCCATCGGTGGAACGAGTAATCGTTGTTGAGCGCTCAAAATCAGCCATATCAATGGAAAAGGGGCGTGATGTTTTTTATGATCAAGAAATGTCGCGCATGGAATCTTTGGGATTAACGGATTTTGCGGCAGAACCCATGGACTCTGAAGATCCACTATTCATTTTATATACATCAGGATCGACCGGAAAGCCTAAAGGAGTTGTTCATACGTGCGGGGGCTATATGGTTTTTGCGACCTATACTTTTCAAAATATATTTCAATACAAAAAAGGCCAAATCTATTTTTGCACTGCAGATATCGGTTGGATTACAGGCCATACCTACATTGTTTATGGGCCTTTAGCTTCAGGTGCAACGAGTGTGATGTTTGAGGGGATTCCTACCTTTCCAGATGCGGGTCGTTTTTGGGATATAGTGGAAAAATTCAAAGTCAATATACTGTACACGGCTCCTACGGCTATCCGGTCATTGATGGCGTTTGGTTTAGATTTTGTCAAAAATAAGGATTTAAGTTCTTTGCAGGTCTTGGGATCTGTGGGAGAGCCGATCAATGAGGAAGCTTGGAATTGGTATCATGCGCATATTGGCAAGGGAAATTGTCCCATTGTCGATACTTGGTGGCAGACGGAAACGGGGGGAATCATGATTTCTCCATTGGCAAATATAACGCCCACTAAACCTTGTTTTGCCACCTTACCTTTGCCTGGAATTCAGCCCATTTTGGTGGATGAAAAGGGGGAAGAGATCATTGGAAATGGAGTATCAGGTAATTTGTGCATTAAATTTCCATGGCCTGGTATGATTCGAACTACGTATGGCGATCATGATAGATGTCGGACTACTTATTTTGCCACTTATGAAAATTTATATTTCACAGGAGATGGTTGTTTGCGTGATGAGGATGGGTATTATCGGATTACAGGCCGAGTGGATGATGTGATGAATATTTCAGGTCACCGAATTGGAACCGCTGAGGTTGAAAATGCCATTAATATGCACTCCGGTGTTATCGAGTCTGCTGTGGTCGGTTACCCACATGATATCAAGGGGCAAGGAATTTATGCCTATGTGATTATGGAAAATGCAACACATGATCCGGAACAAATCAAAAAAGATATTTCAGCTACGGTGACCAAGGTAATTGGTGCCATTGCCAGACCTGATAAAATACAGATTGTGAGCGGCTTACCCAAAACTAGATCGGGCAAAATTATGCGTCGGATTTTGCGGAAAATTGCCGAAGGGGATGTGTCAAATTTAGGGGATACGTCAACTTTATTGGATCCTGCGGTGGTTGAAAAAATCAAAGACGAACGCATTTGATGGGGGAACCTATAGCTGTCATTGAGGGCTTAAGTGCTTCCTATGGAGGTGCTAAAGTCTTGTCTGATATAAGTTTTACACTTAATGATAATGATTGTTTAGCTATTGTAGGGCCTGTCGGTTCCGGAAAAACAACCTTAGCCAAAGCCTTATCTGGTCGATTATTTAGAACAGGAACTGTTTATTTCAAATCAAGAACCACCCGAGTACATCCTAGCATTTTACTAGTTGAGCAGCAGCATCATTTTAAAAATCGTAGCAATATGCAAGATTTTTATCTCCAGCAGCGCTTTAATTCAGCGGATGCTGGGGATGCTTATACGATTCGGGAGGAACTGTCCCAAGAAGGTGAAGTGCCATTAGCATATTGGTTGGCCTTTTTTATGCTGGATCATCTACGAGATAAGCCCTTAGTTACCCTTTCCAATGGTGAAAATAAGCGCCTACAAATAGTGAAATCGGTTCTAAGGGATCCCGATTGGCTTATTTTGGATAACCCTTTTTTGGGTCTTGATATGGAGGGGAGGGAGATATTAGCTAATTGTTTAGATAAGCTTCGGGAAAATTCCATTCAATTTATTTTGATTAACTCCCCGGCAGCTTTGCCTGCATGTGTCAATCGAGTTATTTATTTAGAAAATGGTCATGCTACTTGGGATGGTCCAGTTTCAAAGTATGAATCGGCACGCAAGGTAGGTCAATTAACTTTTGATCGGTCGAAGATGGATGATTTGATCGCATCGGCCCACGTTTTTGAAGTATTCCAACAGGCTGTTCACCTACGGAATGTGACCATTCAATATGGGGAAAAAGTAATTTTATCCGATATAACTTGGGAAGTCAAATCAGGTGATCGTTGGGTCCTTTCGGGACCCAATGGCGCGGGTAAATCAACTTTATTAAGTTTGATAACGGCAGATAATCCTCAAGCCTATTCACAGGACATTATTTTATTTGACCGAAAGCGAGGGACTGGGGAGAGTATTTGGGATATAAAAAAGCGAATCGGATATGTAAGTCCTGAGCTTCATGTTTATTTTAGGGAGCCAGCAAATGTTTTTAATGTCGTAGGATCGGGATTATTCGATACTTTGGGGGTATATAAGAAAATTTCGGAAGACCAACATCAGCGGATTGATTTGTGCTTAGGTGTTTTTGGGATTTCTCATTTGGCAGATCGAATGTTTCAGCAAATTTCAACGGGGGAGCAGCGAATGGTTTTATTAGCCAGGGCGCTGGTTAAGAATCCCCCTTTATTGATTTTGGATGAGCCATGCCAAGGATTGGATGAGGAACAAATTCATCGGGTCAAAGAAATTTTAGACTACATCTGTTCAAATACTCAAACCACCCTCATTTATGTGTCTCATTATGCGAGTGATATTCCGTCCTGTGTCAACCAGCATTTGAAATTAGGGTAATTAAATAAAGGGTTGGTCAATGGAAGGACTTGGGTTTGAAAACCATTTAGGTCCATTTTCAGTCATGTAAACACAGTCCTCAAGGCGCACTCCAAATTCATTCGGGATGGCGATGGTCGGTTCAATACTAAAACACATGCCCACTTGGAGTTTTAATTGGTTGCCCTTAACCATATTTCCCCATTCGTGACCGTTCATTCCTATTCCGTGCCCAGTTCGATGCGGTAGTCCCGGCAATTTATATCCTGGGCCATAGCCTGCGTCGATGATTACTTTACGAGCGGCAAAATCTACATTTTCACAGGGATCACCTAATTTTGCAGCTGCAAATCCCGCGGCTTGCGCTCTTTTTTCGAGTTCCCAAATTTTAATTTGTTTTTCGGATGCGGGACCAAAAACAATTGTTCTTGTAATATCGGATTCGTAACCTCCTACACTACAACCGCAATCGAGCATTACGATATCTCCTTTTTTGAGTATTTGTTTTTGAGAACTGCCGTGAGGAAAAGAGCTGGCAACTCCAAAAGTCACGGAAGCAAAACGGTGTTGGCCTCCTAATTCAACATGTTTGGCGGCAATTTTCTGTGAAATAGAGGCGGGGTTGATCCCTTCAGATAAAAATGTTAATCCGTATTGAATGGCAATGGCCGTGATATCATTGGCTTTCTGCATGAGTGCAATTTCGTTTTTCGATTTAATGAGTCGGCAAGGAATCGTAATCGGATCCCCGCTGACTAATTTAAATCCTTTGCCCGCTTTTTTGATTCCATCTGATATAAAGAATCGCGTTTGTTCTTCGATGGCAATATTCCCTTGTTTGAAACCAGCCTTTTTAAGCTCTTGAATCAGTAATTTGAAAGGATTCTCATGCTCCTCCCAAGTGTTAACTTTTGAACCTATTTTTTTGACCTCAAGAAATCGATCTTCCTCAAAAGATGGGCATATATAGTTGATCTCTCCGGTAGCTGGTATGATGGCCAACATAGACCTTTCGGAAGGATTCCAACGAATTCCAGAAAAATATTCCATGTTGGTGCCCGCGTCTAACACCAGCGCAATCATCTTATTTTGCTTTAATAGTTTTTGTGCTTTTTCAATACGGGCTAATCGTTCTTCATTTTGAATGAAAGGTGCCTCTGAAATACCTTTTATATTTTTAAATGAAAAAATATTGCTAGAATTAATCTTGGGGACACTAATTAGCCCCAAGCTAGAAATTTGCAAAAAGGATCTTCGAGTTGACTGCATATCTTAAAAATTATTTAATATAAATATACCAAGTATATTCGATTTGTCACTTTGGAAATAAAAAGACACGCAAAAATTTTATTTAAATAAATCGATAAAAAATTTAACTATCCTAATGCCTATAAGGATAGTTAATAAGATAAAGGGTGTTAAACTTGTCACGTTGAAAAGGATATATTCTTGATTCAACACCTCTAAACTTATTTTATTTACTTTATTTAACCTAAACTATTTTTTATGAAAAACAATTCTATTGTTTATCGAATTGGAAGTCAGATTGGGGGAGTATTCCTCGGACTATTTCTAATTCTGTCCACATCCATGATGGCGCAACAACAAGCTGCCTCAGGAAAAGTGAAGGGATCAGATGGCGGACCTGTTATAGGGGCCTCTGTTTCTGTTGTTGGTACTTCCCGTGGTGCTTCTACTGACGGAGAGGGTAATTTTAAAATTAATGTGAGCAGAAATGAAACCTTGAGGATTTCTTCCGTGGGTTACAACTCTGCTGATGTTGTTTACACAGGACAGAAGTCTATTGATGTAACATTAACAGTAGATAACAAAACCTTAAATGAGATTGTTGTTGTGGGTTACGGTAGTCAAAACAAAAAAGAGATTACTGGAGCTGTGCAAACAATATCGTATAAGGATTTGAAAGATTTACCTGTTACTCAAATTGGTCAAAAATTACAAGGCCAATTAGCAGGTGTTCAAATTAACCAAACAACAGGTAAGCCAGGAACAGGAATGAACGTTCGTATTCGTGGTCAATTATCTGTTTCTGCTGGTTCTGATCCATTATATGTAGTGGATGGTTTTCCTATCACAGGTTCGATTGGTGCTATGAATCCAGATGAGATTGAAGATATTTCCATCTTAAAGGATGCATCTTCTACATCACTTTATGGTTCTCGTGCCGCGAATGGTGTTGTATTAATTACGACAAAGAAAGGTAAGGGTGCTGGAATGACAGTAAGTTTTAATGCATTTACAGGAACTCAAAATGTACCGATGAAGGGACGTCTTGATATGATGAATGCGGAGGAATTTGCTCAATTTAAGAAAGAGTCTTTTGAAGATGCTAAGCAACCTGTTCCAGCAGAATTCCAAAATCCTTCTCAATATAAGGATAAAGATAATGACTGGTACAATTCATTATTAAACAAAGATGCTCCTATTTCTAGTTATAATTTATCAATTTCTTCTAACAAAGAGAAATCTAGAACGTCATTAGTGGCTGGAGTATTGCAACAAAAAGGAGTGGTTAGAAATACAGATTATCAGCGTTATTCATTGCGTTTAAATTCAACGTATGATATTTCTGATAAGGTTACTGTTGGTTTCAACGTAGCTCCTCAAATGGTTTATGATAATACGCCAAGAACTGATGGTGATCGTGGAACAGGTATTTTGTTCAACGCATTACATACGTGGCCTATTATGCCTATTTATGAGGCGGATGGTAAGACATTGACTAAGTTCAACCGTTTTCCAGCGAGTACGGGTAATATTTTTGCATATGCCAACTGGGTACGTTCGGCTGATGAGTTGATCAATGAAACTACAACTACTAATTTGTTGTCTAATGCATTTATCGAAATTGAGCCTGTTAAAGGTTTGAAATTTAAGTCATCGATGAACGGAGAGATTTTGAGAACGAAATTTTTCTTCTTTAATCCTTCTAATGCTACATCAGCGATTAACGTTCCTATTCCTACCACAGCAGTTTCCATTCGTCAAAACGTTGAAAACTTATCTTGGTTGAATGAGAATACGCTTACTTACGCGAAGACGTTATGGGATGATCATAAATTTGAATTGTTAGGAGGTTATACAAACCAATATTTCCGTCAAGAGTCTACTCAAGTTCAGGCGGATACGTATGCGGATGATCGCCTTCCTACGATTCAAGGTGCGATTAACATTGCTAGAGGTGCGACTGTTTCAGGAGTACAAGAGTGGTCTTTGACTTCTTATTTAGCTCGTTTGAATTATAACTTCAAAGGCAAGTATTTATTTAATGCGGCTATTCGTAGTGATGGTTCATCTCGTTTCGGTGCTAATAACCGTTGGGGTACTTTCCCATCCGTAGGTGCTGGTTGGGTTGTTTCAGAT
>Ga0164295_10005429_pt1 | contig 10065 bp, 3 predicted proteins | sample GEODES006metaG_FD_111798 | JGI IMG/M metagenome (GOLD analysis project Ga0164295, IMG submission 111798) | Oligotrophic lake water microbial communities from Sparkling Lake, Wisconsin, USA - GEODES006 metaG | ecosystem: Environmental > Aquatic > Freshwater > Lake | place: USA: Sparkling Lake... | reverse complement strand
TCATTCTTCTATTATAATTTGAATTAAAAAGCTACTATTTCCAAGTAATTAAAAAAACCATATCAATATTTTATTCTATTATTTAAATATGTTCAAAAATATGATTATTCTATAAATAAAAACTATCATAAAAATTTCGAGGAAAAAATCTATTTAATAATAAATTTACCCATTATAATATTTATTATCGAATATACAAACCATTTTTATTATTTATAGACATCATTTAAAATTGCAAAATATATTAGCCAAATAGTTGTCATAATATAGTACAAAACAAATATTATTATAGCCAATATTTTCTTAAAATTTTCTTAATGTAATTAATTTTTTTAAGGTTTTTTTTAAATAGGCTAAATTTAATCTTCTTAAATATCTTTAGTTTATTATTTTATACAGATATTTCGATTATTTAAAATATTTGATTAATCATAATTTTAATCATTAAAAGAGATTTTTTTTTGAATTTCAATTTCCTCTCTTTATATTTTTATTTCATGATTAAGAGATATCTAAGATTCATCTAAATTTATTAAAAGATGATTATCTATTAATTTATACTACTTTTTTTTAATAACTGTAATTTAAGAGGCATTCTTTTGTAATTTATCTTATTTAAATCCAGATAATTAATTTTATTTATAAAAATCTTAATTTTAATTTTGTTAAAATAAGTCATTATATTAATTTGACTTGTTTTATTAATCTACTATAATTTTATCATTATTTTATATGAATTGATAATTGAATTGACTCAATTTTTTATTTGGATTTTTTGCATTAGTTTTAGATTATGATTTAAGCTAATTTTAATCTACCTTTATTATTTTAAAATCACAATATTAATGATTTTAAACTTCGAAGTTCGTATCCTATTTCGGTTTTTAATCTATATCAGTAAATTTATTTTATTTTATTTAATTTGGTTAAGAAATTTATTTAATTTAATTTTATTATTTAACAAAAAACTAAAAAAATTAATTATAAAGACTATTTTATTTGAAATTTTTTTATTTTTTGTCTTTGATTTAATCTTATATTTCAAACTATTTTAAAATTTCAATCTTTTTAAAATTATCTTTAAAATTAGTTTTATTTTAAATTTCCGATTTTTTTTCTTCATCTTTATCATTTATAAATATTTAGATTTATTATTGTTATAAATTATTTTAAGAATTTAATTTATTTTTAGACTCAGTTATTTTCTAATTTAAATCTAAATCCTAATAAAAACTTTAAATTAAATCATCTTATTACAAAGTATTATGATTAACAGATATTTATGACTCGTCTAAATTTATAAGTAAATGATCATCTATTAGTTTATATTTTTTGGATTGTTTTTAACGCATAAAGTTTTCTTTATTTATAATTAAATGATTAAAATTTTAAAGCTAATCTTAATTATCTTATGAATCGAATGATGCAATCGATTATTATATATATTTGTCATTTATTTAAATTTATTTAGTACTACAAATTTTTTAATTCGAAATTTAATATTTATTTTTTTTTACTTAAACTTTTTAAAAATTTTTATTTTATTATTGATTTTACGAATCCTGAATAATACTCTGAATCGATTTAAATTCTTAAATTTTTTATTTCTGATTTTAAAATTCTTAGTTTTCAGGTATAAATTAACTCTCTTGTTCTGAATTTACCTATTGAAGACTTTTTGATTTTTCTTAATTTACCAAAAGACTCTGTTATTAAGATTACTATTTTTGCAACAAATCAATTTAGGTTTATTTAATTTCCTAAAGGGCATTTTCTAACTAAGATAATTCTAGATTTTCCGCTTAAATTTATGATAAACTTAATTAGAAATCCTCCGTTTTCTAACCATTGTTAGTCTACTAATTTAAAATCTAATTAGAGCTCTATGAGCTCTAATTGGATTTCTCAGATTCAAAACTTTTTATAATCTGTTTACAACTTTTAGATTACAAAAGATTTATTTTTTAAAAACGATTAGGTTCAACGCGATCCGTTAAAAATTAGTTTTAATTATTGTTTATTTATTAAATTTCACTAGAATAAAACAGATTCACAAATATAATTAAGTATATTTTATAAAATAAGATAGAGGCCAAAATACTAAAAATGTAACTTTACATTTGGCCTTAAAATTTTGTATTCATCTGTAAATGAAGTACGAACATTAACCCTTGAACTTTAATTATCAGTAAAATAAAATAAATACTCGATAAATATTATTTATCAGGGGTAAAAATGAAATTAATATAACTTAATTATGTTCTTATTGAATGAATTATAAAATCTCTTTAAAAAAGATGTTTAAATATTTGCCATTTACTTAATTTTTCACTATTTTTTTCATTCATTAGATAATTATTTTGGTCCAATTTGAAATTTTTATTAAAATATTTGTTGATTTTCTAAATATCAGAATACATTTTAAAATCAAAATTTTAAACTTTATATTTTACCTGAGAAATTCGATATTACGAAGTTCTTTTATCGAAACCTAATTTAAATTGATTTTAATTAGGAGTAGAAAAACGTTATCTTATTAAATCTAAATATTTGTTATCTTATTTTCTAGAATAGAATAATCCTAAAATTAAGAAAGTAAAAAGAAACAATTGTGTCCAAAATACATAAGAAAATATGTAAGAATAATTTATATATAAAACTAATTCAAAATTCGACCCTAACAAACTTAAATTTGATTGATATATAAACTAATCTATATTTTAAATAATTGAGAAATCTGTCAAATGATTACAACCACAAGTAACCATTAAAGATTCATTAATTATAATTTTCTAGAGCATCTAGCAATTTTATTGCCAATATTAATTGCCTAACTAAAAAGACTGACAAGAAATATTCTAATTTAGAAGACTATTATTGGTTAATTTAAAGGTAAATTATATCTAATTAGATAAATTGTTGATAATTTAAAGCTTTTGGCTAACATCGTCGTATAATTCAAGTGTAACTACATTTGAAACAGGTGTTTGATAAGCATTCATATTTTATAAGTTAGGATTCATATTCCAAAAAACTAAAATCATGTTTCTCACAACTTACTAGACCAATATAGGATTAGTAAAATAGTCTTGACTTACGATGTCTAATCCCGATTCAGGAAATTAAATAGTACTTTAATCATTTTATATTTATAATGATGAGAATCTTTTTTCAGGTATTTTCTAAGACTATATTTAAAAGAATTAAAAATAGAGGTTTTGAAAACGTTCGTTAGGAACATTAAAAACTAAAATGGCTTGTCCTAATATATTTATCAGACTTCTGGAAATTAACCTATTAGGATTATCGGTATCTAAAGATTTGGTCAGTGTGATAACCATGCCAACACTCTAAAGAGTAGAATTTGAAATAAAAAATTATTAAGTCACCATATAAGAAAGGATTTTATTATAAATTTGAAATTGAGATATAGCACTGCTGATCGAACTCTAATAGACATTTAGAGTGTGGTTCAAAACTACTTAAGAAATATTCAAATTTTAAATCATTAAATTATTTAGTAGGTTGTTAACCATATGAGAAAAATAAAATAATGTTTAATCCGAAAAAATCAGACTTTCATAAGCTTAATAATAATACATCATTAATTATTCAGTCTCAACTTAATGCAAATTTTTTAGATTTTAACTTAAGATCATGGCATTGTGTAAAGTGTTTTATGCAGATTATTTCCCATTTTAAAATTTAAAATATTCATCGAAAAGAGATTAATTTCTATTCTTTAATGAATTTTCAGTCAGATCAATCGAAAAAAACTAAGTTTCATTCTGAGAATTCACTGAGTCAGTTACAACGCATTATATTTAAATTGTGCCGTTTCCACTTAAAAATGTTTGAAATGTTCCATTAAAAGTATTTTATATAAGGATTATCTTTTAAGATCCATCTATGATATAATAACTATATCTTAAAGGATAATTTTATTCTAAATCTGACCATCCAGTAGCTTAAAACTAAAACAAAGTATCATATGAAATTCCCTTCTAAGGCGATATACTAAATATCCCGTTTAAAGGCGGACTATTAACATAAAAATTAATTTAATTTGAGCCATACCCTTCTTGATCCTAAACTTAAAGTTCTAAATTATAATGTCCTGGATTTAGTTTGTAAGGTAAAAATTTTAAAACATAAGAGCTCAAGCCATTTTCACTTTCGAAATCTTGATATTTATATTAAGTTTCTAAATTTGTTAGGCTCCATTTATATAAAACAGAATTGGGATACCTTGAAAATACAATAGAATTAAATAACGCTGGTAGTGAAGGACTTATTGATAAAATGTCAGGTGATAAAAGCAGTTAAATCTATGTTTAAATAATGTAATTTTAAGACACATTCAAATAAACAGATGTTGATAAATTATTGAACTTATTTTTATTATCTAAAATTAATAGAGTTATATTCAAATTCTAGGTTAAAATGCCTTCTGGAACTGCAATAATTGATTCATTGAAGCTTAGATTTATCAAACCATTTATGTACCATTCATAAATTAAATTATCATGGAAAACATTCCTATAGTATTTATTGGGGTCTATTGAATAATTTCCAAATAAAGTAACTCCTAATCCTTAGTTTATTAACGTGTTCCCCCCTATAATTTTGGCAAACAAATTTTCACACAATGTCTAAAATTAAAAAAGTTTTTAATGTGACTCTTATTAAATTCCGTTTTTATACAAAGTGATTTGACCAACTATAATATAAAAACAGCAGCCCTCAATAGAATTCGTATCAAAGGTTAAGGTTTATGAGTTTTAATCTAAAAACTCTAAATTTTAATCACTACTATTAGTATTTTATAATGTCCATAAAAATATAGTACTTATTAACTCATTTGATTATATATTATAATCGAAAAACAATATTATTTCTTCTTGTCTAGAATACGAGTTATTGATAACTAAGCCATTAATTTACTGTTGACCTATTTGTAAAACATAGTTATAATTCAAAATTTAAGAACTATTTTGAGATTAATTTAGAAAATTTTATGAAATTACAACAATCTGATAACTCTAAAAAGATAAATTTTAAATATCGATTACAATAGAATCATTTGTACACATTTATGAATCGAATAAAAGTGTATTATTCATAGAAAGAATCATATATTCATAATATAATTTTGGCTGTAAAATATAATTCGAATTGCTTTAAGAAGCGTTAATAAACAAATTACTTAAGTTTTACTGCATTTAAAAAATAGTCATAGGAAATAATTTAGAATCATACATGGAAATTTACACTTAAATTGGTTAATAAAAAACCAAGTTATACTATTATGAAGCTAGAAAATTTGAATTTAGCTCCAAAATATCACCATCTTATATTGAGAAATTTTAAACTAGATTCATTATCAAATAATTATCTACTGATTGATATGATTAAAAATTTGAAAACTATTCAGATTTATTGTTTATATAAATATTCTAATCAAAGTAAATAATCAACTGTGTATAATTGTTAATAAAATATGCTATTGTATAATTAATTTAACATTTTAAAATAGAAATATTTGAATATTGCATTTATGACAAGAAATTTTAAACTTTTACTTCAAATATGTAAGATTAGTTTCCCAAATTTAATTAAGTCATCAGAATATCATAATAGCTTTATTGTGTCATATTACTAGTAAAGATTAAATTAAATTATAATGTAGTTGAATTCTATTCATAGTAGTAATATGTGTATTAAAGACTTGGTTATTTAATATAATTTGAAGAGCTATTAAAAGTACTAACTTTTAAATTTGTTTAATTGATATTAGCTTAAATTTCAGAATAAGGTAAAAGAGGCTAATCTTAGCTTTAATTGATCGATATTTACTATAAGTCTTAAGTTATTGAGCAATAATTAGTCTAAATTGAATCTTTAAATAAAATAATATTAAACGGATAAGTATAGTTTTCAATTAAACTCATTTAAATCTATTTATCATTTATCTAAAAGTCAGTAAATTACTCATAATAAGACATATTAAAACTATAAATAGATTGTTAAAAATCAATTTATATTGCCGAATAATTGTTAACAAATTAGTAACCTTCTATATTTACATGACAGCTGCAATTTTTAACTGATGGATCGTATGTCCATCCCGTGATGCATTGATTACATGTAGCTCCGTCACTGCATTAATAGCACCCTTGTATACAATCTCCACATGTGTACTAATTTATTCTGTATCTGTAAAATTGATTGCAAAATACCAAAACATTTTGAGAAACATTGTAAGTCGAATAGTCACTTATGTTATAACTTTGAAATTATCCATTATCGGCAAAGTCATGAATAGAAACTTTTGGCGATCCGGAAAATGGAAAATAAAATAACAAATTATCATCTTAATAATTAACCATTTAGTAGTTTTAACTATCAATCTAACTCTAAGAAAGTTAACTGCTATAAAATTTATAATCCCGAAACGAACCGTAACATTAGTAAGGCAAGTTTTGGCTCAAAGAATCAGTAAAAAAATAAAAACTCGAATAAGATTTTATATTCGAAATTAGTTCAGGCACCGAACTTGCAAAAGTTTTAGTGTAAACCTAAATTGCATCCTTATAAAAAGTTATACTTTTTTAATTTATAGTAATTGTAATTCGATGCCATTCCCCATCCACCAAATTTAATAGATTTTCACTTATTGTTATATTCGATGATGCAGAATTTAAATTATATAGTACATAAAGCTAGTATTTTATATAATTTTTATTGGTTGACGGATTATAAAGTATATAGAATTTGACAAGTTGAAAAACTTCTTGCAAAATGCAAGACGTGTAACTTAATTGTTGTTAAAATTTAAAATAGAAATCCATGGTCGCAGTTCCATTAGAAAGTATATATTAAGATTAATTACCACTAAAACTTAATTGTAAATTAGAATGGTTTTTATTATCACTTACATTATTTATTAGATCAAATTATTTCATCTTAATTTTATTATCGTCTATATTATAATAAAAACTGTCAACAAGTGTTTAAAAATGATATTATTAAGAGATATTTGTAATATTATCCGTTAATGAATAACTATATTAAAAATCTGAATCAATCCAGCTAAAATTATGATTAATCTATTGATTTTACGCTTAATCGTAAAATATCTAACCACTATATTCATTAAGTGGATAGTAAAATATGCCTTAATTTTTAAATGAACTCACAAATTAATTATATTTGTAGGGTTTTATCAATTAATTGTATAGGTTATACTATAAAGCTATATCATAAGCGGATAAAGCCTAAATTTAAATATATTGAGGGTAATTTGAACTGTTGAGACTATAACTAGAATTTTACATTATAGCTTATTTTATTAAGTCGTCTTAAGAATAGTCAAAAGATAATAATTAATCATTAACAATCGTGGTCACAGTTGTTTAATTATAATCAAAATAAAGGGAAACAGATATCCAACTATTAGGCATGTAATTTATAGGAGATATCTTTTCATAAGTTTATCCGTCTTAAAAAATCAAAATAAGGTTCTGTTAATAGTCTCCTGAAATACTCTTATTTATAAAAAACTAAATTTATCCCTGGAGATCCACCATTTAGATAACTTCATTACCTTTAAACCAACCCATGTAATTGAAATTAATATTATTTCCAAAGCTTACAGGCAGAGGAATCAATAATTTAGAAGTCAAATTTACCATTTATTATTTCTTACATGAATTAAATTGAAAGAAGAATGTTGGATCTTAACAAAAGCATTAGTCATAAGGAATTGATAGAACCTAATTACTTTAATCACAATAGCTCTGTTTCGTTAACTATAAGAGAACACAAATTTATACTAAAACTAATATTATAAACATATTATTTATTCATCACAAAATAATCAATTTATAGTGATTTAGCATTTTAAGCAAAATTTTAACTGAGAAATTAAGCAAAATTAAAATTATTATTATTTATAATATATTTGTTAATAATTATAAATCAAAAATTAATTATTATATTTATAATTTAAAATAAACTTAGATTAAAAATCTTTCAAATTCTTATTTTTAGTGTTATTTAATAACATTTTTGTTTATAATATAAAATTTGTAGTCGACAAAATAAACAATTCGTAAAATATTCATTAAAATTAATCATACTTTAATAGTAATTAAATTTTAAATCTTTCTTTTAATTTAATTAAAATAATTAGTATTTGGTATTGTAGAAAAAATTTAAAAGTCCAAAATGATATATACTTAAACTAAAAATTTCACTTTTTGCACTAATGTATTCTAGACACTGATTTATATTATTATTTTATGCAAATTTTTCATTTAATTTTTTTTAATATTTCTATTTATAAGTAAATTTTGTCAATAAATTAATTAATATTAAAAAATGTCATAAAGGCATATAAATTTTAGATTTCGACACAAAAAATATTTTGAGGTTGTAAAAATTGTAGGGGATAATATTCTATTAACTGATTTAAAAATTAAAATAGCTGATTAGGCGAGTTTAAGTTTATTAAAATATTTAAAGCCCAGGGGACAGACAATGAATTATATATATTTGATGCTTAAACAGGTCAATAATACACTAATGCCAAACAATAGTTTTCTTATAATACAAGTGTAGTCGTTGAGAGAAGAAACGTCGTAACCTAAAAAGACATCATCGTTACAGTAATTTTACATTAAATTTTTATTCTTTCAAAATTTTAAATTTTTTTCTATAATTTCTAAGGAAAAAAAAATACAATGTGATACATGTTTAAGCTCTAATTATATGAATACGAATTGTTGCTATAAAAACGCGTGTAAAAAATGTAGTTTTTTATAAAATTTTAGGCTACGAATCTTAGATAGATAAAAATCCAAGCTAATGCCCTTTGTGCCAAAAAATATTTATAATATTACCAGTTAATATGAATTTTATTAAGGTATAAACAAAGACATTGATTAATCCTGTAAACTAAAAAAAGAGTGAATTTGACTAGATGTTAGATGATGCAAGATATTATATTATTAAAAGCAAAAATATCGACAATATTTATTTGGCGAAATTCTACAACATATGGGCGACCACTTAAGCTAATTAAGTACTTTATAAATAAAAAGGGAAAATTAGTAGAAGCTTATCTAAAAACAAAGTCTGTTATACTCATTTTTTCAGTGAATAATAGTTAGAAATTTAGGGGCTTTGCACGAATGCAAAGCAACGTCGACAGAACAAAGCAAGGAGTGCCTTGGGTCGAAAAAGAGACCATCAAACTTGGACAACCTTTTGAACTTAAATGGTATAGGTATTCAGAACTTCCATTTAATAAAATAAAAACTTAAACCAACCCCTTAAATGTAAACCACTAATATATTACAAAAAAGACTTTTATTAATTTGAAATAAACTATCTTTTTTAAAAAGGACAATGAACCAATAATTAAAAGTAGAGACACCTAAGAAATACCACTAGATATAGGGAAGTACATTTGCAATTTATTTGATCCAATTGATATGCCCATTCCCGAAACTTTCATGTAATAAATTTCGGCTTACCCATATAGCAATCCTTTCGAAATCAACTCTTAAATTTAGAAATTATAAAATGAAGTTACTTTTGAAAATTAAACGTAAAATTTCATTTATGAAAGGTTGATATATTAAAATACAGATAATTTAAAATAGATAAAGCATGTTAATTAAATTAATGAATTTGGAGGTTAAGATGATTTCGACATTATATTTTACTATAATAAAAATGATATTGTGCAAAGTTTAGAAGAAAATCTTTTAATTAAATCAAATAATAATTAAGTTTTTTAAATGTATTTAGGAAACAGACATTTAAATTAACTAAAAAAAAACTGATAGTAATTAGATTAAAGAAATTTTAGACAGAAACTATAAATGGGACAAAATTGAAAAAAATTTGAAAAAAAAAAAAAAAAAAAATAAAAAAACAAAAAAACAAAACAAAACAAAAAAACAAAAAAACGAGAAAATAAAAACACAAAAAAAAGAGCAAAGTGTGTGTAATTGATGAAAAGAAAAGAAATGCTTGATTGGAAACACTTCAACTTTC
>Ga0164295_10005428_pt1 | contig 10065 bp, 11 predicted proteins | sample GEODES006metaG_FD_111798 | JGI IMG/M metagenome (GOLD analysis project Ga0164295, IMG submission 111798) | Oligotrophic lake water microbial communities from Sparkling Lake, Wisconsin, USA - GEODES006 metaG | ecosystem: Environmental > Aquatic > Freshwater > Lake | place: USA: Sparkling Lake... | reverse complement strand
TGGTGAATGCCGATGGCACAGCGATCTACAAATATCTGAACTTCAACCAGATTGACGAGTACGTGGAGAACGCGAAGGGCGTGACCGCCTGAGCGTTGATTTGCTCAGACCCAGAAACGGCCCTGGGAACGATTCCGGGGCCGTTTTGCTTGGGGTGCTGCAACGGGGGTGATGGCAGGCAAGCTAAGGTGGATTGGGACGCAAGGTGAGTTCTGATTTTCCAAGCACGCACAACCGCTGTGACGCATTAGGAGCCTTTCGCGGTAAAGCCTCCCATTGTTCAAATTTCTGCTGACCGGTCTTTGAATCGTCTCAACTTTGGGTGCATTTTTTGGCCTCCGAAACTCAGGGCGCTTCTGGTAAAAATATTTTTAATTCATAAATAGTATTTACCATGTAAATATATTTAGGACAAATAACCATGTCAAAAGAAGCCGTTTTCACTTTGAAACTAGAGTCTGATTTGCGCGTGGCTTTCATGAGCGAGGCACAAGCGGCACATCGTCCGGCCTCGCAAGTCCTTCGAGAACTGATGCGCGAATTCGTGCAGCGTCAGCGCTAAGCACGTGAGTACGACGATTTCTTGGAGAAAAGGTTCAGGCAGCACGAAATTCGGTAGAAGCTGGTTTGGGTATTTCAAATGAAGAGGTTGAAGAACAATTTATTGCGCGTCGAGCCCAAGCGGCAGCTCTGTTGTGAGGGTAGTCAGAGCACCCGAAGCGTTGCAGGACCGCATAGACATTCGGGACTGTATAGCCACAGACAATCCGGCAGCGGCGGCGCGGATGGACGGCCTTTTCAGTGACTCAGCCAACAGACTTGCCGAACACCCCAAACTTGGTCGTCCTGGAAAAGTTGCCGGTACGCGTGAGATCGTGGCACACGAGAAATACAGACTGGTGAACGAAATCAGCGGCGATTGAGTGTGCATTCTGACCTTAATTCACATAGCCAGACTCTGGCCGCCGGCCAGGGACTTAGGGCGGTTTTAAAATTGAAGTGCAACGCCTGAGGCTGATGAGCTCAGCGAAGGCAAGTCTCTTCAATTGCTGATTGCGATTGACTGCTTTCTGCTTTTATCTTTGATTGTGACGGATTCATCAATCACGGCTTAGGACCTGTATTTGACATTGACGTCCGGGCCGAAAAGGTCAACGCCCAGCCACATCACTGCGTGCAAAAAAGATGTGCTTATTCAGAGGCGCCCAATAGGCAATTGTTTGCTTGTGCACCGGTGCCGATCATCCACCGAACGAGCGTCCACCGCCGCTGCCACCGCCGCCTACGATGTCGACTCTGTCCAACGCGGCCATCCGCTAAGCTTTCGATACGGGTGCCCGTCGGATCGGGTTGACCGCCAGCGCCAGCATTGCTGCGGCGCAACTGATCTTGGCGCTTGGCAAATGGGTTCGTCATCAAGGGGGCGATGCGGCGCGGCAATTCATTGCCATCGCCGCGCAGGCCGAGTCAAACAGTGCGCCTGCAACCGGGGGCCATGGGGGGAGCGGTCGGCGTGCCCACGAAGCCCGAGCCCATACGCCCGGCGCACTGTCTTTGTGCTGCCAGCGCAGACTCAAGACCATGAACTCTCGCTGGACCCGCCTCGGTTTCTCAATCTCAGGGCGGCAAACGGCGCGAAGCTTCATGAACCTCTTTAACTTCCACGTCCACGATATCGGCTTCTGAAGCAGCGTCCCGCCTTTGGTTGGACTGGCTGCGTGCAGCAGACCAGGGCCCGCCTTCCCTGATGCCACGGGTCAAATCGCGGTAGCGAGTCCACAGAACGGCCACCTGCGGCTTACGCCCGTGCAGCAAAGACCACATGGAGGTCAGCACCAGGACCACCAACAATACCAACAACAGACTAACCGCAAAGATCATCGCGGCAGCAGCGAAGGCGAGTTTAAAAAACCAAGCGAAAAGTCCGTTCATGTCCAGTGCCGTGGGGTAGGGGTCAAGCGCAAGGCAAGCACGCCAGCGCTTGCTGGTAGGCGAGTGAGACCATCAAATCGTCCCAAGCCAACCCTGGAGATCGGGGCAGCAATTGGCGGCGACGTTGCTCACTGGCCTCTTGGGGCTGCCACCTGCCTTTGCGTTGTGCTTCGGCCAAGCCGTTCAAGGCGGCGTCGATCTCGGCGCCACCGTTCAAAGACTGGTTGCACAGCAGCGCCAAATCGCAACCGGCGTCCAATGATGTCAGGGCCGCTTGGGCGTAGCTCACGGGCTGGCTATCAATTTGGCGCGCGCCGGCCATCGACAAATCGTCGCTGATGATGGCGCCAGTAAAACCCAGTTTCTCGCGCAGAATATCTTGCAACCAGCGCTTGGAAAAACCAGCAGGCCGGGCGTCAACTTTCGGGTAAATAACATGTGCAGGCATGACGCTCATCAAGCTGGTGTTCAAGCTGTCATAGGGCATAGCGTCTTCGGCCAAGATGGCTTTGAGACTTCGCCGGTCTATCGGCATGTCCACATGCGAGTCGGCTTTGACAAACCCATGCCCCGGAAAATGCTTGCCGCAATTGCCCATGCCAGCCTGCAGCAAGCCATGCATCAAGCTCTTGGCGAGCACCGTCACCACGCGAGGGTCGCGCGCGAAGGCACGGTCACCGATCACCGTACTGCCACCGTAGTCCAAGTCGAGCACCGGGGTGAAGCTGAAATCCACGCCGCAAGCCCGCAACTCGGCGGCCAGCACGAAACCGGCCGCAGTCGCGGCGCGGCAGGCATTGAGCGCGCCAGCGCCCGGCTGGCCCTGGCCTTCGTCCAGCCACATTTCGCCGAATCGGCGCATGGGTGGCAGGTGGGTGAAGCCGTCGTGGCGAAAGCGCTGCACCCGACCGCCTTCGTGGTCCACTGCAATCAACAGGTCAGTCCGAATGGCTTTGATCTGGGCGCAAAGCGCCGTGATCTGCGCCCGGTTTTGCCAGTTGCGACCGAACAGAACCAAGCCTGCTGTCAGCGGGTGGGCCAAGCGGCGACGGTCGTCGCCATTCAGTTCGGTGCCGGCAATGTCCAGCAAGAGGGGGGCATGAAAGGTCATGAGCAATCCAGGTGGTGGTCAATGATCGGATTTCAAGCCCGGTGTTGAAGCCTGAAGGTCAAGCCTGTGTTTCGACGACGCAAAAACTGGCCGCGTAGTCAGCCTCATCGGTGACCGTGATGTGGGCACTCAGGCCTTTGGCTTCAAACCAGGTTTTCATCTCGCCGTGCAAGATGATGGTGGGCTGGCCGCTGGGCAGTTTGCCGATCTCGCAATGCCGCCAGGTCATGGGCATGCGCATGCCCAGGCCCACGGCTTTGCTGAAGGCCTCTTTGGCCGAGAAACGGGTGGCCACAAAGCGAACGCCGCGCTCGGGCCAGCGCTGGCTGCGCGCACGGTACATTTTCATTTCGCCCTCGCTGAGCACTTTGGCGGCAAAGCGCTCACCATGGCGCTCCAAGCTGGCACGAATGCGGCGGATGTCGCAAATGTCGGTGCCAATGCCGTAGATCATGCGCGCGGCTCCAAAGCCTTCAAATAAGCGGCTACGGTGGTGGCATAACCCAGCTCCAAGGCGTCGGCAATCAAGGCGTGGCCGATGGAGACTTCTTGCAATTGCGGTAGGGCCAGGACAAACGCCGGCAGATTGTCTTGATTCAGGTCGTGCCCGGCGTTCAAGCCCAGACCCACAGCGGTGGCGGCCTGTGCGGTTTGCACGTAGCGCGCCAGTTGTGCGTCTTGCTCCGGGCCGCCCCAGGCGGCGGCATAGGGCTCGGTGTAGAGCTCGACCCGGTCGGCACCCAGGGCTTTGACCGCGGCCATCTGGTCAGGCAAGGGGTCCATGAACAAACTCACCCGCACACGCAGGGCTTTGCATTCGGCGATCAGCGGCTGCAAGCGGGACGCGTCTTCTGGAAAGCGCCAGCCATGGTCGCTGGTGAACTGGCCTTCGCTGTCGGGCACAAAGGTCACTTGTTGCGGACGAATCTGGCGCACAAAGTCCATCAGGTTATGAAACGGATTACCTTCAATATTGAACTCGCGATCCGGCCAGGCCTGCATCAGCGCCACCAACTCTTGCACGTCTTGCGCGCGAATATGGCGCTCGTCGGGTCGTGGATGCACGGTGATGCCTTGCGCCCCTGCTTGCAGGCACAGGTGGGCGGCCCGCGTCACGCTGGGAATACCCAGGTGCCGCGAGTTGCGCAGCAAAGCCACTTTGTTGACGTTGACCGACAAGGCGGTTCGGGGTTGGGTTGCGTTGCTCATAAGCTTTGAATGTCCATCATCATTTGGCGCGTCTTCAAATTGCCGACACCGCAATGGTAGTTGAGCAGCACCCGCAGTTGGGGGCGCAGGGCGGCCACATGCGCCATGCAGACGCGCAAAGTGGCGGTGTAGCCCGAGGGGTCGTCCAGCGCAGTTTGCAGCTGCGCCCATTGCTTACCGGTCAAAAAGGTACGGTCCTCGCTGTGGGCTTGGCGCAAGCCGCCTTCGGGCACCAGACAATAGGGCCCATCAGGCTTTAAAGCGGTCATGGTCATGGTTTGTTGGTCCAAGCTTGGCAAAAGTCCTATGCCGCGCAAGAGCATCAACTCAAACACACGCAAAGCACATTGGCGCAAGTCGGGCCCTTCTGTGGCCAAAATTTGAATGGTGGCCGCATAAACGTCAAACAGATCGCTGTGGGGGTCATCCCTTGCCAGTAGACGCATCAACAACTCATTGAGGTAATACCCAGAGAGCAAGGCATCCCCCGTGGGCATCACATGACCGCCAACCCATTCCACGCCTTTGAGGGTACGGATGTCTGAATCCCCTCCGTAATTGACGGCCAGGGGTTGCATGGGTAAGAGGATGGGGCGAAAGCTGGAGCTGGGCCGCTTGGCCCCTTTGGCGACCAAGGCCACCCGGCCATGGTGCCGGGTCAGCACCTCCAGGATCAGACTGGTTTCGCTCCAGTCATACCGGTGCAAAACAAAAGCGGGCTCTTCGGTGATACGTTGGGTGGCCATGTCAATCGGTTAGTCGCAATGCGCAAGTGGCGCAACAGTGACGCACAAGCAAACAGCTTCCGCCCCTTTACTCATAACCAAAAGAGCGCACGCGGGTCTCGTCATCGGCCCAGCCGGAGCGGACCTTGACCCAAATTTCGATGAAGACCTTGGCGTCCAGCAATTTCTCCAGCTCTTGCCGGGCTTCGGTGCCAATGCGCTTGAGGCGTTCGCCCTTGTCGCCAATCACCATCGCCTTGTGACCATCGCGCTCGACCACGATGGTGGCGGCAATGCGCACCAAGCGTTTGCTGGTGCGGCCCTTTTCCTCATCAAACTTTTCAACTACCACGGTGGAGGTGTAGGGCAACTCATCGCCGGTGAAGCGGAATAATTTTTCACGCACGATTTCGCTGGCCAAGAACTTCTCACTGCGATCCGTCAGCTCATCTTCTGCGTAAAACCATTCTTGCTCCGGCAGGTATTTGTCACAAATGCCAAACAAGCGTTGCACATCCTTGGCATTTTTGGCCGACATGGGCACAAACTCATTAAAAGGATGGCGCTCCTGCATTTCTCGCAACCACGGCGCAATGTTTCCCCTGCGGTTGATGGTATCGAGTTTATTGGCCACCAACAAGCAAGGCACACCCGGCTTGAGCAGCGCCAGTACTTTGGCGTCGGCCAACTGAAAGCTCCCCGCTTCGACCACAAACAAAACCAAATCCACATCGGCCACGGCACCCAACACAGTTTTATTGAGCGACTTGTTCAAAGCCGCACTGTGCAGGGTCTGAAAACCCGGTGTATCCACAAATACAAATTGGGTCTGACCCCGCGTGCGAATGCCGGTGATGCGGTGACGCGTGGTCTGCGCTTTGCGTGATGTGATGCTGATCTTTTGACCCACCAAGGCGTTGAGTAAAGTCGATTTACCCACATTGGGCTTGCCCACGATCGCAATCAAACCGCAGCGATGTTCTGCAGGGGGACCTGTCTCCGCTGCCTTATTTTCTTCAGGTGTCAAGGGCAGAACATGGACGCCTGGGATCTGAATCGGTCTGCGCACAGGCGCAGAGAGCGTGACGCTTTCACGCAGCTCATCGTCCACTTGCCCCGTCGTATGAGAGGACAACTGATTGGCATTTTTTTTATTCATCAGGAAGCCTTGACTTTGAGTGTATCGAGCATCGCCGCTGCAGCAGCTTGTTCACCGGCTCGGCGAGAAGTACCCAAGCCCAATTGTGAAAGTCCCATCTCACGAATGTCACAAGCCACCTCGAAAACTTGCTTGTGCGCAGCGCCACGTGTTGCCACCACGGTATAAAGTGGCAATTGCAGTTTGCGCCCTTGCAGCCATTCTTGCAACTCGGTTTTCGGATCTTTGGAAGCCGCCTGCATTTTGGGATTTACAGCAACATCTTTGAACAAACGCAAGACCAAGGCCTGCGCAGCCTGATAACCTGCATCCAGGTAAACTGCACCAATCAATGCTTCAACAGCATCGGCCAGTATAGAGGGGCGCTTTTGCCCCCCAGAGCGCAACTCGCCCTCCCCGAGCCGAAGAACAGTGGACAACTCCAAATCAAAGGCCAATTGGAACAAGGTATCTTGCTTTACCAAGTTGGCACGCACGCGGGAAAGATCGCCTTCGGTTTGGTCGTTCAACTTTTCGAACAGCCAATGGGCAACCGACAGATTCAGTACGGAGTCGCCTAAAAATTCCAGACGTTCGTTGTGGTCTGCAGAAAAACTCCGGTGCGTAACCGCTCTCTCGAGCAAAGCCTCATCTGTGAACTCGTGACCCAACCGCTTTTGCAGGGCTTTCAATCCGTCACTCAAGGCCATAAGGCGTTGCTCTTATTTTTGCAATCAATGGAATCCGCCAATGCGCTTGATATTGCCAAAATTCATCCAAACAAAAAAAGCACGGCCAACAATATTGGCATCAGGTACAAACCCCCAATAGCGAGAGTCCAATGAGTTGTCTCGGTTATCTCCCATCATGAAGTAATGGCCCGGTGGCACTTTGCACACAACGCCCTCCACACTGTAGCTGCAGTTTTCATAGAATTTGAATTGATCTGCACCAGAGACAAACACAGGCCGGTCATCGTCCTGAATCAGCATGTGCGGCTTTTCGCCCAGCGCCTCGTCAAACTGTTTGAAGTAACGCATCGATGATTCATCAAAGAATTCTGGCAAGTTATTGCGCTTGACAACTTGGCCATTGATGCTCAGTTGTTTATTCAAATAAGACACTTCGTCGCCCGGCAAACCGACGACCCGCTTGATGTAGTCCATACTGGGACGCGGAGGATAGCGAAAAACCATCACGTCACCGCGCTGGACAGGCGTGCCTTCGGTCAGCTTGATATTGACCACTGGCAATCGAAAACCATAATGGAATTTGTTGACCAAAATCAGGTCACCAATCCACAAAGTCGGAATCATGGAGCCCGACGGAATTTTGAAAGGTTCGAACAAAAACGAACGCAACACAAAGACCACCAAAATCACTGGAAACAAGCCGGCAGTCCAGTCCAGCCACCAAGGCTGCATCAACAACTTTTCACGCGCAGGGGCGGTATCGGTATCCACTTTCTGAATGCCCATGCGGGTCAGCTCTTGTCGTCTGGCACTCGCCTCGGATTCAAATTTCAGAACTGCTGCTTGTCTGTGTGGCAAAAAGTAAAAGCGCTCTGCCAACCAATAAATGCCCGTCACAACGACGGCCATTAAAAGCAGCAATGCAAAATTGCCTTCTATCAATCCGAAATACCATGAGCCAGCATAGCCGGCAAAAGCAGCCAAGACCAAGCTTGTTAAATAGTGCATTTTTAATCTTCCACTTGCAAAATGGCCAAGAAAGCCTCTTGAGGCACTTCCACTGAGCCAATTTGTTTCATTCGTTTTTTACCGGCTTTTTGTTTTTCAAGCAACTTGCGCTTGCGCGAAATATCGCCACCATAACACTTGGCCAGGACGTTTTTCCGTAGTGCTTTGATAGATTCACGGGCGATGATATTAGAGCCAATCGCTGCCTGAATCGCCACATCGAACATTTGACGGCTGATGATTTCACGCATTTTGGCGACCACCGCACGTCCCCGGTATTGTGACTGTGTCCGGTGCACGATGATAGACAAAGCATCCACCTTTTCACCGTTAAGCAAAATATCCACTTTCACAACATCGGATTCCCGAAATTCCTTGAAGGTGTAATCCATCGATGCATAGCCACGAGAAACCGACTTGAGTTTGTCAAAAAAGTCCAACACGATCTCGCCCAATGGCATTTCATACGTCAGCATGACCTGACGGCCATGGTAGGCCATGTTCATTTGAACACCACGCTTTTGATTCGCCAAGGTCATGACCGGCCCCACATAGTCCTGAGGCATGTACAAATGGACCGTCACTATCGGCTCGCGAATTTCTTGCAACTTGCCCTGCTCTGGCATCTTGGAGGGATTTTCAACCATGACGATTTCGCCGTCTGCTTTGACTACTTGGTAAACCACACTGGGTGCTGTCGTGATCAAGTCCTGATCGAATTCACGCTCAAGTCGTTCTTGCACAATTTCCATGTGCAACAAACCCAAAAAGCCACAACGAAATCCAAACCCCAGGGCCTGAGAAACTTCAGGCTCATAGTGAAGGGAGGCATCATTCAGCTTGAGTTTCTCTAAGGCGTCACGCAGTGAGTCGTATTCACTTGATTCGCTGGGGTACAAACCGGCAAAAACCTGAGGTTGAATTTCTTTGAAGCCAGGCAGTGCGACTGTCGCAGGTCCCAAATTATTGGGCAGCTTCTTTTCAAGGGTGATCGTGTCGCCCACTTTTGCAGCCTGAAGTTCTTTGATGCCGGCGATGATGTAGCCCACTTGCCCTGCTTCGAGGCTGGGCCGGGCTTCGTTGGCCGGCGTGAACACACCTAAGTTGTCTGCGTTGTAAACAGTCTCGGTGGCCATCATTTTGAAACGCTCGCCTTTGGCCAATCGCCCATCAATGACCCGCACCAACATCACAACGCCTACATAGGTATCGAACCAACTGTCAACGATCATGGCACGCAAAGGCGCATTGGGATTGCCTTTTGGGGCAGGAATCCTGGCAACAATTGCTTCCAAGATGTCATCGACGCCCATTCCCGTTTTGGCCGAGCAGGGAATCGCATCGCTGGCATCAATGCCGATCACGTCTTCGACTTCTGCCTTGGCATTTTCAGGGTCGGCTTGCGGCAAATCCATTTTGTTCAGAACGGGCACCACCTCCACACCAAGGTCCAATGCGGTGTAGCAGTTGGCCACTGTTTGCGCCTCAACACCTTGGCTTGCATCGACCACCAGCAATGCCCCTTCGCATGCAGAAAGGGAGCGCGAAACCTCATAAGAAAAGTCCACATGACCAGGCGTATCGATCAAATTCAGGTTGTAAATTTGCCCGTCTTTGGCCGTGTATTGCAAGGCAGCAGTTTGCGCTTTGATGGTGATGCCCCGCTCTTTTTCTATGTCCATGGAGTCCAACACTTGCGCAGACATCTCCCGGTCTTGGAGGCCACCACAACGCTGAATGAGTCTGTCGGCTAAGGTCGATTTGCCATGATCGATGTGCGCAATGATCGAAAAATTTCTGATGTTATTCATCAAGGAGCTGCTACAAGTGTTTGAAATTGAAAGGACCGATACAAGAAAAAAGGGCGCGTCAATCTGGACGCGCCCTGAACCAACAATCTATGGCAACTGCGATAGCTGGAACTTCATTGTAGGCAAAAAGCCCCGGGCGTACATCCTGAAAATCGCACAGGAGGCAACGTTGTTGCATTGCAACATAAAAATTATTCACAGCTTATTCACAGTTGTATATGGAAATCTATTGAACAAGTTGTGGGTGGGCTGTGGATCAGTGGTGGACTGAAGTGGAACATCCCACATCATGGATATTTACCTTCAATTTACGCGATGAATCAAGGACCAAACAGGCTGATTTTAGCCATTTTTGTTATGAGCCATTCCAAAAGTTAGTGACTACAAACTTATTTAAAAGTTCTTTTTTTCAAATTTACAGCTTCTTGTGTGTTGCATT
>Ga0164295_10005427_pt1 | contig 10068 bp, 6 predicted proteins | sample GEODES006metaG_FD_111798 | JGI IMG/M metagenome (GOLD analysis project Ga0164295, IMG submission 111798) | Oligotrophic lake water microbial communities from Sparkling Lake, Wisconsin, USA - GEODES006 metaG | ecosystem: Environmental > Aquatic > Freshwater > Lake | place: USA: Sparkling Lake... | reverse complement strand
ATCAAGCCTGCATCGCGTGCCGAGGCTGGGTAGTAGGGCGCGTGGAAGCGCCCCTTCGCACTGCCACTGACCAAGGCCGGTGCGCCCGTGCCGCTGGTGGTCCCTTGGCTGGCAGGACGTGGGGCCTGGGCGGGTGGCCGAGCCTGAGCAGCGGGCTTCCGCACAGGAGGCTGGGGCGCAGGCACAGGCTTGGGGTTCTCCAAGATCGGCTCCAGCTGAGTCAGCTCCACCATCTCTGGCGGAGTGAGGGGCACCTCGATCTCCGGCACAGAAGGAATCTCGATCTCGTCGATGACCGGCTCTTGTGGCACTGGCTCAGCAATCTCCGCCGCAGATGGTGCAGGCGGCGGCTGGAACTCTTCGATCATGATCTCCTCGGCTGAGACCAACCGGGGAGTGAACGCCACTGCCACTGGGCTCAGCGGCTGCCCCGCGCCGTGCAGGCCGATGCCGAGAAACAACAACGCGATGCCTGCTCCCCAGGCGGAGAGCAGGTGTGCGTTGCTGGTCTTGGGCGGAACGATCACGAATTAGAACTTGTAGGTCACGCGCAGGCGGAAGGTGCGTGGCTCGGTCGGGTGCAGATGAATGTCATCCACGCCTTCGGCCTCTTGCGCAAGGCGGCTGGTGTAGAAATACTCCACGTCGTTGTCCTCGCGATCAAACACGTTCAGGCACTCGATGGCCGCTTCCCAGTTCTTGCGACGGTAGCCAATGCCGGCATTGATGAGGAAGCTATCCTTGCCCTTCACGCTGTTGTCTTCGATCAGCGGACGCCTGTCGAAGGCCCGCAGGCGCACATTGCCGAAGAAGCCTTCCGCATCGCCTTGCGCTCCCAGGTTGATGCCTGCCGATGCCATCAACGGCACGCTGACGGGAATGTAGTCGTCATTGCCTGCATCGACGAAACGGCCATGGGTGATGGCGACCTCGGCATCCAGGCTGAACCAATCCGTGGGCCGCCAGTAGTTGGTCCACTCGATGCCATAGCGACGGGAGCCAGGGCCGGGCTCGTTCAAGCCCGCGTCGCCGACATAGACCAGCTCGCTATCACTCTCCAACCAGAACAAGGCGAGAGTGCTGGTCAGGGTCGGCACGATCTGCGTGCGCACGCCAAACTCTGCGCCCATCGTCCGCACCAGCGGATCGACGGTGGGAATGCGTTCGCCCGTGTTCGGGTCGATCACGGTGGTGGTGCCGCGTGAGTCATTGCTATGGAACCCAGTGCCGAAGTTCAGGTAGAACTCGGTTTCCTGCCACGGGCCAAAGATGGCGCTGATCTTCGGGCTCACGATACCTGCCAGCTCATCGCCGCTGTTCGCGGCGAGGCTGCTGCTGTTATCAAAATAGAACACGTCACCCCGCAGCCCCACCACGGTGCGGAACCAGTCGTTCCACTTCACCGTGCTCTCGCCGAAGATGCCCACGCTGGCCTCATAGACATCGTCCTCGCGAATGGTCAGGAAGCGGTCACGCTTGTGCGTGCGATACAGGCCAATGCCGTCGATCAAATCATGCCGCGTCTGCAAGCCCAGCGTGAACTCGGCCTCATGCCCGAAGAGCTCACGATTCTCCCAAGTGCGCGAGACATTGCCGCCCAGAATCCAGCGGTTCTCGGCCTGCTCGAACTGATCGCCTAGCGTCGGGTAATCGAGGAAGTAAGTGAAGTTGCTGAAGAGATCGAGGTCGTAGTAGATGGCATAGACATTGGCCTTGGTGACTACATCCACCACCCGCTCCTGCCACTCCAGATTCAAGCTGTAGCGCTGCGACTCGCCGCCCGTGGTCGGATCGACAAAGCCGAGCCGATCAACCAAGCCGCTGTCGATGGCGCGCTTGGGAATCTGATCGCTGCTTGCCCAGTCGGCCTTGTAGCCCATGAGCGTGGCGATGAAGTGATTGTCCTCGTCGCCCTTGAACCAGCGCAGCATGCCATTCCACCGCGCGAAGTCCTCCGACAGCACGAAGGGTCCCTCGTAGCTGTTGTATTCCAGGGCGTAGGTCAGTGCGTTGATCTCGCCACTGGCTGCGGGTGCGACCGGATTCTTGCCAGGGTTCTTCGCGGATGACGCTGGAGCCATCGCGTTCACATCGAAGTTCAGCGTGCCCGCGATCAAGCCGCGATAATACGCGTTCTCGCCGATCTCGAAGGACACGAGGTCGCGCGGCAGCACATGGAAGGTGCGGAAGTCCGCACTGCCTGCGGTGGACAGATCGCCGTTCGCAGCGGTGTAAGTGCCCTTCACATAATCGACGCGCTCGATCAGCTCAGGGATCAGCGGATTCAAATCGGTGTAGCCCTGGCCGTGAGCGTGCGTGCGCAGGTTCATCGGCATTCCATCCAGCGAGGTCGCGAAATCCGTGCCGTGATCGAGGTTGAAGCCGCGCAAAAAGTATTGGTTCGCCTTCCCACCTCCCGCGTGCTGCGTGATGATGACGCCCGGGATGGTCTCCAGGATTTCGCCGCGACGCAGATAAGGCCGGTTGGCGATCTCTTGCGCGTTGGCCTGGCCCTTGGAGGCCGCAGGTGCCGTGCCGAGAAGGTCCTCGGCTTTGCCGGTGACCACGACTTCCATCATGGTCGTCGGCTCCGGGAGAGGTGTTGTCGTGTCCTGCGCCATGGCAGGCAGAGTGAGGAGCAGTGAAGTGAGTAGCAAAGTCGGTTTCATAGAAGAAGAGAGATGGGTTGTATCTGGGGTCTGGGACCCCGGCCTGAAGGGCGAAGCGAGCGCGCAAGACAACCGTTGGCAGTTCACCTGCAGCACCACGGCAAGACCAACGTCGCGCTTGTTGACGAATGGACATGGGCAGGTCCAGGGTCCCAGACCCCAGCTACAACGGTTCCAAACTACGCCACTCTCGGTGGTGGCCCCGGCGGTGCCTGCGGCCAGGCCGGTGTCCACACCCTCAGCCACGTGAAAGCGGCTTTGCTTTCGATGGGCGATGTCCAGCCTCTGATCGCGGGCTTCTGCCACACGCACCAGGTCAACTTCTTGCCCTCCTGCCTGCCGGAATCGACTGGCAGCGGTGCGTTTGAATCATCCACAGGAACGCCCGTGGCATTCTGAATCAAGGCCTGCACCTCCGGGCTGTGCCAGGCGGATGACAGAGCTTCCGTCAATCCCTGCGTCGGCACCTCACGCACCGTGATCTCACAAAAGGTCAGCACCGTCACCACCACCAACGGTCCCGCCACCAACTGGAACAAAGCCAGCAGGTAAAGCCATCGGAGGTTGGTCGGCGCGGGAGTCAAGACCTCGAAGTGTGACGGCTGCACTTTCGAGGTCAAGTCACAAACTGCGCACCACGGCCCAATACACCCCCGTCACCGCGATCATCGCCGAACAGGGACGGGCGATGAAACGCGCATACCACTCGCAGCGCCACCAGGCGGCGACCACGGCGAAGGCCAGACCCACGACTGCGATTTGGCCCAGTTCGATGCCGAGATTGAAACTTAACAGCGCAGGCAGCAGCAGCGCGGGCTCCACCGGCACTTCTTCAAAGATGTGGGCAAACCCCAGCCCGTGAATCAAGCCAAAGCCAAACACCAGCCAGGGCCGCCAGCGGCTGAGCCGGTCTTGAAACAGATTCTCCAGCGCGATGAAGGCAATGCTCAGCGCGATGGCCACCTCCACGGCGGTCGTGGGCACCGCGATCCATCCCTTCATCGCCAGCCCCAGCGTGAGTGAGTGCGCGACGGTGAACACTGTGATCTGCAACAGCAGCGTGTGAGCATCCCGCGCCAGGAAGAACAGACCAAGGATGAATAGCACGTGGTCCAGTCCGTGCGGCACGATGTGCGTGAAGCCCAGGGCCAGATACTGGGGCACGACCGCCCCGAGCGAGGCGGCGATGATGAAGGCAAGCAAGCTGCGAGACATGAGCGGGAGATGGCTGCGAGGGTGTCGCTGCCCATGAGGTTGATCAAGCCCTGTCGTGACTAAAACCGGTAGACCAGCCCGGTCACCACGCTGAAGTCCGGCGTCTCATCACTCAAGCCCGCGCCAAGGCCGAGCTTGAACGTCACCGTATGCCAGGGCGACCAATGCGCGGCCACCACGGCCTGCTGATAGCCGGTGCTCTCGTAGTCGCCAATGGCTTCCACGCTGGTGGCGAAATCATGATTGAACTCATGCCGCCAGCCTGCGGCATAACCCCAGCCTGTGTATCCATGGCGCGGAGTAAAGTTGATCAGGTTGAAAATGAACTTGTCGTGATGCCCCAGGGCGGCCTCGACGATCAAGCGCGCGGTCACGCCTTCCTCGCCATGACGATGAATGCCGCGATGCCGCACCGGGGGCACCTGCACCTTGTCGGGCTTCAATACGGTTACGGTCTGCTCTTGCTGAGTAACCGCTGTGCCTGCTGATGCGGCGGCCACGGGATGATCATGTGCGGTGCCACCGCCTGGCGCATCCGGGCCGGAGCCGCCACCGCCCGAGGAGTGCTTGGTGGCTTTGCCCGAGCCAGTGCTGCTCGCGGACTTGGACTTGGCTTTGGTGGAAGTGCTGGTCGATGACACAGGTGTAGCCACGACGATATCGCTGCTGGTGACGGATGAGGCTGGCACGGTGAAGGGCGTCATCACCATCACCGTGGTGGGGCCTTCTTCTTCGGCGAAGGAATAACCGGCGTGCAAGCCCACGCGCAGCCAGGGGACGGCCTCGGATTGAAACAAGGATAGGCTCACATACGGCGCGCTGTTCGACCAGTCCCACTGATCGTCTTCGCCTTCAAAGGCATTGCTCACCCCGACAGCCAGCCAGGAGGTGATGCCCAGATGCAGACCGGCTTCCGTCTCAACGACATTGATCGAATCCGCCTGTGACCACTCGGCATTCGCATACACCATGCCGGACCAGGGAGGAGGCAACGCCGCATCCTGCACCAGCAGGAAATCCAGACCATGATGTGCGTGAGCAACACCGACAAACGAGAGGAGAACAGAGCAGAGAAGTCGTTTCATAAAGAGAAGCTCCGGGGCCAAACTGACCCCGGAGCCATGGAGTGGAATGGCAATTACTTAGCTTCCAGCAGCACGCTGCCGGAGAGCTGCTTCGAGGTGAGTAGCGTGGTTTTCGGAGGTCCCGCGCTCGGCATCTCGGCCAGGATGAAGAAGCCGTAGGCCTTCTGGCCTGCGCCATCATCGACGATCATGCCCTGGTAGTCGGCCTTGCGGGTCAGGGGCTTGTTCGGGGTGACGGTGGTGTCGGCGTCGATCAACTGGAAGCTGCCTTTGATCGAGCCCGTGGTGCCAGAGACAAACGTCGTCGCAGCACCGCTGCCGGGTGTGACCGTCAGGGCGACAATGCCAGGGTTCGGTGCCAGCACAGTGGTCACCTTCGGGCTACCTGCCGTGATGACGATGGAGTCCGCATTCGGATTCGTGGTGGCCGAAGCCAGACCACCTTCTGCGAAGGCGATCTTCGCATTGCCAGCCGCATTGGCGGCCAGGTCCAGCGCGATGCCGCTTGCGGGGATCACATACTTGCGACCGATGGCAGACAGCTCCAACGGACCGAAGCCAGCCTTGTAGAGGCGACCTTTGGAGGCTGTGGGCTCGGCAAGCTTCAGCCAGCTCGCTTCGCTATCGACCAGATTGAAACTGTCCGTGCTGTCGATGTTCAGCACCGCCAGGAACGAACCCGCGTTTGCATAGAGCAGCTTGAAGACGGTCAGGTTGCCGCCCTTCTCGATGGGACCCGCGAGAGTGACCACCGACTTGTCCGCGAGAGTGATCGCGCCAGTGACGGCACCTGTGGCAGCGATCTTGAAACCGCCAAAGCTGTGACCTTGAGGAATGGCATCATTGCCCTTGTCATTGGGATCAAGCTGAAGCGCCGTCGTGTAATTGCCCACGAGAGTGCCTGGCACCTTTTCGGCTTGGCGCGCACTGAAGGGCACGGTGCTGAGACCATCGGTCAAGGTGCCGGTCACGGTGCCCGCTGCTGCATTGATCGTGAAGGCCAGAGTGATCGCAGGCATGCCCACACGCGGCACCACGATGTTGCCCGTGAGGGCTGGCACCGAGAGCGCACCGGTGAGCGGATAGTTCTTCTTGCCCAGCTTCAGGTTGCCTGTCAGGCCGCCCGTCGGCAGCGTGTTGAGCGTGATGCAGCCGCCAAGGAACTCGTTCAACGACGCCGAGCGCCCAATCGCTCCCGTGTAGCTGCCCACCGCTCCCGTGGTCAATGAGTTCACCACAAAGGTGTCGCTCTGCGGGATCCCCGTGCCTGCGCCATTGCTGGCCACGATGGTCACGGTGAAGCTGCCGGTCGTCGTCGGACGTCCAAGCAACAGGCCAGTCTTGGCATTGAAGATCACGCCTGTGGGGAGCTTGCCGGTCAGCTTGAAAGCGGTCGGGTTGTTGGTGGCTGTAACTTGCACGTTAATCAGCTCGCCCAGCATGGCATCTGGGAGATTCAGCGGGCCTGTGACATCCGGCTTGCTGACCACCGTCAAGCTTGCCACATCGCTGGCAATGACGGCCGCCGCGTTGCGGACGACGCAGCGATAATCATCCGCATCTGCGGGCGATACGGGATCAAGCGTGAGCGTCGGTAGCGTTTCGCCGTCGATGTCATCGCCATCTTTCTGCCACTGATAGGTGACACCAGGGCCGGTGGCAGCGACAGTGAACACAGCTTTCAAACCCGCATTCAAGACCAAGCTCTTCGGCTGCTTCGTAATCACCGGCGGCACGAACTGTGGTGCGCTGGTGGTGAAGGTGAAGCGGAAGCCCTGACGTGGCGGACTGGTGTCAGAAGGCGAATTGCTGCCCAGCGCCAGGGAGTAGTTGCCGGCTGGCAGCGTCCACGAGCGGGTCACGGTTTCCGCCGTGCTGTTGTCGATGTGGTCCAGATAGCTCAGGTCTTCGGCCCAAATGACGTTCGCGCGGTTTGCATAGGTGTGGTGGTCGTTGGCGGTCAGCGGATCGAGATAGCTGAGCTGCGTGGCCACCTCGGCAGGCATCAAGTCATTGTCCCAGCCGCGATAGATGGTCATCGATGGGAACAGGTGATCGACCGCCGCAAAGCCCCCGACATTGCCGGTGCCCGAGTAAGGCACCGTAGCATCGCGCGCCATGGTGATGCTGAAGGTGCAAGGTTGCTTCAGGTTTAGCGCCACCCACTTGGAAGTATGAGTCCAGCCCTCGCCACCGCCAGGGGCGATGCCTTGGTCTTCCCAGCTCCACGCGCCCGTGTGGTCCTTGATCGTGCCTGTTTCGCCCGCACCTGCGGTGAGTGTGTAAGCATACCCAATGCCGCCCGCTTGGGGATCACCGGTGATCACATTGCTCGTCACGGCCACCGCGCTGTAGCTCAGCTTGAAGCCCTGACGCAGCGTGTTCGTGGCGGGCGCATTGCTGCCCATGACCAAACTGTAAAGCCCCGCTGGCAGGCGATAGGTGCGGCTGATGGTGGGAGAGGTGCTGTTGTCGACGTGATCGATATAGCTCAGGTCTTCCGCCCACACGACACGGCCACGATTGTTGTAGGTGTGCCAGTCGCCGAGGTCGGCAGGCACGCCGCCATAGGGTGCCCAGGCAGCCACAACATCGGGGCGCGTCTTGAAGTCCGCCGGGACTTGGTCATTGTCCCAGCCACGGAAGAGCGTGAAGCTTGGGAACATGCTGCTAATATCAGCAAAGCCGCCAAGATTGCCCACGCCAGTCCATGGCACGGCTGCATCGCGCTCCATCTTGATCGTGAAGAGCACCTCCTGCTTCAAGTTCAGTGCCGCCCATTGAGAGGTGTGGGTCCAGCCAACAGGTGGTTCGCCTGCATTCGCGTCGAACAAATCGTTGTCTTCCCAGCTCCAGGCTCCCACATGGGCGGAGAAGTTGTCCTGGTCTCCTGCATTGACCACGATGGTGTGTGCATAGCCAATGCCTGCATCAACTGCCACGGGATCAACTGCTCCACTCTTCTTCGTGCTAAAGCTGATGTTGAAGCCCTGGCGCAGTGCATTGGTCGAAGGAGCATTGCTGCCCAGTGCCATCGTGTATTGCCCCGCAGGCAGATAGTAGGTGCGGGTGATTTCCGTCTCGGTGCTGTTGTCCGCATGATGCATGTAGCTCAGGTCTTCGGCCCAAACGACATTGCCCCGATTGTTGTAAGTGTGATGATCGTTGGCATCGACCGGCGTGTAGCCCAGGTCTGTCGCCACAGCTGCCGGCATCAGATCATTGTCCTGCCCACGCCACAGCGTGAATGAAGGGAACATGGAAGAGGTGTCGGCCAGACCATTCGCGCCGCTAGCCCATGGCACGGCAGCATCGCGCTTCATGGTGACGGTCAGGACACAGTCCTGCTGAATCGTGAGCGCCAGCCAGTTCGAGGTGTGCGTCCAGCCCACGGGCGGCTCGCCAGCGCCGGAGTCGAACAAGGATTCGTCCTCCCAGCTCCAGGCCCCCACATGGCTGCTGAAGCTGCCGGCGGAATTGCCGCCCAGCACCACTTGATGCTGATAGCCAATTCCGCCTGCCGCCACATCGCCTGCCGTGTAGGTGAACACGCTGGCGGAGATCGTGCCGACCAAGCCATAGATCGTCGCGTCCGGCGTGGGCGTCTGACCCGCATAGTTCACGCCACCCACAGCGACGGTGTAATTACCTGCCTGAAGGTAGATCGACTTGGTGATCGTGCCGTCGGCATTGCCATCACCGATCACGCCGGGAGCCGAGCCGAACAAGGTCGAGTCGCCGTCCGCAGCATAGCCCTTGAAAACGAAAGTGCTCAGGCCGTCCGCCGCATCGAAATCAAAGGTTGGGCCGGGCTGGTTATCCCCGCCGATCCGCCAGTCCTTCAGCGCATGGAAGCAGCCTTCGACCGGGTGACCTAGCGTGGTTTCGAGCTGGGCACGATAAGCCATGGAGATGGCTGACGTGTCGTAGTCAGCGCTGCCAGGAGCCGTGGTGATGGGTGCCACGTGAGCGAGCCCTTGGTAGATCGAGAAGCCGGGCTTGATCGTGCCATCTCTCGTGCCGCCATTGGTCGAGCCGCTAAAGCTGAGGGTAACGTAAGCAGGTGCCGCCAGGGTGAAGCGGTAATAGCGCACTTTGTGGCTGTCCGCGTTGTCGTCATCCGTGCCATCCGCCCAGCCGTAGTTGCCGTTCACGGTCTGATTGGAGATGGTCACAGGGGCCGCGTTTGGCACCAGGGTGCCAAAGTCGCGGTTGGTGTAGCTGATGTGCGCCGAGGCCGAACCCGCGCCCAGAAGGAGCGCGGCGCAACCCAGGTAGCGCTTCAGCAGTTCATGTCTTATTCTCATGTGTTTTTGTTGTCTGTGGTATGTGGTTAGGTCAGTTGAGATTCGGGGAGAAAGGGAAGTCAGGGCAGGGCCTCCAGCCGCACACTGCCGCTGAGCAGGCGCGAGGTAGTCAGCGTGGTCTTGGGTGGCCCGACGGAAGGCAGCTCAGGCAGAAGGAAGAAGCCGAGTCCACGCGGCACGCCGCCGTCGTTCACCAGCACACCTCGGTAGGTGACCGTGCGCAGCAGTGCCTTGGCAGGCGTCACTGTCGGGTCCGCATCCATCAGCGTGAAGCTGCCGGTCAGCGTGCCCGTGGTGCCAGGCACAAAGGTGGTGCCCGATCCAGGCATCAGCGTCAGCGTGACAATGCCCGGATTCGGTTTGCTGAACTTCGCCACCGCAGGGCTGCCGCTGACCAACTCAATCGTGCTCACATCCAGCCGCCGGGTTGGATTGGGGGCACCGCCTTCCGCAAGCGTCATGCGTGCATTGATCACGCCGGGCGTGGCATTCAGCGGCAGCGTTCCTGCGGCAGGTGCAGCATAGCGATCGCCCACCACGCTCAAACTCAGCGGACCAAAGCCCGCTTTGTAACTCCGGGTATTCGCCGTCTGGGCGCGTTTGAACCAAGACACGCTTGATGTTGCTAAACTGTCGATGTCCAGCGAGCCCGTGAACGAGCCTGTCTGGCCATACAGCAAAGCAAACACCACGGCCCCGCCTTGCTGGCCCACGGGCGCGCTGAGCGTCAGCACTGTGTCGTCGGACAAACGCAAGGTGCCCGTGGCAACGCCCTTGGCATCCACCTTCAGT
>Ga0164295_10005426_pt1 | contig 10068 bp, 19 predicted proteins | sample GEODES006metaG_FD_111798 | JGI IMG/M metagenome (GOLD analysis project Ga0164295, IMG submission 111798) | Oligotrophic lake water microbial communities from Sparkling Lake, Wisconsin, USA - GEODES006 metaG | ecosystem: Environmental > Aquatic > Freshwater > Lake | place: USA: Sparkling Lake... | reverse complement strand
GTAATAGGCAATGCTCGACGCCGACAAGAACACGTTTCCAAGCAAGACGTCCAGTTCTTCCTTGAGCACAATTACGTTTTCATTCCACCTGATCTGTTCGTCGGCGAGTCCTTCGGTCAGCTGCCCTGACCTGCTGAGCCGTCCTTCAGTCACTTTAATCTCGTTGTCCAAATAGTCCTTCTCCTGCTTGCTCTCGTTGTACTGCTTTTCCAACAGTTGCACTTTGGCTATCACTGAGTCCAGTTCCTAAAATTAAACTCCTCTACCTTTTGTTTGACTGCCAGGGCGGCATTGGCCTTGGCCAGTTAAACGTCCATCTGAATGCATTGCTCCTTTTTGGTCTGGATGTCTTTGAAGATGTCTGTGAAACTGCTGACCGCGTGCACCCATTCGCACAGACTCTTGGCAGCCAAATTCACTTTTAGAATCTCGCTGGGGATAAACAGAGGGTTCGAAGCGACTTTCATTATAAATATGTACTTTTTTGTTTAATCTTGGCCTTGGTCTAGGGGGTGATATTCTCTCCTTTGAGATTCTTAAGTTTGTTTAGCAACCCCGCATCAGATAGCACAACTTTCTTAATGTGATCCCAGTCTGTTTTCTCCTCGAGTAGGATGGCCACACACTCCATGGTATATTTGATCAAGGCATGTGGGTTGTTATTCGACTTGATTTCGGAAATGTCCCCTCGATTCAACTTGTCCAACTGCTCAACGGCGGATTTGAGGACAGGTTCGGCCTCTTTGAGGACCTGATCGGCCTCGTCCTTCATTTCGGTGATTTTTTCACTCTGGAGATTGATTTCCCTGGCCTCGCCCTCGACCATTTTCTTGACGTTATTGGCCTACTGCTGGTCCTTGGTGAGACTTTCGATCAACTCCTTGATTTCGACAGTTTTCTTCTGCAAAACGGGCTGCAACTCTATGAGTTTGGTCTTGAGATCGGCGATGGTGGAGTTGGCCTCAGTCAACTTGTTAAGGCCGTTCAACAGTTTGTTCCTGTTGTTGGTGAGCTGGTCCTTCTTCTTCTAGAGCAGGTCCTTATAACACCGCACCAGGTCTATGTAGCTCTTCGGCGTCGTGTACACCCTTCGCTTCATCAAAAGGAAAAACTTCTCGCTAAGTTCGTTCACGCTCAAATGGACAAACACACACATGTTGCACAGGTTCGTTTTTATCTCAGGCGTCATACCCTTCAATAATTCATGTTAAAATTATTTAATTTTTAAATCAAATAATCAGTTATTAAAATCATTCAATTTAAAAAATAATTCTTTTAAAATTTCATATAAATCTCTTAAAACTTTTTGAACATAATTTTTAAACAATTTTATATAGTATTTTGAAAATGATAATGATTTTTACTTGATATTCTAAAGTATCTAAGAACATGATAGCAACTGAAAACAAGGCGTCGCTGGGCCAAGGCTACAACCAGTCGATGGTGCAGCAAGAAATCAGAGCAGGGAACTTTCTGAATCTGGTCCTTAACAGGTCTCCAACCGGGGACATTGCCAAGACAATGTGCAGTTGGCTTCTAACTTTCTCCAGGAAAAGGCCGTAGACGTCGTTTATTTTCCTTACTCTGCATTCTTCTTGCAAAGTCTGGTTGATGATCTCTAATTCTTCTCGACCGATGAGCCCCGATATTTCCCCGGTGTTTATCAGGTTATTCACGTCCTCCAAAAACCTAAATTATAATAAAAGCGGATTAAATAGATACCCCTCTTGAATTATGTCCGTGTCGGGAAAGAGGAACATCACGTGGGCATTCGAAGACGCCGAGGCGACCATTATATTAAAAATATCGATCCTAAACTCCTTCTTGCCGTATTTCTTTTGGGGCTCGATCTTCATGAGTCTGGCGCTGGACAGCACTGCCCCGAGTTCGGAAAGACTCTTTTTTCCGGATCCACCCACCCCCACCAGAATGAAGTGGCCTCTTTGTTGTCGCATGATCCTTGTGATCCTGGTCAAATGCTAAAATAGAGGTAAATGTACTTTTATGGCGTCTTTGAAAAGGACGAGGTTCAACTTGGAATCTTCGGTCATTACGTCAGAAACCATCTTAGTCAGTTTCTTGTAGTCGTCGCAAAGATTGTAGAGGCGGTTCTCCAGATCCATGCCCCTCTTCATGAAGTCCACGAAGTAGGTGTCCTGGATGTTTTCGAAAGGCTCTTGGAAATGTACGGTGCCCAGTTCGTTGATGCATTGGATGAACCATCTAAATAATAACGGATATTTACTCTGCGTCTTCGTTGCTAATGAGTCGGTCATGGAAGACCCTCATGCATTCGTGGGCCCACAGCAAGATTATGTTTTTCTTGTTCGGGAAACTGATGGGTTTGGCCATGAGGAATCCCTGGAAGACCTTGCTCACGTCCCTCAGGTTGAAGGTGTAGTGCGACTTATTCGGAGTGGGCAACAACTGCTTGGATATTCTAAATTAAACCGAATTACTTGTTGTAAAGAGTGAGGGTGGCCTGCACTATGTTGGACTCGAGCTCTACGATTTCGGACTTGAACGCGTTGCTCTTTAAGAATCCCCTGACGATGCTGCCGAAGATCATGTTGAGAGTGTCATCCGAAGTCTTTTGCACGTTGAAAATACTGAAGTGTCTGGTGAACCTCTGGGTCAACACAGATCGACCGCCTCCCGGGGGAGCCGCAACTGCCACCATCACGAAGTTGTCCACTTCTTTGAAAAAGAGACCGGTCCTGTCATACACTCCATTGTGATCAATCAGTTGGCGCAACAACTCTATCGGGGGCTAAGCCCCGTAAGTCTCCACCATGGGCATATTGATGTCGTCGATGAGCAGCGCGAGCTTCTTCCCTGGCGGAGGGATCAGGATTATCTGCCCTTTTTTACGTTGCTGCTAAAGTTTGGACTCTAAGGCGATCTACACCGATCTCGAAGCTGTTTGACTTGAAAATGACATCTTCACTTCCAAAACTGAATCTGTCAAATTCTTCAAGGTGTTTTCAGTTATGATTGTCTTGCCTGTGCCTGTGACTCCGGTGATGAAGATCGGACTTTTGATTTCGATGAACTTATTGGTGATGTGTTGAAAGCAGACTGTGTCCTTGGTGGGCACCACTAGTTCGAAGTACTGTGAGCCTTTGGCGTAAGTGAACTGAGGCACGACTTCCTGGAAGTGAACGAATAGGCCTTCGGGCTTCTCTTTGAAGTCCAGATAGTTGTCGAAGACTTGGCCTTTGGGCTGGTCGGAGGGGTTGAAGAACCCACTTGCGAACTGCTGGAACTTGTTTTGACTTGCGTCGTTCAGATGGCTGCCGAGTCCCCAACACACACAGTAGAGAACCAATTTGGAGAGTATTTTCTTCTAAAGGGTTTCGTTGGCACTGTTCATGATTTTGACTAGGTGGGGGGTGAGCATGAATTCGAAGAACTTGAGCATTTTGAAGGTGAGTTGTTGGTTGTTGGTCTGTATGGGTTCCTCTTGTTTCCTGACGAATTGGAGCAGTTTGAGCAGGAGCGAGTCCAGCTGGACGTTGATGGTGTGCACGATGTCTGGGTTCAGGTCCGTCTTCTGGTTCAGCTGGCTGAAGTAGCTGAAGACCAGGTTCTCGCTTCTGACGACCTGGTCGTCGATGTACACCATTCCGCAGCGGGACACTGTGGCTGGCGAGGCGACCACCAGGTCCGCCACTTCGAACAGGATCTTCATTTTGTAGTGCAGTTTGATCCTCTCGCCGTTGGAGAGACAGAGCACCATCGAATCGTCGAGGACCGAGTTCATGTTTTCGACCCAGAGAGCGTCCACGGGTCCGTCGAATATCACCCACTGTCTCTTGTCGTTTTCAGGCGTAGACACGTACTGCCTTAGGATCTTGCTGCTAAGTCCGTCGGTCCACGTCTAAGTCAAAGGGTCGTAGTTGCCATACAGTTCCTCCATAGAAATCGACTTGGGATTCAAAATGGAGTACTCAATCTTGTTGAACTCGCCTTTGCCGATCTTCCTCTCCCAGAGATTCTTGAATTAATAAGATTACGATATAGGACTGCCTGAGAATGTTCATGATGGTAGACTTGCCGCCCATTGCAGGGCCGACTAACATGACTCCGAATCTGACGTTCAAAGTGTCGTGCAGCTAGGCCACTTTCTCCAGGAAAGCAGGGGTGCTCTACACGTTGTTGGTCTTGATCATGTCGTGGATGGTCTATTTGAGATCCATGTTTTCGACCACTGGGATGTTGATTCCAGGGAAGAGGTCCTGCACGATCGCGTTGAACAGAGGGATGTCGTGGTACAAGAACTTCGGGATGTTCGAGTCTTTCATGGCCTTGATGAGCACGATGTCCTCTTATTAGTTGGGGTTGGTTCGTTTGAGCATGCCCGCCATGACTAGTACGGACTTAACCGCCCCTGGCATATTATAAATTTACTCATTCCGAAATCGTAATGGTCTTGTTAGGACAGCTGTTCTGAAGAGAGTTTGTACAGGATAGTCATTTTTTTAGAAAGGTCTTTTGCGTTTGCGAACCCTTCCGAATAGAGCATGATTTCTGCGATCAGCGTGTAATCGGGCACCATCATGGCGATAGGTCTGAAAAGCAGTTTGAGATTATCGGGCAGTTCGGTACGACCGGCGTACCCTGGGTTCATAGTGATGAACACTCCGATGTTCGTGTTCAGAACCACGTTCTTGCCGAAGAAGTTGAATTGGCTTCTGTTCTCCAAGAGGGCTTCCCGGATTATCAACACTTGTTGCGCCTTTTAAATTGTTTAGATTAATTACCACGACTGAAAGCACTTCTATATCAATACGGTTGAATTCGTCGAGACAAGTCCATGATCCGGTAAAAGCCAGGCCTATGAACAGTTTCTCCATCATTTTAACATTGATCTAGTCCGAACAGTTGAAGACGAGACAAAATCGGCCGAGACACTTAGCGAGGTCCTTGCAAGACTCTGTTTTGCCTGTGCCTGCAGGTCCTGCGGGATTAGAGCCCAATTTAATGTGCAAGGCTCCCGTGATGGTCATCCAACATCTGTCCGTGAGAGGGGTCTTGTAATATAAATAGATACGATGACCAGTCTGGACAAAGCGCCCAGATATTCGTAGCCGTAAGTGAGTCTAGCACTGACCTGCCTGGCGAAGAACTGTTCCTCTTCCCAGTAGAACTTGAGCTGTTGCACCCACCAGAAGTCGCTCTGCTTATTGACGCCCTCCTCGAAGAGTATCTGGATGATGTCTCTATAGTGGACGTCCTGGGTGACTAAGGCGACCAAGGTCCGCCTGTGAATGGTGGTGAGCTCGCCGCGGATGAGTTCGGTGACCTCGTCCAGGTCCATTATTATCTTGTAGCAGTACTCGTCTAGCGTCCCGATTTCATCGTCGGGACTCAGGTCCGAAAGCAAGTACTGGTCTTCGGCCTGTTTGGTCCAGTAGATGGAGTCCACGGCCAGGATGATCTAAGTGGGGTGTTTGAGCACCCAGTCCTTTCTGTCTTCGTTTTCGAACTGCATGAGCGAGGTCCTGGTGGATATCTTAAGCGAGTACTTCATCTGCTCCTCTATGATGCGCATCTGAATTATTAATTTACGGTACCCATTCTTCGACTTCGCCGCCCCTGATGACACAGTTTTTGAGGTTGACCTGTTCGCCCTCGGCACTGACCATTTGGCAGGCAGTCATCTCGTCCGACTCCAACTCGAGTTTCACCAGGTTCTCGAACACCTTTCTCAGGTGGGGCATCATGAGGATGACCGACTTCGCCTGACTGAGGATCTCGAGCAACTCGTCGTTTGACAGGAAGAAGAACCTTTGGAAATGCTCCCGCTTCTTCTCCAAGTAGTCGTCCAGCGCCTTTTAAATGACCTCGAAAGACGCGTTGTTGTTCTTGAGGATCCCGAAGTACTGTCTGTTTATGTTTTCATCGGCCCAGTTGCGGCAGAAGGGGAACTCCTTGGCCCTTTTCATGATGTTCTTCCAAGACTTCTCCGCGGTCTTGAACTTGCTGCTTTCCTTTTGAAGGCCCATTTGGCTGGCGTTCGTGGACAGAATCGGCTCCAAATAGATGTAGTTCTACTGGTGGACGGCCCACTCGTCGAGCAGTTCCTGCAACATCCTGAACATCTTGACCTGGTGTTCGACTCTTGCGCGGATGCCGTCGACGTACCGCGAGGCCATGATGTTGTTCAGAGTGAGCAGGGTGTCGTCCAGCCGCGTAATCATGTCTTCGTTGTTCCCCAGGATGTAGGCTTCGGTCGAGCCCTTATACGACGCCACCTAGATAAATTCTAATTTACAGTTATGCGAGACTCCTTCCAAAATATCTCGACGTTGTCCGTCATTTTGATGAGTTCGGCCTCTTTGGCGGCTTTCAGGGCGATATCCACGAACTCGTCTTTTAACTGACTGATGCCGATTTCTTGGATGAACTGGAAGGTGTACTGGGGATTGTTGATGTCCTAGAAGATCTCCTCGTCGTCGACTATTGCCTGGCAGAGTGTTTGCACCTCGTCCCACTGCTTGACACCCATTGAGGAGTCCAAGAGGGGTCTTAGCGTCTCCATGGTGACGGAGAACTGGTCCACTTCCGCTTTGAAGACCTTGCTGACCTCGTTGAGTTCGAGTTCCTTGGCACAAATCATGGCACTCTTCTGAATTTTGGCGTAGAAGGTCTCCATTTGCTAAGACTTAGTTATGATTACCTGGAAGTCGATGGACCTGAACTGCTGGATTGAGACTCTCTGGAGGTAGTTGGCGAACTCGTACCTGCCGAGCCAGAGTCTTTCTATCATGTTGAACTCGGGAAGCAGTTCCTCGAGTTTCTCGAAGTACTTGACTTCGAGACTGAGGGTCTGTTGGAACTTGTTGATTTTCTTGGTGTTTTCGACCAGGTCGTTGATCTGCTGCTTCAAGTCCCCGAGGAGGTCCACGATGGAGTTGATGTCCTGTTTCTTGTCGTCGAGGTTCGAGGTGTAGAGCAGGTCTTGCAAGAACTTGATTTTATCGCAGACCTCCGGGACCTATCATAAGAGTGAGTACCTGTTTTTCGAGCTTGCGACTGCACTTGGTGAGGTTCTGGTCGTACTGGGCCTGGGCCTCTTCGGTCTTCTTCCTGAGACTGGTGATGCTGGCGTTGGCCTCCGCGACCTTCTGTTTGTAGTTCTCGGGGATCTTGATCTTGAACTCGAGGATCAAGGAGAGGAGTCCGTTGACGTCCTGGATCTGGAAACTGAGGTCGCTCAAGAGGTCGTTGGACTTGTTCACGCTTTCGCAGTAGATCACGAAGTACTCCACGAAGTTCTGGGCGCTGTCCGAAATGGTCCAGTTGAGCTTCTGGTTCAGGTCTGTGGTCACCGACAGGAACTGGCACGACTTGTAGTGCAGGATGATCGGCAGCTGGGTGAAGATGTCCGCCAGACAGTTCTAGGCGCAGTTCTTTATCTGGTCCTTCAGCTTCGAGCTGTTGATCTGGAACACGCCGAGGTCGATCTTGGACTCGATGGTGTTGAACTGGGCGTCCCTAAAATGCTTAGACTTTACTGCTGTTGGTACTTGACGATCAGGGACCTGAAGATCTCGAGTTCGATCTGGTCCTCGTCCAGCTTGGACTGGCTGATGTTCTCCTCGTAGATCTTCACGAAGGGCAGCAGGTTTTCGGAGTAGCTCTCCACCTCCTGCACCAGTTTGCCCGTGATGCGGTTGAGTCGGTCGTTCACCTTGATGAACTGCGAGTCCGACTGCACCACGGACTTCAGGTCCAGCAGTTTGCTCTGGTCCACCTTCGGTAATTTAAGTTTACGTCTGAGTCGGTGAAGATGCGGATGTCCGGCCGTTGGATGAAGAACTTGGTCTTGAGACACACGCTCTGGATGCCCTTGGCGATGATGTTCTGGAAGATCTCGATGGCCTAGTCGCGTTTGGGCTTGAAGGTGATTTCGTTGTTCTTGTTCTTGACCTTGCAAATGAGCCAGGCATTCTGTTTCTGACTGGAGTTCTGGAACTTGATGAAGTCTTCGAGGGAGTTGCAGAGCAGCTCTGCCGAGTGGGTCATCATGGCCACTTTGGAGTTGAAGGCGAAGTAGTCCGCCATCTTCACGTACTTGTTCAGCCGTTTGTAGTGCGTTTTTATCTTGAATTATCAATATGGTTAAATAGTCTTACGGTCGCCTCCTGGGTGTAAGGCATGTCCTTCTTCTGCTCGTCCCCGATCAGCAGCGGCTAGGTGTTCTCGTTCTGATTCTCGTTCGGAATACGGTGTTCCACCTTAAATGCGTTCAGCGAACTCCTGCAGCTGCTGATTATTATGTCTTTAATCTGGTTCTCCAACACTTCGAAACTCTAAAGCATTATCGAAGACCGGAATTTCTCCTGTTTGTCTTAAAACGTCACGATCGAAACCGCCTCTTGAAAAACAAGGTCCATAAATTCCAGCTTCGCTATCTATTAAGAAACGTCCTTTATTTCCAACAACGGCTTTTACAAATGTCTTTTATATTTAAATATTTAAAATGGCATTTAAAAATTGCGAAATTCAATATTTTTAAAAAGTCTATAAATACGATACCTGTCCAAAATAAAAAGGTTCTAAATAAGAACATTTTAACATTTTTTCATGATGTTTTTTCTGGTTAGTTTTTTCCAAATATAAAAGTTTTTCCAAATTTTGTACTCTTTAAAGAATTGAATTTATCCTAGTTTATGAAACTGTTTGACCTTTGATAAGAATAAAAGACCTCTTGCTCCCACCTTTCGATTTTGATAAATTCGCCGATGTTATCGACATAGTGCGTGATGCCCCGGGCCGAAATAGTCATGTACTCCTTTTTGTTCCTTTTATCGTAGTCCACAATTTTATAGTCATAGGCGTGATGCCTCCTGTTCAAGTAGCAGAACTCGTCCCTCATCTCCGGGTCCTACCGGATCAGGTTGATGAAGTCCAGGGGGGTCAGGTCTTCGTTTTTCTTCTTTTGGGCCGCCAGTTTTTTCTTGTTGATTTTCTCAGGTTTGTCCATGAATTTCAAATCCTGATTGCAAAAGAGGATTACCTTTAGGATGGTGGTGTTATTGCGCGTGTAGTCCACAGAGTGGTCGTTTCTAATGGCACTCATTTCGTGACTGATGTTCGAGTCGTGGATCAACATCTTGGGCTGGGCCTATAGGCTCTGTTGCACCTGTTGCATGTTGTTCACTTTGGACGCGTTGATGCTCGAGTTTAAGAGGATTTTGCCTGTTTATTTAAGTTTTACCATTGCTGATTGTGACTTGCAAATCGTCGTTCTTCTCGAATTTCTGGTATTTTCTAATCGCTATCCTGGGCACGAGTCTGGAACTTTGGGCCTGTTGTGCGCCTTGGATCGACTGGTTCCTTCGCATTGAAACTTGACCACTGTCCTAATTTTAAGAAATCTTTACGTTCTATTTTAAATACGAATGATAAAGACGGTCTGTTAACCGTTAGCTATCTAGGTTTTCCATAAGTTATAAATTATTTATATTAATTTAAGATTTTATAATTAAAATAATAAATTATTATTATTATTATAATGCATTTTAAAAATTTATAACGATTTTCAATTGTGATATTTAAATAATAAGACGTATAGTATGACACCTATAAGAAAAACAGAAATCTCCATAAAAGAATAATTTTTATATTCAATTTTATTTTAAGTTTTCCCATCACTTGCTCCGATCAAATATTAATCCATCATTTGAAAAGCTTCTTCTGAATGACCCACATTTTTAAATTACTATGTGCAATCTTGACCTGCCTACTCTAAAATAACTTAATTCCCCCCAGGCTTTCATAATTAATATTTTTACGTGTTCTTTAAGAAATTTTGTAACATCATAAACTTTACCCTAAATCACAATCCAACATGACTATTTATCATTATTTGACTAAATATCAGCCCATTATAATATGTTCATTTATAACAAATTATTTTATTATTATTATTAATTAGTTTATTTAAAAGTTTTATAGATTTTATATTTGATAATTTTAAATATAAATTAATTTATAAATTTATATTTAATAAAGAACTAATCGAGAATCAATCCAAATTTATAATTTAATATTCTTGGG
>Ga0164295_10005425_pt1 | contig 10069 bp, 12 predicted proteins | sample GEODES006metaG_FD_111798 | JGI IMG/M metagenome (GOLD analysis project Ga0164295, IMG submission 111798) | Oligotrophic lake water microbial communities from Sparkling Lake, Wisconsin, USA - GEODES006 metaG | ecosystem: Environmental > Aquatic > Freshwater > Lake | place: USA: Sparkling Lake... | reverse complement strand
CCGCCACCGCCACCGCCACCGCCGCCCCCCGCGACGGTCAGTGTGACTTGGTCGATGGCTCGGTAACGGCCGTCGGCGACGCGGAAGACGACGCGGTACGCTTGTCCGGCCTGGTCCGGCGTCGGCGTCCACGTCAGCGTGCGCGCTGCAGGGTCGAACACCGCGCCTGCGGGTGGCGGTGCGGCCAAGTCGTAGACGAGCGCTTCGGGGGTCTCGTCCTGCGCGACGACTTGGATACGTGCCGTCTGACCCACGGCGATCTCTTGGTCAGGGATCGGTTCGATCCGAGGCGGCAGGTCGGACTCTCCACCGGCGCCCGACACAACCAGCGTCACGACGCTCGTGGACTCGTTCACGCCGTCGGACACCGCGAAAACCAAGCCAAAGGCTTGCCCCGCAGCCTCGGCGGGCGGCGTCCATGCGAAGAGCCCTGCGCCCCCATCAAAGGTCGCACCGGCCAGCGCCTCGGCACCTCGTGCCTCGTAGGTCAGGCGATCGCCGTTCGGGTCAGACGCGCGAAGCTGAAGCGAGAAGGGCTGCCCGACAGTGAGCGCCTGGTCGCCGAGTGGGTCGATCTCCGGCGGCGCGTTCTGCGCTTCGCCCGCGGCGACGACGTCGACCTTGACGGTCTCTTGGTCGCGCAGCGAGCCGTCCGATACCTCGAACGTCAGAATCGCGGACGTCCCGAGCTGCGCGGCCGTAGGCGTCCACGAGAAGCGGGCGTCCGCCTTGTCGAACTTCGCGCCCTCGGGGGCCGAGGTTCGCAGGGCGTAGGTCAGCGGGTCGCCGTTGGGGTCGCTCGCCTCGAGCACGATCTCAAGCGCTGCGCCGACCTCGGCCTGGCGGTCCCCGATGCGCGCGAGCACCGGCCTGCGATTGCCCGCGGGAGGCGGCGGTGTGGAGCCGCCCGGGGCGGGCGCACCGCCTGCGCCCCCATCGAAGAAGGGGACTTGGCCGGCGTCGTCTGATGCGCCGCCGGCGCAAGCGGCCAGCGTGACCGCAGCGACGAGCGAGAGGAGTGGCGCCGTGAGGCGCTGACTTTGGAGCGAGCGGCGTGCGTTCATGGCGCCGTAGCCTAATGTATCCGACCGCAAGGGCGCGAATCCATTGACGCGTGTCCGACGCCTGCATACGTTCCCCCACCTTATGGACACAGTCTTCGTACACTGGGTGACGCTCGCCGAGCCGGCGCAGGCGCTGAGCATTCAGAAGCTCATCGCGGACGCCGGTCCGGTTGTGAAGTTCGTGCTGGGCCTGCTCGTGCTGATGTCCATCGTGAGCTGGTACATCATCGCGTTCAAGGCGCTGGCGCTGCGCCGCGCGCGCCGCGAGACGCAGACCTTTCTCGAGGCTTTTTGGCAGTCGAAGCAGCTCGACACCATCTTTCAGACCAGCGAGACGCTCCGCGGCAGCCCAGTGAGCCAAGTCTTTCGCGCAGGCTACATCGAGCTCTCGAAGCTCAAGAGCGGCGCACGAACCGGCGACACGATGCACGGCGTACTCGGGGACTTGGAAAACATCGAGCGGGCGCTGGTCCGCGCCCAAAACCAAGAGCGCGTCGCGCTCGAGTCCATGACGAGCTGGCTCGCGACGACGGCTTCGGCCGCGCCCTTCGTGGGTCTATTCGGCACAGTATGGGGCATCATGGACAGCTTCATCAACATCGCGGCCAAGGGGAACGCCACGCTCCTCACTGTGGCGCCGGGCATCGCCGAGGCGTTGGTCGCGACGGCCATCGGCCTCATCGCTGCGATCCCCGCCGTGGTGTTCTACAACCACTTCGTTCAGAAGACGCGCGTGCTCGAGGCCGACATGGTCAACTTCAGCAACGACTTTCTGAACATCGTGAAGCGGCACTTCTTCAAGTAAGCGCGAAAGGGCCGCGTCATGGGGATGTCGAGCGGTGGTGGTCAGAAGGGCGCGCTGAGCGAGATCAACGTGACGCCGCTCGTCGACGTGATGCTCGTGCTGCTCATCGTCTTCATGGTGACGACGCCGATCATCGTCGAAGACATGCAGCAGCGAAAGGTCGAGGTCGACCTGCCGCCGACGAGCTCGAACACACCGCTGAAGCCAACGGACATTCAGCAGCTCGTCCTCACGCTCCACCCCGACCACCGCATCACGATGCTCGGGGATGGCGACGCGCCGATCGAGCTCGTGAACTGCTCGGCGCAGGCGGCGTCCGCGGACTTCGCAACATGCCTTGAGCCGCTCGAGCCCAAGCTCAAGGCGAACCCCAAGGTCCAGGCCGAGAAGAAGATCTTTCTTCAAGCGGACCGGCGGCTGCCCTACGGATTCGTCGTCGACGTCATGGCGCGCGCGCGCAACGCCGGCATCCCGAGCTTGGGGATGGTGACGAACCCGCCCGGGGGCGGCGCGGGGGCGCCTCCGAGCGCGCCGTGAATCGCACCGCGCCCTTTGAGGCGTCGCGCCCCCCCGAGGGGCCGACGCAGGTGGTCGCGATCGGCGTGACCGCCGCGGTCCACTTGGCCGTCTTGGCGGTCGTCTGGACGGGGCCGCGCGCCGAGTTGCCCGCGGAGCCTGAGCCGCCGCCCTTCGACTGGGTCGAGGTCGAGTCCATCCCCGCCTTGGGCAAGATGCCCGAGCCGAACGCGCTGCCCCGCATCGTGCAGGCCGCCGCCCCGCCCGAGCCCGAGGCTGCGCCGGTCAACCTGAACCAAGAGCGCGAGGAAGAGCCCGAGGCGCCGGTCGAGAAGGTGCCCGAGGTCAAGCCGCAGGAGGACCTCGACAAGAAGCGCGTCGAAGACGAGAAGCGGCAGCGCGATGAGGACCGCAAGCGGCGGGCCGAGGCCATGGCGAAGGCCATGAACAACCTCGACGATCCGCGCGCCGACGAGGACTCGCCCGACGGCCGGCCCGACGGGAGCGAGTTCGGGACCAGCACGGGGGCCGCGGCGGTGACAGCACAAAGCCTCTGGATGGCCGAGGTCACGAGCGCCCTGCGCCGCCGCTTCGAGGCGCCGGCCGCGCTCACCCCCGGAGAGCGGCGCAAGCTGCAGACCTCGATTCACTTCACGCTGACGACAAACGGCAAGGTCAAAGGGACCGCGCGCATCATCGAGTCGAGCGGTAACTCATTTTACGACGACGCCGCGCTTCGAGCCGTCGCCTTCTTTGGTGAGGGCGGGAATGAGTCGCTGCCCATGCCGAATTCTCCGCTCCTGTCAGGCGTCAAACAGACCGTCATGCGCCAGGGCATGACGATGAAGATGAGATTGGGACAATGAACGCACTTTCGCTCGCGCTCGTCGCGCTCCTCGCTCAGCCAGCGGTGCCCGCCGCGCCCCCGACCGTCCCGCCGAGCGGCCTCGTGGGCACGGTGGTCGGCGACCAGTTCACGATGTTCCGCGTGGCGGTGCCCAACGCGCTCAACCGCGGCGGCGTACCCGATACGCGCGGGATCACCGAGGCGCTGAGCGGCACAGTGCAGCGCGACCTCAAGATCGCAGCGTACTTCGACCTGATCGACCCACAGGCGTTTCTGATCGACCCCGCCAAAGAGGGCCTCGACCCCAACTTTCGGGCATGGTTCAACGTCGGTGCGCAGGGCCTCGTCAAGATCGCGTTCGACGTCACCGGGAGCGAAGTCGAGGTCGATTGCCGCCTGTTCACGGTCGACCGCGCGCAGCGCGTGCCGTTGCCGCCGCCCTTCGATAAGCCGGCGCGCATGCCCCTCGACACGGACAAGCTGCGCCTGCACGCGCACGGCTTCGCCAACGAGATCGTGCGCTACTACACCGGCGAGGACGGCTTCTTCTTGACCCGCCTCGTCGCTGTCAAGCGCACGGGCAAGGGCTCTAAGGACCTCTTCATGCTCGCGCCGGACGGGGGAGACGAGACCCAGCTCACGAACAATGGGAGCATCAACATGCTGCCGTCGTTCCGGGGCGGCCGCATCCTCTACACGAGCTTCAAGAACGGCAACCCCGACCTCTTCGTGCTCGAGAAGGGGGCGTCGCGCACGCTCACGTCGTTCCCCGGCTTGAATACCGGCGGCCAGCTCTCGCCCGACGGCAGCGCGGTCGCGATGACGCTCAGCAAGGACGGCAACCCCGACATCTTCCTCGTAAGCCCCGCGGACGGCCGCGTGATCAAGAAGCTGACCGACAGTGACGGCATCGACACCAGCCCGAGCTGGTCGCCCGATGGCTCACGGCTCGCCTTCGTGAGTGACCGACACGGCTCACCGCAGATCTGGGTCATGGACAAGGACGGCGGCAACCAGAAGCGGCTGACCTTCCAGGGCGAATACAACCAGACGCCGGAGTGGAGCCCGCGCGGCGACAAGCTCGTCTTCACGGCGCGGGACGAGCGGCTCGTGTTTGACATCTTTACGGTCGAGGTCGGTACAGGGTTGATCGCGCGCATCACCCAGAACCAGGGCAACAACGAAGAGCCCGACTGGGCGCCCAACGGTCGCTATCTGGTGTTCAGCAGCACCCGCAGCGGCGAGTCCAAGCTCTACATCTCGACCGAGGATGGCCGCGTTCAGACCCCGATCTCGACGGGCAAGGGGGAGTACACCACCCCGACGTGGGGCCGCTGACCATGAGGGCGCGGGGCGTCGTCTTCGCGTGCGCGCTCACCGCCGGGCTCGTTGGCTCAGCGGGTCTGAGCGCGGCGCAGCCGACCGCGCCCAGCGTGCCGCCCACCGGTGTGCCCGTTCCGCAGCGGGACCTCTATCCGATCAAGCTCGCCGCGTTGATACACCGCCGCTTGCCACCCATGAGCTTGGCCCCCGGAACCCTGTCGCCTCGGGCGGCGGTGCGCGTCACGCTCGATGGGCGCGGCGTGCCGACGGCGGTCGAGCTGGTGCGCCCGAGCGGCCACGCCGCGTTCGACGCCGCCGTGCTCGATACCCTGGCCCAGTTCACCCCCGCCCAGCCGATGCCCCTGCCCACCGACGATGCCCGCCGGGCGGACGTGACCGGCGCGGGGCTCGTCCTCGAAGTCTTCGCGAACGCGGCGGTCGTCCCCGCCCCCGCGCCGCCCCCCAGCGCTCCGTAAGCTCGTGAGAGAGAATCGCATGTACACTCAGCCCGCTCGATCCCGCGGCGTCACCGCACTCCTCCTTGCCCTTGTCGTGCTCCTCGCGGCGTGTGGCGGCCCCCCTACGAAGCAGCTCACCGAGGCCGAGGGCGCGCTCGCAGACGCGCGGCTGTCGGAGCGCTGTGCGCCCGAGGAGTACCAGGCCGCGCTCAAAGCGCTCGAGCGCGCGAAGAAGCTCGCGGCCGAGGGCAAGAACGACGAGGCCCGCCTGCAGGCCGAGGCCGCGAAGAAGCTCGCCGAAAAGGCGCGTGTGCGCGCCGAGCTGCGCCGCGCGGAGTGTGAGAAGACCGACCAGCCCGCCGTGGTGGGCATCGACCCGAACGAGTTTGTCGACAAGGGCGCGGACGGTGCGGCACCCGCGGGGGATACGGGCGGCCTGCGGACTGTCTACTTCGCTTACAACAGCTCGGACCTCACCCCAGAGTCGCGCGATGCGCTCGCGCAGAACGCGCAAGTCCTGCAGCGGGCGGGTGAGCGCAAGGTCGTCCTCGAGGGCCACTGCGACAAGCGCGGGAGCACCGAGTACAACCTCGCGCTCGGTGAGCGCCGCGCGATGCAGGTCAAGCAGTACCTCAAGGCCATGGGCATCAACCCCGACCGGATGCTCCTTATCAGCTACGGCGAGGAGAAGCCTGCGGATGGCAACGAGGGCGATGACGCGCACACCCGCAACCGGCGCGTCGAGTTTCAGCTCCGATGAGCGGCCCGCTGAAGGGCGCGCTCGACGTTGGCAGCAACTCGGTCAAGCTGCTGCTCGGGCGACTCGGCTCGGACGGTCGGGTGGAGGTCGAGCACGAGCAGGTCGTGGTCACGCGGCTCTCCGAGGGCGTCGACCGCGCGGGCGCGCTGCTGCCCGCGGCGTCGGCGCGCACCCTCGCGGTGCTCGCGCAGTTCGCCCAAGTGTGTCATGCGCGCGGCCTGCGGCTGCCCGAGGACGTCGCGGGCATTGGGACGGCCGTGCTGCGCGACGCGCAGGACCGGGACGTCTTCTTGGCCTCGGCGCGGACGCTGGGCTTCGAGATCGAGGTCATCGACGGCGACACCGAGGCGACCCTGATTCGCCTCGCCGCGTTGCGGGAGCTGCCCGGCACGCCCGAGGACGCGGTCGTCATCGACATCGGCGGCGGCAGCAGCGAGCTCGCTTGGCCCGGCGGACGGGAGAGCACCGAGTTGGGCGTCGTGCGGCTGACCGAGCGTCACCTGTCCGCTGCGCCCGTCGGCGCCGGCGCACTTCAGACCCTGCGAGAGGCGGTCGGCGCGCGTATCGCTCGCCTGCCACTCCCGCAGGCGGGTGTCCTCATCGGCAGCAGCGCGACCTGCGCGTGTGTCGCCCAGCTCCATCAGCGGCTGCCGCGCGGGCAGGCGACCCTGCAGGGCTACGAGGTGCCCGCGGCGTGGCTGACAGCCCTCGCGGAGCAGCTCAGTACGCTCTCGCTCGATGCGCAGCAAGCGCTGCCGGGGATGGACACGTCACGGGCGGACGTGCTCCTGGCCGGTGTCGTAGTGCTTGAGCAGGCGACCCGCGCACTCGGTGCCGACCGGCTCCGCGTGAACGAGCGGGGGACGCGCTACGGCGCCTTTCATCGGGCCTACGGCGGCTGAACGCCGGGCCCAACTCACTCGGGCTTTGGCTTCTCCGCGTCGGCCTTCGCGGCCTTCTCCGCTTGAATTGCGGCGATCTTGAGCCGCGCCGCTCGGAGCGCGGGGCTCTCGTCTGCGTTCAGCTCAGCGTCCAGCACGTCCCTCACGGCGGCCAGCTCCTCGGCTTCACGCGCGCGCACCCGAGCGAGCGTCTCCTCAGCCTTCTTGCCCGTGACGTTCCGAATTCGCGTGATGAAGCTCATGTGTGGGCCCCCCGCAACGCCTTCTCAGCATCGAGCGCGGCGCGCACTGTGGGGCGCGCCGCGACGCGCTCCATGAACGCCTGCAGCGCAGGCCACGGCGAGAGGTCAAAGTGCACGAACCGAGACCAGCCCATCACGGTGAACAGGTAGGCGTCCGCGATCGTGAACGTGTCGCCTGTAAGGTATTGCTTGCCCTCGAGGCGCGGCACAATTGCGTTGAGACGCTTCGTCAGGTGCTCGAACTGCGCGGCGCGCGTCTCGTCCGTGCAGCTGGGGCGAAAGAGCGGCGTGTAGCCCTTGTGCAGCTCGGTGCTGATGAAGTTGAGCGTCGACTGGAGTTGGTAGCGCGCGATGGTGCCGTTCGCCGGCGCGAGCCCGGACTCGGGCTTGAGGTCTGCCAAGTACTGCACGATCGCGGGGCCCTCGGTCAGCACCTGACCGTCGTCGAGCGCGAGGGCCGGCACGTAGGCGTTCGCGCTGACCTTCAAGAAGTCGTCGCCGTTCGAAGTCGACTTGTCGCGGCGGACCAGCACGGCCTCGAAGTCCAAGCCAAGCTCGCGCAGCACGATGTGCGGGGACAGCGAGCAGGCACCGGGCATCATGTAGAGCTTCATTCGGGCGGCTCCTTCAGGTGTGAGTTCATGCGCGAGACTAACGCCGCGCGAACGTGACCAGATAGCGCGTAATCGCCGACTCATCCTCGGGCGTGAGCTTCGCGTCCATTCGCATGTCCGCGACATGCGCCGGCCATTCGGTCGCGGCGAAGTTCGAAGGAGGATGCGCGCTGTGGCAGCCCGTGCACTTCGCGACATAGATTGCGCGGCCCGTGTTGAGCTGCTCGACCGTCGTGGCTGCCCGTGCTGCATCGAGCGCACCCGCGACCGGCAGAGCGGGCGCGCACGCGACGCTGAGCGCGCCGGCAACGATGAGCGAAATGGCGGACGCGGCTCGCATGGTCAGAAGTCCGAGCCGACCAACAGCCGCGCGTGCACGCTCTCCGAGCCGACGAGGTCACGCTTAAAGCCGTCGTGGTCGCCGCCGAAGTGGCCAATCTGCGGGAGCACCGAGAGCACGAGCCACAAAGCGTCACCGCTCCACGAGACCTGAGGGCCACCGAAGAGGCCGGCGCCCTCGAACTCGCCCTCTTCGACCTCGGCTTCGAGCTCAAGCTCCGCACCGATCGCGAGGCGGTCGGTCACAAAATACGCGGCGCCGCCCGTCAGCTTGCCCTCGTAAACCTTCTCGACCTTGGTGCCGATGCCGCCGAACTCCGCCTCGGCGACGAGGTTGCCGGCGAAGATGACCTGGCCGACGCGCTTGTCGAGGATGAGCTTTGACTCGAGGGCGACCTCGCCCGGGCCATAGGTCACCTCGCCATAGAGCGCGAGCCCGACCGCGTCCGCCATCGGGTCGGCGAGCTTGTACTTGAGCTCGGCCGAGACGCCCTCGAACGAGAAGCTCTTGGCGACGGCACCGGACGTCGGGTCCTCCGCGCTGACGGCGCGCGTGTTCACGTACCACGCTGCCATCAGCTGGTCGGTCAGGCCGTACTCGACCTCCAGGCGGTTGTCGAAGCGGCTGTAGTGCGTGTCGCGGCCAATGCGGTTGGTCGTCCAGAACTCAAGCTCGCGCGTGCCTTTGGGCAGCACCGCGCTCTCGTGAGAGTACGAGAAGCGCCGCGCGTTGGCCGAAGCGGCGGCGGGAGCGAGGAGGGTCAGAGCGGTAACGAGCGAGACGGCGCGCATGGGGACCTCCGATAATGAAAACCATTTTCACTATCGGCAGATTAGCGCGGCTGCTGACCGTGTCAATTAGAAATTGATAATCGTTATCAAGAAGCTTTCAGGATGCGCGTGTGCGCTGTGGCGACGGGGCGCGGGTAGCCGCGATCGTCGGTCACGGGCGGCGCGTCGAGCATCCCGCGCACGGGCGCGGGCAGCGACTGCACGACGTAAGGCTCGACCTGCGCCTCTGTGCCGATGCCGTCGAGCAGGCGTGTGACGGCAGCGCGTGTGAGGGGCGTGGCCTCGAACTCGACCGCGGCCTCGAATCGGCCGCCGGGCAGGGGGCGCGCGCGGCGCACGATCCCGGGCGCCTCGACGCGCTTGCCATGCGTCGCGTTCGCGCTGAGCCCCGCATACAGCGCGGCTGCGGGTGCTACACCCCCCTCGATCTCGACGAGCACGCCGCTCAGCGAGATGTTCACGATGCGCGCGGACCGGCCCTCGGGATCATCGCTCATGAAGAAGCGAGGCGCGCGCTCCGTCGACGCTTCGGGCGTGACGATAAATCGGACCTCGTCGCGTCGCACGAACCGCAGGAACGCGAGCGGCGGGGGCACCAAGAGCGCTTCGTTCGCGACCCCGACGACGCTCGTGCGGAACGCATAGACGCCCGCGCTGTCCGAGAACCAGACCGACGCCTGGCCCCCGCCGGCGAACGGCATCACGATGCACTCGCCCTTGACGGGTCGAAGCGCCAGCAGCTCTCTCGGCCCGCGTCCGGGCTCGACCTCGGCCCGAAGCGCGGAGACGCGCATGAGCATCGGTTGCCGCACGCCGTCAATGAGGACACGGACCTCGGGCTGGGCGGTGAGCGTGGCGCACAGAGACGCGACGCGCTTCACGTCGGTGAGCCACGTCCGCGGCTGCGAGGGCCCGGGCGAGTCTGTGGGGGTGAGGCTGTGCATTGCTCCGCTCCGGATCGGCGACCCGTGAAGTCAGTGACCCCGAAGCGGTAGATCCGGCCCGGGGGATGAGGGGCTGGGTTCGGCGGTACTCCCCGCCCAGCGCCCCACGCGCAGGGCGTTGAGGGTCACACTGACGCGCGAGAGCGCCATCAACGCCGCCGCGAGCGTGGGCGACAGCGCCGGCAACCCGACGCCGAGGAGGGCGCCGCTTGCCAAAGGCAGCGCGAGCAGGTTGTACCCGAACGCCCAGACCAGGTTTTGCTTGAGCACCTTGAGCGTGTGATGCGAGAGCGCGAAGAGGGCGCTCAGGCGCTGCAGGTCTGGCACCAGCAACACAAAGTCAGCCGCCTCGAGCGCCGCCGCTGCGCCTTCGCCCATCGCCACGCCGAGGTCCGCGGCCGCGAGCGCTGGCGCGTCGTTCGCGCCGTCCCCAACCATCGCCACGCGCGCGCCCTGCGCCCTG
>Ga0164295_10005423_pt1 | contig 10071 bp, 10 predicted proteins | sample GEODES006metaG_FD_111798 | JGI IMG/M metagenome (GOLD analysis project Ga0164295, IMG submission 111798) | Oligotrophic lake water microbial communities from Sparkling Lake, Wisconsin, USA - GEODES006 metaG | ecosystem: Environmental > Aquatic > Freshwater > Lake | place: USA: Sparkling Lake... | reverse complement strand
TCTGATACTGCTTGCCTTCGCATATCATCTTGCTCTTTTGAATATGCCTCTAATGGTCTGCCTTCTTCCTTCATTTAGCCTATCCTTTCTTTTATGGTTTTTATTATCGGGGAAAGCCACTTGGCTGATATATCGTGGGAAGGTATGCGAAAAACTAGGATGCCCATCGATGCGGCAAGGTTGTATTTTTCCATATCGTTGAGGAATCCGGAGGGTCTGGTATGCCTGCCACGCACCCACACCCCGCCCTCCAATTCAATGGCTACGCCGTCGATGTGATAGTAATCAAAACGAAACCTTCTGCCATCGGCAAACTTGTATTCCCTTATCAGCCCCCACCCGCCCAGACTCTTCCAAAGAATCTCGAACTTGGCTGATGGGGAGAGCTTCATTTAGTTTCGCCCCACCCAGTTCTTGCTAGGCAGGACTAGCTCTGGTTGCTTTAGTTCTTTGGGCTGGTTGCCCTCGGCTACGATCTTGTCCATCTTATCTAGCTCGGCGGCAACAAATAAATAAAACTTCCTGCGTTCGTAGTTCTGCTGGTCGATGTGCTTGCCCAAGAGCCGAAGCCCTTGCAGGATTAAAAGCCCGACAAAGATTACGAGGCCAAAGATCACCAGCGTATCCGTTGCTTCTGCCACGAGGGCGAGCAGTAGTTTGGGTTGGTGATGTAAGGATACTTGCCATCATCCAGAGCCTTCATCACGAAGCCCTCCCAGATAACTTCTCCCGCCTTGTTGTTCTGGAAGTTCATCTCCTCCCAGATTGCGTTGATCTTGTGGTGGGCAAGACGGACAAAGCGGAGGAGCTTGTTGTTTGGGATATCAAAGGTGACGGCCTCCAAGTGTTCGATCTCTTTCATCCGTTCTGCATAAGGCTTCGGATTGGCTGGGTCGAATGCATCCATAACTATTATCGTTCCTTTGCCAGCCTTGGTTCGCATCCCCATAATTTCACAATCAATGTAGGGGGCTTTGATGCCAGCATTGGAAAGATGCTCAACCATTAGGTTATGGTTGGATGCAATCTTTCCGTGGCGGTTGTATCCGATGCCAGTCCTTTGATTAAATAAACCTCGCCAGCCATTCGCCTTACCTTCGATAGCTGTATCTTTCTTGAACTCGATGTGCCACGCTGGGACTGCGGAGGCTTGCGGTCTGGCGGGGAGGGGAAAGGATGTCATTCGATTTGTTCTAGGATTTCGCTTTGAAGTTGTAAAGGTTTATTTAAGTAGATGTTCAACTATTACCAGTACCGAGCCAGCCCCGATCACGAGGCCAGCGATGTAGGATAGGAGGAGTTTGTTCATTTGATTTGGTTCTTTCTTGATTGTTATTTAGAATCGTATTCGTAACCAGAGTCATTCATCCATTCAAAAAGACGAGGTTCAAGCTCGCTTAAATCATCGGATAGCCAGCCATCATTTTCTAGGGTCAGCATATAACGACCGCCTTCGTGGCCTTCGCCAAGATCAACAATGTGTATGTTTCCGTTGATATCGTTTGGATGATCTAGTCCCCCATAAACGATTGCATTTATTGTTTCCCCATCTTCATTGGTAAATGAGTGGGCTTGTTTCGAGTATCTTGTGTTTGCTGTGGTTGTTTGCATACCCACACTCTATCACACCCCCACAACTTGTCAAGGGTTATTTAACGATTGTTTGTAAGTGCCTATAAACACGCTACTTGTGGGGGTGCTTTGTGGGGAGAATCTTGAAGGTTTTAAGGTTGCGAATCACACGATGGTCTTTTCTCGCTACAATAAAGGGATGTCTTTTCATCTCCACTTTCTTTTGCTCAAGCATTTGATTAAGCATCCGTGAGGTTGTGTTCATTGATTTCTGCCACAACTTACTGACTTGTTCCCTCGTATAATATCCCGCCGGCTGGGGTGGAGCAAACTTGTCTTTGATGTGTTCCGACAAAAGTTTCTGCCAAGGATTTTTTGCATTCATAATTAAAACGCCTTTATGTCGGTGGGCAAATAAAACTTGTTGCCTCTCTGCCGTGCTTGAAACACCTCGTGCGTCTTGTCTGGGTAGATCGCTCCGAACGCCCAGCCGTGTTGCCAGCGGAGTCTGCGGAGTTGGCCTCGGTTATATTCCGGGGTCTTATTGCACAAGCATCCAATATTGTATCCAGTCCGAGGGTCGATGGATACGCTTCTAAAATAATCGATGGCGTGCGTATGCCCAAAAATAACATCGCCGTAAGCGTCTGCGTGTTGCTTCCCGCTGTGCATAGCGTGGCCATAGCCGTGAACAAATGAAAGCCCGCCGCACTTGTAGATTCCACCCACAGAATCATAGGGGAACATCCTCGCCTTGGTTTCCTTCATAATCAATTCGATGTTCTCTATTCCATCGTTGGCGTAGTCACGAGCCAGACCGCTTCGGCTGTTACTGGCCATATCAAAAATCCGTTCATCGTGGTTGCCCCTTAAAAAGATTCTCTCATCCCCAAACTTAAAGAACTCTCGAATGAACTCCTCCCCTGCGTCCCAATCCTTTTGCAGACTCGATGCTTGCTCCTCATCGCCTGCTCCCTTGCGAATAGCTCGGAAGTCCCAGAGGTCACCGATGCAAACTACAAGCCCACCATCCTTGCCGATGTATTCCTTGGTAAAAGCCAACAGAGCCTTTACCGAGGGAGCGTCTTGTTCGTCACCGTGGATATCTCCACAAGCGACAAACTTTATTGGCTTCATAAGGGTTTAGATTGACCAGTCAGAGTTGTGTAAATAAGGTGACAACACTCTCTAGCTCTAGGATTTGTCAATGTTTCGTCTGTGCATCCGTCCCTAGCTAATTCCATCACAATGTGCATTTGCTGGCGAAGGGTGAGGAGATATACCATTTGATCTGTCGCCTCCGCTATGGCTTCTTCAACTAAGCGAGCGGTTGGCATCTCCCACAATTTAGTTCCACAATTTTCTACGACTCCCTTTTTATATTTCTTCTCCATTGACTCGACAGCCGCCATTTGCAAAGTAGTGAGATGAAGATCGTGCTTTTTTGTAAAAACTTCCTCGGTTGTTTTCTCCACTCCCTGCTCTGATGTCATCCTTTATCTGCTAGACCACGGACGCTTACTGACTAGGGAAATCTTTTGCTTGTTCACTTGTTCTTTTTGTGGAGAGACAAGCTCTCTCCATCCAGAGATATTTGCATCCTCAAGATGGGGCTGTTCCCAATCCAATCCTCGAAGGCCGTGCTTCTCTGCGATCTTGCGTGTAATTGAATAGCCTTGGTCATCGTCCCAAGAGGCCACTAGATCACCGCTGGGAGTGCGAGCAAGGGGAACATAGTCAATGGCGTGAGAGCCTTTACCTTGGTCAATGTGGAGCGATTGCGGGGGTATTCCACGAGCGTTTGTGACTTTCCTCCCAGCTTTTGTCCGTCCTTGGGCATATAGTTCCTCTTGCTCTTGAGGGGTACGCACCGAGCAGTAGATCAAAACTGGAATCTTTTTGCTCATCAGTTCCGAGTACCAAGCCCCTACCCTCTTGCCAAAACTAGGCTCACACTTTTCTATGTGGCTTCTTGACCTTTCCACGGCCTCCCGAATGGTCATTGATCGAGCCTCTTTCGGAGTCGTTCATTCTCCTCCACGAGTCGAGAAATCGTTTTGAGCGATTGCCCAAAAAGCTGTCTGTATTCTTCTGGGGTTGATTTGTTTCGGTCGAGCTTGTCCCACCGCATAATGAAGTCGGTAATTGAATCTTGGTTTGGGACTTCACCAATATCGTAAGGGCGGGTTGTTACACACCCACAAAGGAGCAAGCTAGTTGCGGTGAATCCAAGAATCCACTTCCGCATCTCGTAGACGGCGGTTGTAAGCAATCTCTTCATCGTCTCTTTCCTTGCGGGTCTTGGCTCGATTTTTAAGCCACCAGAAAACAATCCCAACAACTCCTGCGAACGAGGCGATGGCGGCCTCAAACATAACCTACTTCTTCGAGAACTTACTGAGGAACGAAACGATCTTGGTTAGCGTGGCCTCCGGCTCGTCACCGGGAATCAATGCACAAATAGCAATCGCCGCAGTCAAAAGGGCGGTCAATGCTCCAAGCCAAGCAAACAAGTCTTGTGTCTGAACGAAGGATAGGAGTGTGTTCATAAGAAGGGGGTGGGTGTCAAAGAGGCTCTCCAGTAGATGTGTTGAAAGTGCCTCCATAAGACCAGTATTTTTCAGCCTCAACCTTAAGGCTTATACCTCCGAATCTGTTGGCAAGAGTAGTCCTGTAATATGTTAGATACATATTGTCGCCGCCGAAATTACCCACTTGTATTGTAACAGATTCATAATTCGGTAGGGGCGCATAAACTGGATTATTTGAGGTTTCTGCATCCGCCGCGTCATCTCCCGGTCGAATAAAAAGCTCAAAGCCGGGTTGATAATTTGTTATGTTTCCTTGTGATGGTTTAGATTGTAATGCCCAGAAAAAGAAAAAGCCGGTTTCATCCCATTCATAATCTGGAGTAGATATTAACTTAAATTGTCTCTCACATACTAAATCCTCCTCTCTCTGTGCGTTCCATTCATATCTAAAAACATAATCACCGGGGCCGGGTAAAATGATTGAGCCATCTTGGTTTTTGTATCCAGTCAAAGTTGCTGTAACCCTCCAAGTTCTTACCCTCCAATACATTCTCATAAATCCATTCAAGTCCCCATCAAATGACGCAAAGCCCCCTGTGTCTCTACATAAATAAGGAAAGTAATCTGGAAATATAACTTTACCCATAGGATGTCTTTAGGGCATCAGCCCCAAGATTATTCTAAAACTCGCTTGGCTAGGCTTACTGTGGCTTGTGAGATAACTTGCTCGCTTGTCCCGTCTGTCTCAAACACTTCCATTAGAATATCCCTTTGATTGGCTGTAGATAGAATGGTATTCGCAGATGCCGTTGTGATGTTGAAATCTGCGGCAATAACATCGGCTGGATAGGACGGAAGAACTGGGCGTGTAGGAGTAGAGAAATTGATCTTGGGCGAATTTCCAAATCCTCTTCCCCCGTCAATTACTTGGATGGATTGAACCGCACCAGCAGACAAAACAATCTCCCCTAAAGAATACCCAGTTCCAGAGGCATCAGAAATTGAGTAGCTGGCTGTGCTTCTTGTGTAAAAGCTCCCACCACAAACAATGGTTATCGATGAAATAATAGAACCTTGAGGCGTTGGGACGCTGATATTCGGGGATGATGTGTAGCCAAAACCTTGATTCAAAATTACAAACTCACCAGAATCACGGCTCGAAGAATAGAATTGAACTTGTGCTGTCTGGCCGCTTGATGGGGCTGAATCTATAATGCAATCATAGGTTGTGGATGGAGCGTAGCCCCTGCCAATGGTTGTGATCGAGATTGAACCCAACTGCCCTTGCAAGGCATTGGGTGCTGGGGCTGTAACAACCGGGGAAGTAACATAACCATAGCCCTTATTCTGTATGGTAAATCCATATGCCCCCTCCGAAACATTGAGCGAGATAATAGCACTTCCACCAGAGGCGGGGCTAGATGTAACAGTTAGATCGTAAGTACCATTTTGATACCCTACTGGATTATTTGTTAGGCCAAGATTAGACACAAACCCTTGTTCAAAAATGCTCTGCTTAAAGTCTGGCAAGGGTGATTGAACCGCTGGTGCTGTTGCATATCCATAACCAATAAATTCTGAAACTGGCGTAAATCCTTCGTCTTGTCTAAATCTTACAATCGGGGCGGCACCTCCCGTTGGGGGTGGGGTGAATTGCAAGTAATAATCTGAGCCGTCATAGTAACCACTCCCATTAGATTTTAGATAAACATTAACAACACCAAAGCAAGATGCTGAAATGTCGGGTTGTGGTGCGGTAATTACTGGTGCAGTTGTGTAGCCATAGCCCGGATTATATAAATCAATTAAGCAGTTGTCCCCTTCAAAATAAAATGAGGCTTGAGCATTTCCACCGCTAACTGGACTCGCTTGAATATCCAATGGGAAAACAATAGAAGAATATCCCAATCCTCTTGTGGAAACTTTAATTGAGCTAATGTATCCAGAGCAAACAATCGAAACATCTGGTGCTGGTGCGGTCACTATTGGTGCTGTGGTATATCCAAAACCCTGCGATTCAATATAGGCTTGGTTATTTTGCATATAAATAACCGCATTCCCGCCTTGACTTGGACTAGATTGAACAGAGAAATAGTGTTTGTTGTTTAATGAATATCCTTGAGGGACATTCGTTACATACGCAAAATTTACATTCCCGCTTAAAATGTTTGGAGATGGTGCTGTGATTGTTGGGATTGATGTATAGCCAGAGCCGGGGGATTGAACATATACATACGGATTCCCCAAATTAGCTGGTGGAATAACCATCGCCACGGTTGCGGTTGTTCCGCTTGGAGGCTGTTGAGTCGTTAAAATATATTCACCCGGAGAATACCCCTGCGGTTGGGTTAATAAGGAAACGCTTACCACGCTAGTCACGCCCGAAGTTTGTCCGACTTCAATACTAGAAGTTCTTATGTAACCAAGACCGCCATCTCCAATATAGTATTGGATTGTCCCGCTAGATGGCCTTGTGCTTACTCCCATCTGCCTTGATACAAGCGTTGGGAAGAAATTGCCCGTGGATACAGATATTGTCCTATTTCTTGAATCGGATAAGAAGGAATAATTAGAGGATGCAGAACCAATCTCTAGAAGCTCAAAGCCAGAGTCAATGTTTGATTGCGTATAGCCAGAGCCAAAATCTAAAATTTCAATAGTTGGCTCGTATATTCCCCCACCAAAAGATTGATTCAAACCTGTCGAGGCTTGCTCTCTTTGTCCTGTAAATGAAGCTAGGGAAACACCTTGTGGTAATGTTTCAATCAAATATGCTCCCTTGGGGAACGGACCAAAGCGTGGAGGAACCCCATTCCCCTTGCTGGTTGCACCATAATTTGCCACAAAAATCTGAGCACCAGTTGATCTTTCTGGCACTAGATTTGCAGATATTACTTTATATGTTTCATTGATTGCGGCAGTAGTTATTTTTAACAATGCACACCTAGTTGGAGTCCTCCTATTTTTGGGAACAACCGCAACATAGATATTATTTCTACCAGCATAAATTTCGTGGGCGGGGACTATCTTTTGTGTCGAGTTATTTCCATAAACAAGAACTGGCTGGGTTATTGATGTAAATCTTATGAGGGGCGGGACTTCCTTAACATTTTGGCTAACCTTATTTTCTTTGTTTATTGTAAAATAAATTGCACCATCTTCTAGTAATATTGATTTTGTTGAAACAACAGACTCACTCAACGAAATTGTTTGAAGTCCAATGCTAAGACTAGAATACACAAGCGCACTGTTTTGTTTAAGAATATCAACTGTTCCGGCGGAAGCAACATTAGCCCTTCTGGATAAGCTCCCAACATTAACCAATATAGACTCTCTGGAAACTGCTGGTGCTTGGGTGTAGCCATAGCCGCCGCAAACTATCGTAATTTGCCAAGTTGGATTTCCACTAATTGAGGGGGCATAAAAAGATATGAAAGCAGATGGAACAGATAGACCAGTTACAATAGATGAAGAGTTTGGGTCGCTGAATAATAGGTCGGCTCTTGCGGTTGTAGTTGTTGGGGCTACCCAAGTGAATGAATCTTTACCATCTATTTTGCCAATATAATTTGATGGAAGTATAGAAAGAACAGCTTTATCTGGTGTGAATAAAGTTACAGATGGGTTGCCAGAATATCCGCTTCCACCATTAGCTAAAGAAACTGAAACAATCTTGCCCCCCAAGGCTACAGCACTTCCACTTGCTGATGTTGTTGATGCTCCAACAAATGTAAGCGGGTATGTTCCATTTGGATACCCATTTCCTATTCCAGAAATTGCTATTGTTGTAACACTCCCGCCAGTCATTGTTGATGTGAATGTGGCAGCTATGGTCGTATTTAGAACAGCAGAAAATGTGACTGAATTTACTGGGGAAATTCCCAAATCAATACCAGTTAATAATATATCAGTTGAAAGTGTGTTTGGAATGTTAATAGATGCTGTTGGAACAACTGTGCTGGCAATAGAAGCTGTGATAGTCGGAGTTACGAGTGCGGGAAGATTTACCAATGTCCTTGCTGTAGCGGTTACAGCCGTAACAACTTGAATGTTTGCGGAAAATTGGGCGAGCCTAGTTGTTGCGGAAGTTAAGAATGTTCCAAATTCAGGAGTTTTAGATGCAACGCTATTAGTAGAAATCCCCGCTGTGATGGTTGCTGTTACTGCTGTAAATGTAATAACGCTTCCAATGGCAGAGGCTTGAGCCGAACCAAGCGTAACAATGGTTGCCGTGGCCTTGATTAAGGGAAGTGTTGATGCTCCGGGTATTGTTCCATCTGCTAGTTTTGCTGTTGATGTTCCCAGCCGAACCTTTAGCGCAGAACCAAGCGAACCAGTTACAGAAGAAAGTTTATTGTTATTAACCTTTCGGAGATTGATTTTTGCAGACCTTACTTCATCAGAATAAAATGTGGGCTTATTGGTTGGGATTGTGCTTTCACCATCCAAGAATCTGCCACTAGATACATCCAGAAATAGCTCTTGAGCGTTCACTTTAGTCTATGCCCTTGTCAATTACTTGCCTAGAACCGTGATTTGGGCGGGTGTTCCGCTAGAGCAGACTGTGAGTGTAATCTCTCGAAAGCCTCCACCGCCCACCCCAACATTTACTCCTGCGGTTGCGGATATTACATAGCTTCCGTCAGTCACCTTAATGTCGATATTCGCCCCTGCTACTGGGGTTCGTTGCCTTACGGCGGCTTCTAGGTCACGAAGGTAGGTCTTGGTGATAATGCCATTATCAGCCAAGACCGGCACTTTAGAAAAAGAACTTCCTGTTCCCGATCTCATATAACTAATTGCATTTGGCCTTTAGTTGCCGAGGCTCTTACTCGAAACAATCCACCAGCCGTCTCAACAGATGAGCCAATGATATTGATTGCATTCTCATCTATTCCAGCACCAAAGACAGGATATAAAACTGTTCCAACTGGCGCAATTCTGTCTGGCTTATTCCTTATTATTTGCACTTGCTGATTTGCAACTAAAGCTTTAGCTCTGCTTTGAACATCAGTTACATCTTCGGTTTGACTATTAGTTGTTATTGTGACTGTTGGAGAAAGCCATTCGCAGATATAACTAATTTGTGTATCTACTGCTGGCAGTTGAATGAACCCAGACACTATTTCTTTCTGATATTGATAGCTCGTTTCCAACACAAACAGACTGTTATCCCCAGTCCCGCCTTCCCCAGTTATCTCCACACGATATAGGCCATCGGTTGTATTGCCTGCAATATGACTCATATTCCTTCGGACAACCTTAAAGTTGCCGGGTGGTTGGTCTGGCACTCCGCTTATATCTTGCCCCAACGAGAAGTTGGAGTTGAGGGCAGAGAACCCGCCAACAATAGAAAACTGAAATGAAGTAATTCCGTCTCTGCCGTTGTCCGTTTGGATGTCCGGCTCATAGTCAAAAGAAGATATGTTTGATATAATTGTGGTTGCCATTGTGGTGTTATCCTTGCGCTATTGCGGCTGGTATTTTTTCGCTTAATGCCTTAATGGCGTCTAGGAGTTGCTTTTGTGAGTCTGACCCACCACCGCCCTTTGCTTGTTCTGCGGCTAGTTGTGCGGGGTTTTGTCCTGTCTGGCCTGCAATCAATTTCTCTGATAGGCTCGGGGCTTCACCGGCGGCTTGCTTGGCGGCCTCTCTTTCCATAATTCCCATTCGGCTTATAGGTGGTAATCCTTGCTTTGCTCGTTTCTTGTTTTCTTCTTCTTGCATCCCCCCAAAAACCTTATCTTGTGTCTTAAAATCTGCTGTCTTGTTTTCCCTAGCCCTTACCTTCCTTGCTGTGTCGAGGGCTTGTTGCCCCGATCTGCTTGCTCCGAGGAGACCACCTCCTGCTTGTTGGGCTTGACCAAAGGATTTTGCGCCTTGATCTTTTGTTGCTTTGGCAAGATTATATTCTGATTGTGCTTTCTTAACTCTTAAATCTTGAAGAGTATTTAAGGTATTGTCTATT
>Ga0164295_10005420_pt1 | contig 10073 bp, 7 predicted proteins | sample GEODES006metaG_FD_111798 | JGI IMG/M metagenome (GOLD analysis project Ga0164295, IMG submission 111798) | Oligotrophic lake water microbial communities from Sparkling Lake, Wisconsin, USA - GEODES006 metaG | ecosystem: Environmental > Aquatic > Freshwater > Lake | place: USA: Sparkling Lake... | reverse complement strand
CAAGAATCACCTTGACGTCGTCACATTCCTTCGCAGTCTAGGAGCAATCGATCGTGATGGGTTGATTTTACAGTAGGAAGAGGTATTTGAATAGAGATAGTGAGCAAACACATAACTTGCAACATTCATCGCAAAAAAGTTATTCTTCTTCAAAGGTTCTAGTCCATTTTTCTCAATTGATTTCTATGCCCTATGCAGCGGGTCAGTTGGCGTCACCCCGTGGATAAGAACCTTGTCATACGACAACTTTTGCAACGCAGACCCTTTCTTAGATGCAGCTTCGTATGCAGATACATACTCTGGGTGTGCAGCATAATAGTGTTCGATAGAAAAGAGAGCCTTGTGGTGTTTCGCCATCCACTTTAAGAAATCACCAAGAACTTGCACAATCACATCTAGCTCTGCAGCAGTCACTTGTGCGTGCGACAAGAGTTCTGGCAGTTTCGCAAAGAGTCGAAGAAAGTGTTCGCCGCTGCATATCTCAGAGTAGGGTCGCGCACCAATCGCTTCTCGTCGTTCTCTCCACCACGAATCAAAGTGCAATCTCTCATATCTATAGAGGAGAAAAACAGGGAAGCTCTTGTCAAAATAGGCCTTTAGAGAGTCAATCATCTCTTTTGCAACGCGATAATCTCGCTCAGAAACTGCCCGGCTTGTTGAAGAAGAAGATGAGGATGAGGAGGAGGAGGAGGGTGAAGAAGAGGCTGCTACTGCACTCTTTTTTGACGAATCTATAACAGCAGCAGACGATGAAGTCGATTCAAGTTGTTGATGTTCTGAGGGCCGAACTTTCTTTGTGATTGGCCGCAGGTCAACTTCTTCCCCTCGCAGATGCGCCAAGTAGGCGTCGCAGATCTGCGCAGCGGACTTTCCAGGCTCAGGCACGGGTAGGGCTGGCAAGTACCGTTTCGGAGCCATGGAGACAAATTCCCAGTCGTCGACTAGGATTTTCTTTAATTGAAAAGGGACATTCAACTTGAGCGTGCCGGCTCCGTCTTCACCATCTGCGACTCCTTCTCTAGAGTCTCCGTGCTTTCGTTTTCGTCCAATGTCACTTGCTCCTCCCTTACCTGCGCTGCTGCTACCAGCACCTGCAGCACCTGGTGTCTTTGAACTGGATGATGAAGGAGGAGGAGGCTGCTTTGGTTTTGCTGCTTCATTTACATCCTACTCATAGAAAGGAAAAGGGGGTCAGTGGAGAAGAAATGAATAAGTATGTGAGTGAGATGATTGTCACATCAATAACCACATTGACAAATTCGTCTTCTCTTTCTCTTTACAATGCTTATAGCATAAAAAAAAACTCACCCTCATAAAGGTTCGATTAGTTTCCGTGTCTTTTAGCACTCGACTTGCCGGGACCCATTCGTCCCATTTCTTGTTCCAGCCTAGATAGTGCACAAAAAAGAGAGCCTCGCCTGTGGGTTGAGGTTGAGTTCGAACAATCTTGGCAGAATAGATACAGCTTCCGTGGTAAGCTAAAACGGTTTCATCAATAGCAAAGTCGCTACTAGACGACATAATAACTGACTGTGAGTTTATGTAACCGCGCTTGTGTGAGAAAAATAATAAGGTTATTTATTGTTCACGGGTTTTATACTCAAGTAAAAGTATCTTCCAGCGTGTGTGAAAGTCATTTCTTTTTAGATACTCCGCCAGAATCATGTCTACAACAACACCCCTCTCCCTACTGACAGCATTTTCTGCTGTGACGTTTGTTACTGTCACCACTGCCAAGTCCATCGTTGCTGTTCAGCCGTTTGACACTCTAGGCGCTTATATTGGGCCGTTCACTCAACTCACTACGAACTTCCTCGACGGGATTGCCGATCCTACTGATGAATTCGGCATGGAAGATAAACTCGTCTCATGTAACGGGGACATTATCTTCATCGATCTAGATCCAGATATAAACGACGTTTGGCGATACAAATACGCAACAAGTACTGGGCAATGGACAAAGGATCGCTTAACCGCGAATCAGTGCCCAGATGCTGGCAACGGAGGTTTGCTTCCGCGTGATACGGCTTATGTTGTCTCAGCATCTGCTGGTCCGTTTGGAGATCGGCTCTTAATCATTGGTGGCAAGACTGATCCGATCGACCCCACTCAAAGTGAAAACAATGTATATTTCAGCGACACTTGCGGTCTCGTCTGGCACTGCTACGATGGTCAACAAGCTTGGGACCCTCGTGACTTTGCAACCGTGATTCAACCAAATGGTGTGCTTCCGGCTAACCCCGTTATTATGGCTGGAGGAATTAACGAGGGCGTCACCTTGTCTGTTGCCTTCTTCCTGTCCTACGACTTTGGTATCACGTGGCAACGGCCCGAGTGCACACGAATCGATCAATGCAGCAATCCGCTTACTCTGCCAGATACGTTTGGACGATGCATTGGGACTGATGACTATTACCGTCACTGCTATCTTGTTCCTGATACGCCAACTCTGTCAGGCTCAATGTTCTATGACTGGAACACGCTCTACGTAGTAAGTTGGAGATAAGAATACATTCGTTACTCGCCGCTTGCGCATCTAACCATCTACACCCTATTCAATCCCCCCTTTACTCTAGTTTTACGAACCTGATGATCGTCCAGAGGCACTTGGAGCAGTGTTTTATCTAAACTACTCAAACTTTGCAACTGGCTGGACGCAACTACCGAATGCGCCATTTGGACCTGTTCCAGCTCACGATGGAGGTCGCAAAATTTACATCAGAGGAACAACGCCAGGATCTGGTTGTTGGTTCTCAACTGATTACCTAACTGAAGAGCTATGGGTCTTTAACGATGACTACGTTGTGAGCACAAACTCGTTCCAGGTGGCAGATTCAATCTACGGTCCGTGGCGAGAGTTTACTGCGCCGTGGACCCCTCGAGCATCATCGGCATTAACTACATCTTGGAAAGGCAATGCTGCATACTTTGCAGGAGGAATGACGTTTGTGAGTGGAGATGCGAGCCTTCCTGGCTTTGGCGATGCCTGGCAGATTGACGTAGGTGTTTGTCTGCTTGCACCGAGCGGATCTGTCTGTAATGGCCACGGACAGCCTAATCTTGATACAGTTACTTGTTCGTGTGACGGTGGCTGGAGTGGTAAGTACTGCACTGATGGTGCCAATGCTTCAAACTCTGCTCCACCGGCTTCGAGTGCGTCTGCTACTGCTGCTGGCGTTTCCATTGGTCTCCTAGTTGCTGTTGGTGCAGGCCTCTACGTCTACTCTACGTACTTTGGAGGCGGGCCTGTACTAAAGTCTGCATACGACTCGGCTGTGAGCCTCGTGACTGGAGGAGGAAGTGGTTCAGGAGCTCGCTTTCTCTCTTCTAGCTCTGCAACGTCGGTGTCGTTTTCTTCATCAAGCTCAGGAGGAAGTACCTCTCCGCTAAAGGGTTACGGTAGTTTGTAAATACCAAGGCGTCAAGTTCGAGATGTAGAGCACAAGTTTAGTAACAAATACTATTGGGACGCCCCTCTCTTCTAGCGGTTCCTCGCGGTGTCATCGAATTCTCAAAAGGTTCTTCAAGTAAAGTATAAGTATACATTTTAAATTGAATATCACTTTTAATTGAAAGAAAGGTAAAACACGTGTCGTGTTCTTGTTTTCTTAAATTCTTTCTTTCTTTTCTATTCTCGCCGAGCGGCCGAGTCTCGAAGACAAGGAGTCCTCCTCGATAACGACAAACAAAGTACATAATATAGATAACGACAAACAAAGTACATAATACGATGACCAACCCACCTGTAACAACGACACCACCAACAACACCGACTCTCCCTCTTTCAAAGGCACTTGCTGACTTTAAGTTCTTTTCTAAAGCGTCTCTTGTCTTATCAGTCGTCAATCTATTTACTTCAGGTCTTGGCTTATTCTCAATCTTTGGACTACTCGTATCTGCAGCATCACTACAAGCAGCTAATCCTACCAAGGCAAACGTTCGAGTTCTGAAACTCTTCTCGTGTTGCCAGCTTTTTAATCTCGTCCTTGCGCTCGTTGCCTTTATGGTCGCAACGGTCTTTATTACTCCCGTGCTTTCTTGCGCCTGTTCAGATACTTGTGTTGATAGAGCATACAATCTGCTCAAAACAAATATTAACCCTTGGTTACGAAATCAAACGATTGAGCACGATGTGTTTCACCCACCGATGAATCGTAGACTCCAATTTTCTGGTCTTGAAACGCAAGACGTTGATCAAGAAGACAGTGAAGTTGTCTATTCACGACATGTTCACAGACACAGACTTCCTTCAATTGCTCTTCTTGGTCGATTCATCATGGACCATACAAATCCATGCTTTGTTCGTTCTTCTGAAGATCCATTCTACACACACCACTTTGACCGAGTTCAAGCTTCGATCAATCTTGTTCAGGAAGAAGGAGAACCCTCACTACCCATTTTGAATGTCAAAACAATCGACGAAACGAACGTACCAAGGCGCGCTACTCGTCTTCGCATTTTTTCGTTTCCTCGATTACTTTTGGGGTTGAAGGAGCCCAGTATTGGTAGATACAACAACCTATACAACAATCAAGAAGAGGAGGAGGAGGAGGAACGACCAGAGCTCTGGAGAATTGCAGCATCCACATTAATGAAACCTTCAGTCCAATTTGCTCTTCACAATCTCGGTCGATTTATCTCTCGTCCTCCCCCACGACAACAGTGGCATGAATTAGATAGAGAGCACTTCGACTACTTTGCTCCTCCTCCTCCACCACCACCCTCGCTGGTGAATTGCCAATTTATGGTCTTTTCACGATCGTCTTTATCTTCCAGCACTGTTCCTGTCCCGTCTTCCTCTCCTTCTCCTTCTCCTTCCCCCTCCGCTTCTCCTTCTCCCTCTCCTTTGCCTCGATTTGAGAACCCTCTCGCCTCAGACAACCTGATCCAACGATTTAATGCGTGGGTCTCAAACCTTGCTCAGAATAATGCCGCAATCTGGGGAACGAAATCCTACATAACATCGAAAAAAGGAGAAGAAGAAGAGACAACCACCACACTCCTTGGTGATTCTTTATCCTCTCAACGACTCTTGAGGAAGGTGTCTGAAAAGGAAGACAATAACGATGAAGAGGAGAAGGAGGCGACTTCTCAACGACGAAAACGTTCTCCTCCTCCGTCTAAAGAAATTGTCCTTGGCCAGTGGATCACAAGGCACATGTTAAACATGACTGAAGCAGAGTTTATAGACAGAGCCGATGGTCTATGCAACAAGGGCTGGGCATACTATGGACTAGCTTGTGTCCCATTCATTGCTTGGATTGCGTTCCTTAGAATGGCAAGATTAAAGGCTATGATGCTTTTTAAACATTCCGAGTACATTGCTGCAGATCTTTCTCGAAGAAGAAGAAGGAGACAAGAGATCCAAACTTCCTCTTCTTCTTCTTCTCAACCTTCTTCCTCTTCCTCCTCCATCTCCACAACACCTCCCTCTCTACCTCTTGGTACGGATCAATCCTCAGAGCCACTGTATCGCTTCGTTCAAGGAGTTGGTTTTGTGATGGTTACGAATAATACCGTGACGGCTCCAATACAAGATTCTCAGGGTTCCCCTGCAATTTCCACACAACAAATAATCCCCTCTGCTCCTCCCGCTGCTGTTGATACTCAAGAGGATCCTGGAGCAGGAGATCTTCGCGGCGACGTAAATGATGCGTTTCGTTCTATCTTCGATCCAGTGCGAGATGTGTTCTCTCGATGGGGCAACAGCAACAACGACTATAGCCGGGTGCAGACAGTTGAACATCCGGAGGATGCCAATACTCAAATGCAACAGCAGCCGCAAATCGTCCATCAACCAAATCAAGAAAGGTACACGGATGCTGCACCAACTCCTTATCCTCAATCACCTCCACTAGGAGTTCAACGCTATCCTCAATTTCCTTCAGTTTAAAATAACCTATTTTTGGTTGCAAACTAATTACATTTAACCTCATTCACTCGCACTTAACTCTTCAAACAAGTCTGCTAGCTCACCCTTCAACAGCGCTGTTTCATTAACCACGTGTGCCTGAAGCGCGTCAAATCTTTCATTTAGTAATGAAAATCGCTCTAATAAACTTGTCTTCCACTCTTCTTGACCTGATGATATTTCGGTTCGTTTTGAAACCGTCAAGTTTACCTTCTCTTTAACTTCTCCTTGATTTTGTTGAACCACCCACTTTTGCAATGCCTCACGCCGTTTAATAGCTGTTCCACTTGCACGAGTTTTTTCAATCTCTTCTCCTTCATCTTCCTCCTCCTCCTCCTCTCCGGCATAGTCGTCTTCTTTTGAACTAGTCGCTTGCTGTTGCTGCAGTGCTAGACGTCTAGCAGGAGACAAGCTCGATAACGCTCCTCCTCCTCCAACAAGCTTTTCGCCCACTTTCTTTGCAGGTCGGTCACTCGAGCAACTTCTGTGATGAATCTGTAACGTCCTATCATCTTTAAAATTTCGTCCACAATACTCGCAAGAAATACAAGCTGTATCCTTATATTGACGAGATGCAGCCTCGTTGAAAGCGTCAATGTGCTCGTGCGTGTAGGATCCACCAGCTGGCAGTGCAGCTGGAGCTTGAGGAAGAGGTCTTCGTTCAGATTTTGGTTTAGATAGTTGTTCGTTTTCGTATTTCTTAGCGCATTGGGGAACGTGAATAGAAATAGAGGCTGTTCCAAACGCGCGACCACAAATGTAGCAAACAATTGTGGGAGGTCCTCGTTTAGTCGTCCAATTTAGGTCATTCTCTACCTTGCCGAAACGGGACATGCTTGCAAGTGCAAGAACAAATACAAAAACAGAACACAACAGCGGAAAGTAGTTACACTAGATTTTTGAGATACACCTACAAAAAAGTGATATATAGAAATGGCTAGTGGAAGCTTTGTGGGAGGTGGAAAATCTTCTCTCGGATTATTTCGCGACTGTATTCGACTGATCAAACATGTAGCAGGGACGACATCCCCGAAGGCTCTTTCCCTTCGCCAAATCGTTGCTGCTCAGTTTCGAGCAAATAAGCACGTAACTGATCCAGCTCTTTTGCATACGTTAAAGTCAAGCGCAGAACGAGGTCTTAGCAACTACTTAATCTTTACAAACGCTCGCACAGACCCAAAGGTGGCTGCGCACGCTGCAGACGTTGGACAGTACCAAGATGATGCCGATGGAAACCTAGTCCGTGTGGGAGACGGAATGACGCCGCCGCCTTTGATCAAGAAAACATCAGCCTCGTTAAAAAGGGGAGCAAGTAATAGTAGTAGTAAAGGAAGCTCGGCAATGTCTTGATGGGCGCCCAAAAGAAATGGTAAGATTACAACTTGATTTTCTTATTATAGGATAAATTCTTGTTCGACAGGTTTGAAAAGACTCGCACACTGCTGAGTTGTCTCTCTGGAATGATTTCTCCTGTATTACTGGAAAGTGATGTGATTCGAAGAAAATGAAATTCATTCACGACCGTCGACAGTTTTACTTAAAGTCTGGATTATATTCCCTGGCGCCTTCGAGGGCCTCTTTTAGAAACCAATTAGAAGGTCGCTCATCTTTTCCTACGATAGTGTAGGTTGCATGACCAAAGTCAATGATGTAAACACTTTTAGAGTCTACGTTGACCATAAAATTAAATGACGTTATATCGATGTACTCTATTCCCTCTCTTTCGTAAAGAATCGCGAGTATTCGGTGAATCTCGTCCCAAATCCAATCAGGCACATGTCGAGGGTTATCTCCGTATAGCTCGAATAAGGAGTTTCCGTTAATCTTCTCCATTGTAACTGTTGAACCGTCGACACTAAGGATCTGTGGTGAGAAGTGATACTTTTCTGCAACAAGTCGCTGAAGCTCTATCTCAAGAGGCTTTACGTTTAGCTTTGTGAAAAGCTCCATGATTCTTGATTCTTGTTTTGAGTTCTCAAGCGTTTGAAAAGTTCTGAAAAAAAAAGTTCTTATTCCTCCTTCAGCAAAACGATCAGAAAATGAACAGCTTAGAAGTAATAAAGGGTTGATTATTATATATACCCACGGTTTTTGCAAAAAAATAATAAAACAGCCGCATAAAATCTTGTGTGTGGAATATGTCTCTTGACGACCCAAGCGAGTGCCGCATCTGCAGAGGCGAATCGACCCCTCAGACTCCTCTCTTGACTCCCTGTAAATGCGACGGCAGTATAGCTCCTGTCCACGAAATGTGCTTGCGAAAGTGGCTAGAGACGAACGGCTCTCAGAAGTGCGAACTCTGCGGCTACAAGTACCGCTGGCGGCCAGTTTTTCCGCCAAACACGCCTGCCCAGCTTCCTCGCTATGAACTTTTCGCAGCCTGTTTCCGATACGCTGCAGCTATAGCTCCGCAGGTCGCTCATGTTTTCGTCTGTGTCTTTGTTTGGCTTTTTTCAGTTCCAGTCGTGACGGCGTATCTATACCGAGCGCTTGTGCACTTTCCGTCGTTTTTCGCCATGGAGGGCGGTTTGAGGATGCTCCTTTCAACGAGACTCTTAAGCTTTCGGTTCTTAGTGCAGGACTGGATTGCTGGGTTCATTATTCTCGTTTTTCTCGTCCTTTGCACGTTTTCCAACGCGACCTTGTCCGACGCGATCAAAATCGAAGCGGAGGCTGTGACGCGACGCATTATTTATTTTTCAGAACTTAACACTTACACACAATCGTTGAACGAAGAGGAGGATGCAGATGATCGATTCCAACTGAATCCTCAATTCGTAGATGAACCTATTGAAGCAGACAATGAAGATGAAAATGAGGATGGTAATGTCCATGTAATTCATGAACAGCAACAACAACAGCAACAACGCAATGCTGTCAATTTACCACCACAACCATTTATTCCAAATGTTGTTGAAAGGGGGCAAGAAGAAAATGGAAGAGGAGGGGGAAATCATCAACGACCAGATAATGATCGATTACAATTTCTTCTTGAAGGCGTTGTCAATCTCTTTAGTTTGTATCTCATCTATCGCTTCTCGGTCTTGACAGCTTACCCGGCTATTATGCGTTCTTTATTAGCCTCAGGAGATTTATGGACGTTAAATGCGATAAAGAGCTTTTTAATGGTGATGTTGCTGTTCTGCGTGGCTTCACTTTTTGTTTTTCTAATCCTTCGCAAGTTTCTTGCGCAGAGGCTCTCGGACACTGAGCAGATCCTTAACCACGTCTTGATATTGAGTGTATTTTGTGGATGGGCAATAGCAGATGGTCCAGCATTTGGGTTGGGCTCGATGAATCGCTTCGTGAGATATGCGTTTTTAATCTTCGTACTCTTTTTCGGCGTTACATATTTACGAAATATGAATGACGACGACAATCATCAGAATGCTCGCGATGTTAATGTCGCTGTTGGCGGCAGAAATGCTGATCGAGACCTTGTAGGAGGAGCACAAGCGCAGGTGGAATTGAACAATGCGCATGCGCAGGCTCTCAACGAGGCAGCAGCTCGAGCACGCCGATTAGCAAACGAGGTGGCGCAAGATCAACACATCGACAATGCTCGAGCTCTTCGGGCAGAGGAGGTTGTTGTGCAAGATGCTGCGCGACTGGTCGGGTTAGCGGCCTTCCCTGAGCTTCTTCCACCCGATGCCCTTGATCCAGCACTAGCCCGAAAGGTGCTAGAGCTTTACGAGGTCGGCGGCGACGCATTTGTTCGAAAAAGCATGTTTGATCAACTCGTGCAAGGATGGAAACCTCTCGGAGGAATGTTCACAGCTTGCGTTACTCTGCCTATTCGAGGCGCAGGCACCTTGACGTGTGTCAGCTGGGCGCTTAATTACTTTTTGCTAGGAACATCAGACGAAGTCTTCTCTTACCCTCGCATACTTGCGCAGTGTATTGCTCTCTCTGCGGTTCTTGTGGGCATCTATATCTCAGAGGTCAAGCTCTTGGGGGAGTTTCCGCGAGGATGGAGCGTAAATGCGCAAAAAGGAGAAATGATAGGAAGTAGGGATCAACGAGCTGCTGCTGCGGCTGTCGCTGCCATTAATGGCCGGCCACACGTTATGCCGCCTCTTGTCAACGACCAAATAGAGCTTCGAGCGTCTTTGATTCGCTTGCGCATGCGTACTGCCGCTTATTACGGTGGAATCGGGCTTGT
>Ga0164295_10005419_pt1 | contig 10073 bp, 14 predicted proteins | sample GEODES006metaG_FD_111798 | JGI IMG/M metagenome (GOLD analysis project Ga0164295, IMG submission 111798) | Oligotrophic lake water microbial communities from Sparkling Lake, Wisconsin, USA - GEODES006 metaG | ecosystem: Environmental > Aquatic > Freshwater > Lake | place: USA: Sparkling Lake... | reverse complement strand
TGGTTCTGTTTGTGTTGGTTCTGTTTGTGTTGGTTCTGTTTGTGTTGGTTCTGTTTGTATTGGTTCTGTTGGTTGTGTTGGGTCTAATGCACTAGATTCTAAAGATTCTGGTAATTCAGGTAAGGGTACTGATAAATTATTTGTTGGAGCTGTTAAATCTGGTGCATTTTCTAGTGGAACATATCCCGTTTCTCCGGATATCAATGCACCTTGTTCCAAAGATCCTAATCTATCGTTAGGTAATGGTACTGATATGTCATTTGTTGGTGCTAAATATGGTACATCTACGACTGATCCTAAAGTTGATATTGGCATATCTCCAGTTGATCCTTGTAATACATCTCCAGTTGATCCTTGTAATACATCTCCAGTTGATCCTAGTACATTTGATATTTCATCATTTTCTGTTAATGTTTCATCTGGTGGTGCAACTTGTTTACTGGTGTCTTGTATACTGGTGTCTTGTTCACTGGTGTCTTGTATACTGGTGTCTTGTTCACTGGTGTATTGTTCACTGGTGTCTTGTTCACTGGTGTCTTGTTCACTGGTGTCTTGTACACTGGTGTCTTGTATACTGGTGTCTTGTACACTGGGGTCTTTTTTACTGGTGTCTTGTTCACTGGTGTCTTGTTCACTGGTGTCTTGTACAATTTCAGATGGTGAAACTTGTCCTGATTGAAATATTTGTGGCAGCTCCATAGAAGTTTTAAAATCGGGGGTTAAAGAAGGCAATTCAAATAATGATTCTTCTTTTTTTGTAAATAACCCCTGATCTTCTTTATTTAATTCTGTTGTATCACAAAAATCTGGAAAAAGATTTTTTAATAAATAAGCTCCTCCACCTACACATATACCAAATCCAGTTGCATACATAATCATTTTTGGTGATTCTGTATTCATATAAATTAAATACATATATTTTTATTAGGTAAACACCCTGTAACCCTAACTTCACCCTAGTATACTATTTAATAATATTCATTGTATTGTATATATAAACTATGGTAAATGAGAAATGAGTAACTAAGTGAGAAATGAGTGTTTTAAAAAATAATCAACTGTATTAAAAATAAAGTAGATTATGAAAATATAATAGATTAAAAAAATAATGTTGATATTACCATCAATGGGAATGACAATGTTAATGGCAGGAAATATAATTTTACGTGAAAAGTTATCTACAAAAAATAATAATGTACCTACACATATACCAAATATAGTTGAATAAATAATAATTCTTGACGATTCATTCATAACATAATACATATATTTTATTAACCCTGTAATCTTGAGATTAATCGGTTATGTGGTTGGATAATATAGATGGTATATTTGTATAAAATCACGGTAAATGAGAAATGAGTGATTAAGTGAGAAATGAGTTTATATATGGTTAGTGTATGAAGATTGTGTTTATTGGACCGGAGTCAAGTGGCAAAACAACGTTATGTGAAATGTTATCTAAAAAATATGATACGGTATGGGTTCGTGAAATGTGTCGTGTGATGGCGGAAGAAAAGGTGGGTGTGATAGATCCGAGTGTATGTAATTCGTTTACGTTTACGCTGGATGATTTTATAGAAATGGCGTATCGTCAAAATAAAGAGGAAGAGGAAAAGAGTAAGGAGGCCAATAAAATATTGTTTTGCGACAATGATGCATTTTCAATTGGCGTATGGTGTGAACGATATTTGGGGGTATATCATGAATTTGAAACAAAAACGGATAGAGTTTATGTAGTAACAAAACCAAATGTTAAATTTGTTCAAGATGGATTGCGAGATGGGGAACATATACGAGAGTGGATGTATGAACGATTTATGGAGGTATTGAATGAAAAAAAGATTCCATATTATATCATAGATTCTGAAGACTATGATGTAAGATTGGAACAGGCGATAAATATCATAGAAAAATTAAATAAGGAGTAAATGTATGAATTGTTGTCCATTAGAATTTCCTTATAAAAGTAGTAGTTCATTGTATACGTTATATAAATCAAATTGGAACCCTGTAGAAAATCTTAAGAATGAGGGTATAAAACATGGAAGTTATGAACGTAGATTGATGAAATTAAGAGTGTTTAAGTTATCATCAAAATTTAAAATAAAGAAAACGATTTGCGTTTCCTAGATTTTTTTGAAGAAGAGCGTTGGTTAAATGTTTTTCTGCAAAAGCGTCTGCTGTCACCTTGTGCTAATTTGCATTTACCTTCTTCATAACAAATATCCATTTCTCTACCGCGACACGATTTTTTTCCGGTACGTTTACGACAGTATTTCAGTTTGGCACCTTTGGTAAAAAAGCAATCTTTTTTGCAATTATTTCGGGGTTTACCTTTGCAATCTGACATACTATAGATAATATTTTTTGCTAAAGAAAAGTAAAAAAAAAATGTAGTCCATGTGTAGTCCGCGTGTAGTCCATGTGTAGTTTACTACTCAGTTGCGCCGTTTCCGTGAACAAATCTCCGAATGATTTCTTCTTTGACGTCGGCCATTTTTCGCGGTTTACCGTTTTCCTTGAGATTGATTCCTAAACGCTTGCCCTCCACGATAAGGTCGGCCTTGTTCAATCCATTCACGTAGTCTTCGGTAAGAGGCACGTCTTCTTCTTCGCTTTCTGACTCGCTTTCCGAATTTTCAGCGGCCGGCACGTAGAGAGGAGATACTGGTTCGGTAACTGGTTCGGTAACTGGTTCGGTAACTTGTTCGTGTGACTCGCGAGTTTCCTCAAAATCAACGGGAACGGGTGGTGCGGCCATGCCGGCATTGGCAGGGCGACCGCGTGCACGTGACTTTTTCTGAAAGTTTCGCGGATCAACTGTACCGTTGTAGTGGTTGGCGGAACGATGTACTTGAGCCTCTGTCCACCCATTTTTTTCCATGAAAGGAAGAAAGGGGCGAACATTTTTGTATTCCATGCAATCCGTTGCCTTTCGTGCGTGTACGTCTCCGTAGGGAAGCGTTCCAGTTTTAGCCTTTAGATTCGTGCACTTTCTACAATACTCACCTACTTTTTCGCCTTGACACTGCGTGTAGAGCCCTTTGCTGAATCCGATAGCATCGCATTTGCTTTCGTCAACCACGCCGATCCAGGGCATGGCAGCAAGCGGAATGTAATCCGGAACTACCTCGGGTTCTCCGTTGGAGTCAAGAACTTGCATGGCTTCATCCACACTAAATCCAAAACGTTCAGCAAGTACACGAACCGATGCCTTTTGCACTTCGCGAAGAAGTGCGTTCATGGCGCGAGTGATCATGTCGCTAAGGGAGAAGAAGAACGGCATGGTGAGGCACGGGAACAGCTACAAAATTAAAAAGTGAAATGTCGTTTCAATTTTTTTAAGATCCGTTGAATGCAACGGACAAAAATAAAATTGAAATAAAAATAACAATAAGAAAGTGTACCCGCTCCCGTTTCAGACATGGCTTTCTCATTCATGATGACTATCCCGGCCTACTTCACCGAGGTGCAGGTAAGGGCGATACTTGAGGCACTGGGATTAACGAATGAAAATATTGCGATAGATACTGCGCCGGCTCAAAAGCCCGATTACGTGAAGTACTTCGTTCATATTTCCGGCGTGACACCAACCGGGGCATCACTTGCAGCGCAATTGGCCGACGTGGCAAAGCGACAGAGTGAGGGCGAGGTGAACGTGTACCCAAAGCGCATCGTGCACGGGAAGCGGCGAGATGGTACCGACATGTACTGGCAGATCTACAAAACGGCAACACCAGCGGAGAGGGCAGCAAAGGCAGCGCAAAATGCGGAGAAGGCGGTGGGCGAGAAAATGGCGCCGCGGATCGTGTAAGTACACCCACTAAAACACGGGGGAAACCCCATTTTTTATGAATGTTTAAAGACATGAAAAATAGATCCAAAAGACGTTATTGTATAAAAAAGTGGGGTTTCCCCCGTTTTTTTAGTTAAAGTGTATTATCTTGAAGATCACGGATGGTTTGGTGTGCGCGACGAACATTAGATGCTGCATTACGAATGGCGAGGCCGGCGTCGGACATGAAGATATCGTAGTCTTCGTTTGCTTCGTGATATTCGTGGTAGGCGGTTGTGTAGGCTTCCATACTTACTTCTGGCTGGATGTTGGGGTCACGTTGCATGTCTTCGGCAAGATTTAGAGCGGTACCTGCAGCAAAAAGTCGTTCACCAATTTGCGGATTTTCTTCAAGTCGTAGATCGTAGGCATGGCGAGCCTCAGCAAGAACTTGTTGAAATTGATGAAGTGCCATGTAAGCAAGATCAAGAGGAGAAGCGGGAGACATGATGTCTTTTGAGTGCAAAAAAATAAAGTAATATTTCGTTTCAATTTTTTGTAGATCCGTTACAATTGTTTGTGAATGGTCAATGGGTAATAGGTACGAAGGGTGTCCATGTTAAGTATAGCAAAACCATCCCACATGTTGCTTTTCATCCTTGGATCATCTGTATTGTCGGTAGTAATTGTAAGTCTTCCGATAGAACAAGTAGACGTGGTGTCGCCGTATAAATAGGCTTCATCATCTAGGTAGAGATACATAAACAAATCATCGTGTTCAATGACGACCCCGATACGATCTTTTAATTCACGAATGCATGAAACAAAATGTGTTTCTAAGACGGTGAATTTCATGGTAATGGTACCATCTTCAAATACACCCCAATATTTAGGTTCGTTTTCTTGGACAGAAGGAAGAAGCCACCAATTGTATCCGTCTACAAATTTAAATTTGTTATTGAAATAGTCAAATGCAGACATGGGAGGGTCGCAACCCGGAGGCCATGATTTTGCAAAATGCATTTTTTGATAACGAATGTGTTCCATTTTTTTAAAATTAAAATTTAAAAAAGAGTTTCAATTTTTTATACGATGTTTAACATATGTATCCGTGTTTATTACAAATATCATCGTTGTTTTTTATTACAAATATTATAAGTGGTGTATGGTATCAACAATATATATATTCATTATTATTTTCATTTCTTACCATGACGTCTATCATATTTCATTCTATGCCTAATTTATATACAAATATCATAGATAAATGTGCAATTGGATCGGTAGTATGTTATGGGGGATATGTATTGTATTCTAAGATAAATTCAATTGAAGTTTCGGTGATTCAAGTTTCTCTCATTGTGTCATCCTTTTTGATGGTGATTGTATTATTTTTTTATGGATATTGTAGAAATAAATATTGTTATGATGTAGATGTAGGGGATAAGTATCATTGTTTGCTTCATGTGATAAGTTCATTGGGTCATCATGGAATTTTATTGTTATAAAAATTGAAACGCAATAAAAGAAAACGTGTTTGAAAAAATGTTGGCACGGAATTTCTTTGCTCAAAAATGGATTGATCTTGAAAGGAAGGCAGTAGAAGGTGAGGCAAATAAACGACAACGTGAAAAAATAAAAAAACGTGAACAAAAAATGATGATTCGTTCTGAACATCGTGATACATATGAAAAAAGTATAGAAAGGCTGGTAGTTAAATTTGAAGGATTAAAAATTAATTGAAAAATTTTTCAAAAAACTTTAAAAATATATTTTTTAAAGTTTTTGCGTAGTTTAATGTGTATAAATATCTACATTATAGAACATGAGTCTAATTACAACACATAATGGTGGATTTTTTTCATGTTGTTCAGTAAAATTAATGAACATTACCGATTACATCAATAAACATTTGAAGTTGCCTACATTGGTAGATAGTTCACGCCAATTTAGCCGGTATAAAATTAACAATCAGGACATTACGTATGATTATTTTGAACATTATGATCATACGGATGAGATTGTTGTAAGTAAAATAGATTATCATGAAAATTATCAATACAATGATTATTCAACTTTGGATCCGTGTATTTTTCCAGTGATGAAAAAATATTTTACGCCTTCAAAAAACATACTTCATATCATAGAAAAACTGGAAATGAAATACAACTTAACGTATGATAATCTATGTGTATTATTTTATAGAGGAAATGATAAAATACGAGAAACTACTTTGTGTGCCTATTCGGAATATGTAACGTATGCCAAGGAGGTTTTGGCAAAAAATCCGAATGTTGTTTTTTTGATACAAAGTGATGAAACTGAATTTATAGAATACATGAGTCAACAATTTCCAAATTCTGTTTATTTTCGGGATGAAATTCGTCACATGAAAAAATGCAATGCAACGGTAGATTACGTATTTAAAGATAAAAATAATGAATTTTCAAAATATTATCTTGCCATTACCATCATCATGTCAAAATGTAAATATATCATATGTGGTTCTGGAAATTGTTCTATTTGGATTATTTTATATCGGGGACATCATCATGATGTGTACCAAAACATCAATGATAAGTGGCTAATTCATGGATGTGGAAATTAAATGCAAAAAAAGTGAAACGATTTGATTGACATGGCGGAGGCATTTATTCTTCAAAAAGTATTTTGAAAATGAAAAGTGATAAATTTTATAAAAGGGTTTTAAAATTGAAAAATAATAAATAGTTTACTTTTGAAAATGTTCATGGGAGAAATTGTTCAATATTGTCATGAATGGTTAGAATGGTATTATTATAAAGGATACATTATCGTAGGTCTTTTTATGATTGCACTGTATAAAGCACCTGTTACAACAAGCCTTTTTGTAGGATATGTATTGTACAGGGGAGATTTTTCATAAATTAGCATAAATGAGAAATGAGTGACTAAGTGAGAAATGAGTTTTAAAAAATTGTATACAAAAGATAAAAGAAAAAATGGAGGAAGAAATGATAGCATTTTTCATCTTTATGTAGTTTTGAATTATGTGATCTTATTATGCAGTGTTTTTGTATATTTTTTCTATAGTTTAAAATAAAAAAGTTTTGTTGGCATGCCAAATGAATGAATGGCAGAGGGACAATTTCTCAAAAAAGTATTTTGAAAATGAAAAGTGATAAATTTTATAAAAAGTTTGAATAGGGTATCATTTTATAAAAAAAACAAAAAATCCGCATTTTTAAAAAAACGTGGGATATATGAAATCATGGTAAATGAGAAATGAGTGACTAAGTGAGAAATGAGTTTTTATTTAAATATAATAAAAATTGAAACGAAATATTATAAAAAAGTAAATGTGCAACTGAAAATGGCATTTTCATTTACGACGGTGTCTCGTCCATGTGGCCGCGAGGATCTTATGAAAGCATGTGCGCAGTATGATCCTGGACGAACAAGCATTCGGAAGGAGTTTGTGCGTCTCAAGAACGGGAACGTGGTCTATACGGTGGATGTGTGTGAGGCGACCAAGTACGGCGAGGAATTGCATCGGTGGCTTCAGGACGGAAAACGGTACGATAAGATGCGAAAGAAAAATCCGGATTTTCCAAGTGCATTGACGGGCCCCATGTGGTGTTTGAATGATGCAGATGGAAACATGGATCCGCGATATGATTCGTGGTGGCTATATCTTGCTACACCATTACCTCGTCATTCTTAATTTACAGAGAACAAACTACATTTTTTTCAACGAACAAAAATAAAATTGAAATGAAAATAACCAAAAGAAAGTGTACCCGCTTCCGTTTCAGACATGGCTTCTTTCATGATGACTATCCCGACTTACTTCACCAAGGATCAGGTGGAGGCGATCATTACGTCGCTTGGGCTATCCAAGAAATTTACAATTGATACTGCTCCGGCTCAGACCGAGGATCGTACGAAGTACTTCGTGCATCTTGACGACATGACGCCCAATGGCCAAGCACTCGCGACGCAGCTGGCTGACGTGGAGCGTCGCAAGGCAGCAGGAGAATCAAACGTGTGGCCAAAGCGGATTGTTCATGGGAAACGGCGCGACGGTACCGACATGTACTGGCAGATCTACAAGACGATGACACCATCGGAGCGGGCGGCAAAGGCGCCGGAAAAGGCAGCGGGCGAAAAGATGGCACCGCGAATCGTGTAAGTACACCCACTAAAACACGGGGGAAACCCCACTTTTTTTTTTATAAAAAATTGAAATGAAAAATCAAACAAAATAATTAAAGGCATGAAATGGCACAAACAGATTGTATGGTGTGTTTGGACACTAAACCGGTAATCCATTTTTACAAAATACAATGTGGTGCAACGGTTCCTCACGTCATATGTCATGATTGTGAATCGGACATGCGAATGAAAGAGGCACCAACTGTAAATGCCCGAGCTAAAAAATTTGGCCGATTTCTTAAATGTCCGTTGTGTCGTGTGACGGAAAAGAAATGCGGTGATCGGTCACAGGAATCGTGGCAACGGGAAACGGTAGAATTATATAAAGCGTCCAATCGTAGTTTGACTTCAAAAAAAATGCGTGAATTAGAAGACTTGATTCGTCAAGCAGAAACAGCGCTTCGTTTCTTACAAGAAGAAAATTCAGCATTGTTGGATGAAAATGCACATTTGCGTGGTTTATGTGGATTGATTGCGCCGGTACCCGAAGCTCCTGAAGTTGAAACAGTTGCACCCATTGAAGTTATAACTCAAAAAAGTTGGTGTGCAAGTGGTCGGCGTGAGACGAGAGAGTGTACAACTCGCGGTAAAACATCGCGAAAATGTTCATTTCCTACATGTCAAAAAAGGGTATGCCGAACATGCCGAATGTGTACTACACACTAAAAGGCCGTTGAGAGAACTATATTTTTTTTGAATACAAAAAAATGTAGTTCTGGTCGTTGAGGATGCCCGAGAAAGCCGTTGAGGTTGCGGAGCCGTTGAGGTTGATCTACTTCTTTTTGTAGGGAACATATCCCCCTCCCGATATCCCCGAGGTGTACTGTTTCAGCGCCGGAGTTCCAACGTTTGCCGAATAATTCTTGGCGTCATTCTTGATGGTTGTCTTCAGGGTCGCCATGTACTTTTCGCGATAGGCAGGAGAGTTCATCTTGGATTGGGGTACACATTCTTTTTTATTATTTTCATTTCAATTTTATTTTTGTTCGTTGAATTCTGAGAAAGCCGTTAAAAAATTGTAGTTCTGGTCGTTGAGGTTGCCGAGAAAGCCGTTGAGGTTGCCGAGAAAGCCGTTGATGCCCTAGATGATCCGGGGCTTGAAGGACGCCATGACGGGTGGTGCACGATCGGAGAAGGCTACGCGGTAGTCGGTGCGATTGGCGGTGAAGACGTCGTACCCATCACGTCGGATGTTGGCGACGAAGCGGTTGAATTGTTGCGACGTGTTGAAGGTCTGGAGGTTGACGGTGCGGTATCGTCCGTACTTTCCGTCTTTGATGGGACCAACTTGAACGGCGACGGTAACACCAAACGTGTCTTCAAAAGCTTCCGTGATGAGCTGGCCCGTGGTGGATGTAGGAGCGTTGAAGATAACAAAGTTCATTTTTGTTGTCGGGGGTGCTGCTGTGTTGGTAAATTAGTATTTTTCATTTCAATTTTATTTTGTGAGGATTGGGTTTTGAGGATTATGATGTTTGGTAAGACCGCTAGGACGGAGTAAGGATTGGGTTTTGGGATTTTGGATTAACTTTGGTGATTTTGGATTATAAATTACATTATAAAATTAAGTTTTATCATAAATAGTATGGCGGCATTGGATGCATCAAGTATTTCGGTAAACTTAAAAGACAGATATCATCCTTTTCCATCTAATAGATGTTTAACATATAAAAATAAATTTATTAAAATAGATTTTAAATTTTTTAATTGTGATACATTTACACGTACATATACAAATGAAGAGTTCATAAAAGCGACAGATGGAGTTTATGTGTGGATATATGCAGGAATTGATGGCTCAAATTTAAATTTTTATTTTAGACAAACAGTTGATCTTTTTGAAATTTGTACCAAACATGCAAGTTTACTTACCATTTTAAATGACCATCCTGGACCTGTTGAATTACATTCAGCAGGAGAATTAAAAAAAGAAAAAGATGGTTCCATAAGAATGAATTTGATGTCGGGTTCATTTATGACAGGTGTATCATTAACACGCTTAGATGATGCTGCAACTAAATTGCAACAACTGATATCACTTCCAATTGAAGTTGACCATGATGTAAAAACAACATACATAACTGAAGATGTTGTTGTACAT